>Ga0334883_1000105_pt1 | contig 153639 bp, 112 predicted proteins | sample GraSluR1_MG_6_FD_207230 | JGI IMG/M metagenome (GOLD analysis project Ga0334883, IMG submission 207230) | Sludge microbial communities from methane-producing bioreactor in Wageningen University, Netherlands - Granular Sludge_09_05-R1 | ecosystem: Engineered > Bioreactor > Anaerobic >...
TGTTTGTGGCAGCGCCGTTTGAAACGGCTGAATAGCTTGGTGTGGCCCCACAGTCGTCGGTGGCTGTGCCGGCATCAGCAATGGCCATTGCCGCATCGGGGAGGGCAGCAGGATTGCATCCCAGGTCGATGGTCGAACTTGGACAAGATACAAACACAGGGGCAGCGTCCACTGTCCAGGTATACGTCAGCACGCAGGTGGCTGTGAGTCCGCAACCGCCTGTGGCAGTGACGGTCCAGCTTTGCGACCAGACACATCCTGTGTTTGTGGCAGCGCCGTTTGAAACGGCTGAATAGCTTGGTGTGGCCCCACAGTCGTCGGTGGCTGTGCCGGCATCAGCAATGGCCATTGCCGCATCGGGGAGGGCAGCAGGATTGCATCCCAGGTCTATGGTCGAACTTGGACAGGATACAAACACAGGGGCAGCGTCTACCGTCCAGGTATAGGTAATGCTGAGCTCATCGGCTGCATTGCCGCAGGCGTCTGAATAATTGGCATACCAGGTCTGGGAATAAGCGCAGCTAATATTCGATGGCCCGGCAGTGGTGACCACGGGGGTGATGCTGCCTTCGCAATTGTCTGTGCCGGTAAAGCCGGGAGCAAGTACCGTAGGATTGCAGCCCAGATCGCCGCTGATTGCCACAGTGGCCAAAACGGGCTTTGTGTTGTCGCCTCCGGCATAGGTAAGTTGCTGATTGCTTAGTTCATTTCCACAACTGTCCACCACTTTATACACATAGGTCGCCTGCCAGGCGCAGTCATCACCCGTAACTATGGTGTCTGTAATGATGACGCTTTCCACGGGCAATCCGCAGGAATCACTGAAGGCGTTGGCAGCCCTGGAGTAGTTAAAGGCTGGAACATCGGCGGGCAGGGTGTTGGCGTCAACATAGCAGGCATTGATGCCGCTGGTCCCCAAGGGAGGGATACCGGAGGGTGGCTGGGAGGTGCATTGCACGCTGCCGTCGATATAGAAATTGGACTGCGGACTGTCCGTCAGGACTACAAAATTCCCGTCTGCATACTCGCAGGAGGGGCCATCGTCTAACCACTGCAAGGCAGTACTCCCTCCGTGATAGTCGAACTGGATGGTGATAAAGGTGTTGTTGTCGGGAATATCAATGCCTACTGAACTGAATCCACCGATAATCAGTTCACCTGGTGTAGTATTCCCGAAGGTAAGTATGGGAAAGCCGGCGGTATTCAGCACAGTATTAAACGTGAGTACAGTATGATCAAAAAGCAGCTTCAGATTGACGCCCCCGATGTCAATGAAATTTCTGACGGTCACCGGGACTGCGAGGCTGGTGCCGGGGCAGGAAGACAAATTGGGGAGGCTGGTGATGGGCGCACTTCCTGCATCCATAAAGGTCAGGCTGCCGTTGATCCAGTAAGCAGAGGTTGGCAGGTCATTCAATGGGCCGTTGTTATTGTAAAACTGACATTCTGTTGATAAGGCGGTAGTGTCTATAAAATTCAGACTGCTCGTGCCATTGCTTACTTTGTTGAAATTCAGGGTGAAGATGGCTGTCCCGTTTCCCACTGTAATGGGGTTTTGAGAGGTAAACCAACCGATTTTTACCTCTCCCGGCGACATTAAATTGATATTGGTGAATCCCCCCAGCAGGGGGCTGGTTGTGACACTGACGATGCTGGCAATCGCAGGATCAAAAACAATTTTTATATCTCCGGAGACAATGCCGGTGAAATCACTGGCCAGGATATCCACACTGGCGGTATTCGTGGTGGAGGTTACCGACTGGAGGGTCGAAACGGGTGAGTTTTGCTGTGCATACAAAGAGAATGACAACAGCTGCGCTGCAACGAAAAGCGATATCACGATGTTCTTCATAACAGTAGGATTATTTATCTCATTCGCTGAGACAGGCTTTTTTTGATTTTGATGAATTGAAGCGGAATGTGCACAGAAGATTGATCGGTGCGCAGGATGGCGTCCAGCAGGTATAGTCCCGGCGGCCATTCAGCCAGGTCAATAACGTGCTGACAGTTTCCCGCGGCTTGCAATCCGGCATCCCGCGCCATCATTACCTGTCCCATTGGATTCAGTATCCTCAAAGTGAGATGGGCAGGCGCTGTCAGCGAACATTGAAGGGTGATTTGTTCATCCGCAGGATTAGGGAACAATCGGAGGGAAGCAGGGATGAACTTGGGTTCAGTGCGGTCTGCCGACTGAAAAGTCAGCAGGGGCAGGCTGATCTCTATGAGGGGGTAGGGTAAGAATTGTGCATCTGCGAATTCATTCAGGGCATTGTGAATGAGATGGAAAGATTGATCTCCGGGGGGCAGGGATGATGCCTTGCTTCTGAGCACAAGCATCAGCAGGGTGTCCCCTGAACTTTGCAACAAGGGGTTCAGCGTCGTCCATCCTATACGCAGAATTTGTCCTTGCTGTTCAAACAATAGCAGATCTGCTGGTCTGTCTTTAAGATAGATGTTTTGCGCCGTAAACCCGGATGGAAGTTCCAGGGCAAGAGAAATAGCAGCGATCTCAAGGGCTTGCCCCACACAAAGAGGTATTTCATTCAAGCCACCCATTGTGCAGTGTAAGACCGTTGATTCACTCAGCATCACCTTTTCCGGCTCTCCCTTGGTAGAGGGTACATAGCTTCGGTTGAAGTCGCCGGTGAGCATCCCATACAGGTTTTGACCCACAGAGGTATTGGTGACCTCAATGACAGGGAAGGCCCCATCCTGCCAGAGGTTTTGCTGCAGGATGTCTCCGGCTTTCCAGAATACCCAGTCTTCCTTGCCCGGCAGGTTCCAGGCTTCGGTCTCTCCGGATACATAGTAATTCAGGATGTTAAAGGCATCAAATGAAGTTAATACTGTGGCGGGCATTGCCACATCTCCAGCTAGAAAATTGACTTTCTCCAGTGGCAATGGATTGCTCGGAGATACATTCACCTGCCAGAGATTCAATGCCCCGGCATCGGTGGCGTTGATGCTGCTCCCTTCCTTATCGGAGCCTGCCTCCAGGGAATATATCCCCTGGCTGAGGTTGGAGAAAGAATAGTATCCATTGGCTAGTGTGGAAGTGCTGGCAACAAGGGCCCCTTCCTTCCATAAATCAATGCTGACATTGCCCAGAGGGCTTTTGGCGGTATTGTTGTATTGAACAAAACCGTAAATGTGACAGTTGTTCACCTGCCAGAAAAGGATGTCTTCAGCAAAAGGGTAATCCAGCTGTTCCAATTGACACAGTGCTTCAATGCGCAGTTCCGATAAAGCGAAAACCCCTGTGTTTTCAATGACAAAACGCCACACATCTGTACCGCTATGCCCTTGCAAGGGATATGGGCTTTGCCCTCCAACGATCTCTGAAAGCCTGATCTGGTTGCGGTAAGAAGTCAATACATAGGTTCCGCTGTCCTGATCTGTATTGTAATACCAGCGTATGCTTGTTCCGGTGGGAAAATAATACTGACTGACAATGCGGGCATCGGCTTTGATGGCGGTGTCCACATTCAGGATTGAGGGATATTGTATGCTGGCCACAAACTGAAGAGGTGCCGGGCGACAGACCACGCTGTCAATACCTTGTACATTGAGAATCGCTTTTTCTAGGCTTATATTAAAGCCGGCAGGCGAACCGCTTATGCTCTGGCAAACGCCAGCGGCTCTGTATGCAATGGGAATGATATCTATGTCGCTACTCCAGGGAGTAAGAGGACTGCTGAGGGTGAAAATCCATTTCACCTCATCCTGGCTCAGGTCCTGCATCGCCGGTGCATCCATTCCAGGTATCTCTCCCAGGATCACCGCTGTTTTGGTCCCCAGATCATAATTCAGAATGAAATCACTGGTATCAGCAGGAAGAATCCTGCGGATGGAAATCAATTGTGTTCCTGCTGGAAAAGCCTGTGAAGCTGTTATTTGCAGGTCGGCTTTTATGTCTGCGGGAATCTCATCCAGGGAAGGATACAGCGCAATGCATTGAAAGCGTACCGGTCCTCCTGCTACTGAAGCAATATCCGCCAACGGATCTATCTGAACCTGCGGCAGATTGCGGAGCAGGATGGTATCGGCAGCATATACATAATCGGAATCGGGTGTTTGGGCCAATCCTTCTAAAACAAGATCGTATTCATTCAGGAACAAATCCGGACCTGAGAGGGTGAAGTTCCACTGCCGATCGACTTCGCTTTCATTCAATAAGGGATTGCCGCTGCTCATTCCCAATATCTCGGAAAGAAATATTTCAGACGTGGGAAGAAGGATGTCGAAGCTGCCATTGCCAAAGGATGTGGACCAGTCGAGGCGGCTGCCGGCCGGCACTGGAAAAGGAGAGATGACCCGGATGCGGGCATCGGAGAGGATTTCTGCTCCGATATGCCTGATGACAGGAAATGCTTCCTCAAAAGCCATCCGGAAGGTATCGCAGAGAAGGTAGGCCCTGTCTTGTGCTTCAAAGGTGATCATTTCCCGGAAGGACAGCAGGATGCTGTCGGTGCTTCCTGCAGGCGAAATGCAGGAGTCGGGGTTTGAATACGTCACGGTTTCCAGCAGGAAGGGCATTCCAATGACTTCATTATCCGCACCTTCCATCCATAATTCCAGTTTTAAGGATGTATTGGCGTAATCCTGCAGGGCTTTTGCCGCAATGCCTGTGATGGTGGAAAGCAGGTGCACGCTGTCGCTGCTGAGTTCATAGTCCAGGGCTTGATCTGAGATGGGCCCGCTGTCGGCCTGGCTCCGCAAGCGAATCAATCGCATCCCGGCGGGGAAGGCAGGGGAGGGGCAGCGCAAGGCTATGTCCATCAGGATGTCGGGATGATAGTTCGAATAATCTGTAAAAAGCAGGGTGTCTCTGAGAATGAAGGGGACAGCAGGCAAGCTTTGAATGGCCTCCGGGGATTGATAATCCGGCCGGGCCAGTCCATTGAAATGCACACGGCTGTCGTCCCACCACCAGGGATCGAAATCCACATTGCCGATGGCTGCATTGCCTTTTCCGCAAGGATTCCATTCTGAATGATAAGGTCCTGTGGCATCGCCCCACCAGTTCGATTCCGCTTGCGTAATGTCTTGGGGTGGCGTTTGGAGCATACGGAGTCCGGCCAGAGTATTACTATAAATGTGATTGTTTAAAAACTGGTTTCCAAGCACATTTCCAGCCAGTTGGGCTCCGCCTTCGTCATCTTCCAGCAAAATGCCATTGAGGTTCCCGTGAATCTCATTCTCTTGTACTACATTCAGGCCTGAAGAATGAGCATTGGAAAAAAAGTGTATTCCGGCAAAGGAATGTCCTGAGATAACATTATTCAGTATCTCATTTTCACTGCTGCCTTCCAAGAGGATGCCGCTATGTTCATTCAGCAGGATTTCATTCAGTGTGATTTCATTCTGATCTGCATTCTCCAGTTTGATCCCGCAGTAATTGGTTTTGATCAGGTTGTTCCGGATGATGCTTCCTTGCACCTGCACCAGGCGCAAGCCGTTATTGCCGGGCGATACAAGCCCGCTGTGGCTGATCTCGAAATCTTCAATTATCACATTGTCTGCCGTGATGGTGAAGATAGAGTTGGTGGCAGAAGATACCCGGCTCTGGGCTGTTCCGCTGCCTTGAATCCGCAGGGATTTATAGACCGTAAGCATTTCGTGATACACCCCGGGCTCTGCCAGGATATGATGCCCGTCGAGGGTTTCGCTGGCATCAATGGCCTCCTGAATGCTTGGGTAATCCAGCTTGGTATCGGTATTATGCACGGGCCCGTAGTAATAGGTAAAGCTGCCCTCCGCGCCCAGGGCATCGGTGACGTGGACAGTATATTCCCCGTAGCCCGGCGGATAAACGGTGCTTGTATTGCCGGCACTAAAGCCTCCGGGGGCAGTCCAACTCAGGGTATAGGGTGCCTGTCCGTCCTGCGGGAGGGCAATCAATGCGCCGGTGTTGTAGTCGCGGTCGAAAACCACATTGAGGGTGGAAACCCATCCGTCAAAATAATACTGATCTGTGGGGGTATCCAACAAGGGTGCAATGACAGGAAAGCCTGCATATTCGCAGGAGATGCCATTGTCTGTCCATACCAGGGGGGAAGTCCCGGGATTTATGAAAACAAAATCGACAAAGAGCAGGGTATCTCCATCGGTGAGGCTTGGGGCCGGGTTTACCCCGTTGGTAATCCAACCGATAAATACGCAGCCTGAATCGCTGCCTGCCTGAAAATCGGGAAAAGCGGTGCCTGAGATTCCTGAAAAGGCCACCAGGTTTTCATCAAAGCAAAGTTTGAGTGAAATGGCACCAATGTCGTGGAAATCGCTTACCCTTATCGGTACACTTGCCGTTGGTCCTGCGGTGATCTCCTTTCCGGCGAAGGATTTGGGAGCCTGGGCAAAAAGTGTGAGATGAAGGCATAGCAGTATAAGCAGTATTGTCAGTTGTTTAGACATATCGAGTTTAGCTTAATTTCAATGCCGGATTAAAAACTGACAGGGGAGAGCAGGCTGCTCTCCCCCGGTCAGTGTCGCAAAAAGCCTATTGAAGGATAAGGCGTCTCGAATTACGAAGTGTTTCTGTGGTGGTTTCCAAGGTGATATTGACGAAATACACCCCGGCATTCAGATGATTGGCATTGAGCTGAATGCTGTGTGTTCCGGTAGTCTGCATTTCGTCGCAGAGCACCTGGACGGTTTGTCCGAGGGCATTGGTGAGTTCGAGCTTCACATTTCCGTTCTCCGGCAGGTGATAGACGAGGGTCGCCTGTTCCCTTACCGGGTTGGGGAAGATGTTGATGCCAATGGAGTGCTCATTTTCTCCCATACCGAGGAAGCTATTGCTCAGCACATCGGCAAAGAGCTGTACATCCTCTACCACCTTGCTTTGTCCGTCGGCTACCTCGTTCATCGGATCTGCGGCCAGGCTGAAGCGGATCACGGAATTGGATCCCAGGTTTTCAGCGGTGAGCAGGTCGAGGGTGAAGAGGGCATCGCCGGCATTGAGGTAAAGGGGCTGAGGATTCATCCAGGCAATGCGGAGGACGCCATTTTCAGCGGTATACAGTATGGGCGCATTGGGATTGTTTGTCAGGTTCACGCCGACAACTTCCACCAGATGTGCAGGATACTCCAGGATCACGGAGAATGCTCCGGCTTCCAGGCGGCCCTGCAGGGTGAAGGGCAGGGAGACTTGTGTGGCGGAACCCACCAGTATGTTCTTACCGTCATTCAGGAAGAGGGTATTTGAAGCACTCTTCTTGGCTGCGGGTACATAGCTGCGGTTGAAATCACCGGTGATCAGGCCATATACATTCTGGGTGACGCTTTCATCGCTGACTTCCACCGTGGGATAGCGGCCATCGGTCCAGTTGTTGGCCCGGATCTGATCATTGGCTTTCCAGAAGGACCAGTCCGGGGCATTCATCCATCCCTGGCTTCCATTGGTCACGAAGTAGCTCAAAATGCGGTAGGCTTCGAAGGAACCCAGTACATCGGGGGTAAGGTCTGTGGCATCCAGGCGATTGACATCTCCAGCCATAAACCTGACCTTTTCAATATAGCTGGAAGGGGCGTTCACCTGCCAGTAGTTGACCTGGGCGGCATCGGTCGCATTGATCGATTTCACCGGCAGGGTGGTCTGCGGACGAATCTCATAGGTGCCGGCATTGAGTGCGGGGAAGAAGAAGTCTCCGGCTGCATCTGAAGATACGCTTGCAACGCTGGCGCCGTCTTTCCACAATTCAATGGTTTCATTCGGTAAGGGACTGTTGGCCACATTATAATAGGAGAGGGCACCACTGAGTCCGCAGGCATTCACCAGAACCATAAAGGATTGGTCATCATAAACAAATTCGGTGAAGGTACCGTGAGGTCCTGTGGAGGCCGTGTATTGTTGTCCATCCGGATCAAGCATCGCAAGATTCTTCACCTTAATATAATAGGTGCCAGCGGGTACACCTTCCAGCACGGCTTTCCAGTTGTTTGTAGCGGCAGCCCGTTCCAGTGCGATGAGTTGACCATTGGTGTACACGGAAGGATCTCCCTGTTCCGTGACCACGGCTGAACCGTAGAATTGGCTAACTGCAGTGGTAAGGATTGAAGTCTTACTCCAGATGAAATCTCCGCTGCCATCTACTTCACCTGCAGTGATCGTGGCTCCTATCGGCAAGTCGAAGGGGCTGTTCATAGCTGCATCCGTATAGAACTCCCATTTGGAATCATTGAGGATGCGGTCACCGCCATTGTTGGCCACCAGGGGATAGGTTTCAGTGAATTCCACATTGGCTGGATCCAGATAACACACGGGTGTTTCAGGGGTGTAGCTGAATGCCACATCGGCGTATGTAATGCTGAAATCATCGGTGCCCAGCTCATTATCGCAGGTGGAATGCTGCAGGATATAGCTTACCGCATCCATTGTAATGGCATAGGTGGTGGCCACATCCATTCCGGCTATAGTTACCTGCCATACAGTGGTAAGGCCATCGTGTCCGGCGAGGGGGTTTCCTGTTGTTGCGCCCAGTATCTCGCTAAGGTAAACTGTTGTTTTGCCACTCAGGTCGTAAGGAGCCGTCAGGACTTCTGTGGCGCCGCTACCCTGATCATAGGTCACGCTGATCACTTCTGCGTTGGCGGGGAAGGCCACGGTGGAGGAGAGCAGGTTATCAACCTTGACGTCCGGGTCATAATCGCTCAGGTCTTCAGCCGTATAGTCGGCAGAGACCGATACAATGACCGGGGTATTGGTGATGGTGCTGATATCCTGCACATCGCTCAGTGTCACCACAGGCAGGCCGTTCAGGGTGGTCATTCCGCTCTGGTAGTACCAGGGGGAGAAGTCCACGTAGTCTGTGACGGCATTGCCCAGTCCGCAGGGGTTGGTGCTGTGGGCAGGCCCTGTGGCATCGCCCCACCAGTTCATATCTGCATCTACATCCGTAAATGATGAGGCATCCACATTCAACACTTGAAGACCATAGCTTGTATTGCCTGAAATGTTGTTGTCCTGAATGGTATTGTTTAAGAGTTTTCCAGCATAATTATTGGGAATGAAATCATCCTCCATAAGAATACCTACAGTATTGTTTGTGACATCATTGTCTGAGATCAGGTTATTTTCCACATTTTCGGCCGGGGAACGCATCCATATCCCGGTTTCATTTTGGTCGATCAAGTTTCCGGTAATCGTATTGTCCGAACTTCCCATCAGTTGGATGCCTTCGCTTCCATTGCTCGTGATGGTGTTGTTAGTGATGGTGTTGCCAGAAGCTTTCCAGGCAAAGTACCCTGGGCCTTCACTGAGTGTTATCGTATTGGCAGTAATTGTATTTCCTTCACAGGCAGCATCAAGATAAATACCCTGGCCGCCATCTCCGCCAACCAAAACACTGTGGTGGATGTTATTTCCGGAAATGGTGTTATTTAACGACAGACTATAGAAGGGGCCATTAGTGCCACCATCATTATTTCCAAGGCCATCGGTTGTACCTTCCAGATAAATACCTACTGCATTATAGGCGAACTCATTGTCAAGAATGTCACAATCGCCTGCATCATAAAGCATTACACCGAAGGAGTTACTGGTGAGGAGGCAGTTCTGAACGGTGCCACCATTACAGAGGAAGAATTGTACACCTTGGTCAAGTTCTGAGGTAACTGAAGCGTGCGATACGGTGAATCCATCCAGTGTGACATTGTCCACACTTATTTCCACACCAATGCCGGCTCCGGCACTGATAGTAGTAGTCGTTGCTCCGTCCCCGATGATGGTCAATTGTTTGTCAACATCGATATTTTCTGCATAGGTTCCGGCATCCGCAGTTAAGGTATGCCCATTCACCGTCTCAGAAGCATCAATGGCCACCTGGATATCCATATAATCCAGGTAGGTGTTGATGTTATGTACACGGCCGTAGCTGTAGGTTCCTACAACGAAGGCGCCCAGGTCGTCGGTAACGGTGACAGTATAGGTGCCGTAGCCATCGGTGGGGGTGATGGTGGCGGTGGTGGCTGTTTGTGTTCCGGGGCCTGCCCAATTGTAGGCATAAGGGGATTCCCCTCCTGCCGGCACAGCGGTGATTTCCACCGTGGGATCATAGGCCCGTGTGAAGCTGACGCTGAGATTGGATACCCAGCCGTCAATCCAATAGTTAGCCTGGGGATCGTCGGCAAAAGGTGCCTGGATGAGGGCATTCTGGTATTCACAATAGGTGTCGTCCGAGTCGTCAAACTCAAGCGTAGAAGTTCCTCCAGTAGTGGTATTGTTAAAGGTGAAGTGCAGGTTGAACAGCACGCTTCCGTCGGCCAGGCTTACGCCAGTGGCGGATGGGTCGATCCAGCCAATGATAATACTGGTGCCTGTGGTGGAATACCAGGCGCTGAGACCACCGGGCAATGTGCCTCCGTAGCCGGGCAGGGTTGAGGTAACATCCTGCAGCGTGACGGTGGTGGGATCATAGGTGATCCTTATGGAGATGGCATCCACATCGGTGAAGTTCTCTACCGTGATGGGTACAATCACCGGGTTGGTTCCGGCATCCTCCAGGGTTCCTTCGATGGTGGTGATGGGACCGGCGGTGTTGGTGGAATACCCACATACACTGAAGTCGTCATTGCACCAGGGATCAAAGTTGACCGGGCCTGTCATCAGGTTGGCGATGTCGTAATACACCAGGGTGCCCCAGTAGTTGCCAATGGCATCGGCAGGGGTGGCCGTTTGGTTGATAATGGCCTTGGCATTGCCGTCGGTAATAAAGGTGTTCTCCCCGTGATCTGCGCTCAGTCCTGCATCCAGGGTTCCGGATTCGATCTTGATACAGCTCTGTGTGAATCCGGTGGATTCCTCAATGATACAATTTCTGAGAACAAGATTTCCGCCATTGATCAGGATGGTGGGGTCGTCGGTGGAGGTGGTGTAAGTGATGCCAGCCACGGTCATCGTACCGCTGGTGACGGTCAGGGCGGGGGAGGCACCACGGATGATGACTTCCTCTCCACTGCTGTTGATCAGGGTGATGCTTTGGCCGGTATTCAGGGTGATGCCATCGAAGGTTCCTCCTGCCGTGATCTCGATCACGTCATTGGTGCTGGCATCATCTACGGCATCCTGAAGGGTATAGTGGGTGGTGCCCTGGGTGGTATTGCTTACTTCGGGGCAGGACTCATTGGTCATCAGTTCATCCGTATAGTAAGGACAGAATTCCACATCCCCGCTGATCAGCGCATTGAAATCCGGCTGGGCCGAACCCCAGTAGTTGAGGGAGGCGTCCTGTTGGTTCACAGCGTTTGAATACAAACTCACACCATTGTTTGTCAGTTTTGTAGTTTGGGTAGTATGGTTTATTTCTCCCAAGCCCATCTCATAAACAACGATACCATATTGCCAGTCTGAGACATCTGAGGATCCAATAGATGAAGTTATGTCACTATCGTAGCAGTAGATAGCAATTCCATAGGCTCCGGCATTATTGTTTCCACTTATGGCAACATCATCCATTGTGAAACCGATCACGCTTTGATTCCCGTTTCGGATGACCAGGCCGTGTTTACTATCGACATCGGTATTTGTGATGCTGCTGTTTGCAATACTACCCTTGGCATCGTTTACATCCAGCCCATAGAAATTATTTGTGATCGTCGTATTATGTATGTCAATCACATTTTGACATTGATATAGAAGTATTCCGGCAGAGGACCAGCCTGTACCCGCATAAATATTTCCAGTGACGCTGGAATTGCTGATGCTGCCCCCGACTCCCCAGAACTGTATCCCGTTTTGGGCGGTAACGGTGGTCGATCCTGCACCAATGGTAGTGATATTGTCCAGGTTTGCCGTCAGATTATCGCTGCCATTCAGGGCCATTGCATTTTTCTGGTAGTCCTCAATGGTCATATTGCTGAGGGTCAGGGTGTAGTTTATGGCCGGTGTATTGTTATAGGCATATACAGCCACCCCGTGCTGGCTTCCACTGAAAGGGGTTTCCATAATTCCCTTTACATCTACATTATCGACGGTACCTCCTGCATTCCAGAAGCCGATCCCCTGGTAGCGGTAGTTTGCATTCCCTCTGCCATCTCCGTCGATGGTGAAGTTCTCAATCGTGCATTGAGCTACACCGTCAATGAATACCACGGGATAATTGTCATTGCTTCCGGAATTAAAGTATTCCGTAAGGTTTGTGGGTGAAAGGATGCTTGTGGTAGCCTTATCATCTCCGCGGATGGTCAGGTTGTTGGTTGTGATGTGGAGTTGTTCTTCATACGTACCCGCAGCTACTTCAATCACATCCCCTGCGATTGCCGCATCAATGGCGGATTGGATGGTGGGGTGGTAGGTGTTTTGGGATACATTGTGCACAGGTCCTCCGGTGGTGGTGGAGATATTGTCCCAATAGGCTACGTAGTTGCTTCCCGGGTCTTGCTCATTGGCAGGCAGATCAGGATTGTCAAAATTGTAAATCTGAATGATGACATTCTGGATTTCGATGGAGCTGGCATCTGCCTCCGTTCCCACAAGTTCGCCATTGATATAGTAATAGGCAATGCCATTCCACAACTTGTACTCGAAGTTGTTCCAGTTGTCATACAGGATTGGGTTGGAAACATCATTCCAGCCAGTGGCTGAAGTCCAGTAGCTGAAGGTGGGGTTTGTTCCATCTACATTACGGAAGCTTAAGATAGGGTAATTTGTAATGGTTCCGCTGGCATCCTGCATTGTGGCCCACATACCGCTACGTCGGTGATTGCTTGCCCAATCGGCCGGAATATACAGATCTCCGGCAAGGCTTACAGCACCAAGCCCACCCTGATTGAATTTCCGTCCGTGAGTATTGTAGAATGTGCTGCTCTGGCTGCCTCGGTTGGCAGAACCCGGACCGGTGGCGATTTTCAGGACATTCTCTCCGTTGAAATTATATGATTCAAAAGCAGCCGGGGCATAGCGATCCACATACCAGCGCTGGCTTACGTTGGCATCAAATAATTCCACCGGATTGTCAAAGTTTTCATCCAGGAACACATTGGGCGCACCGCCAAGGCATACCGGATTGCTGATATCATTGCTTGCCAGCCAGGGGGTGTAGTTAACATTTCCGGTTATTTGACCGGTACCTGGCCCGGTTGCCTGTCCCCACCAGTTGCAGGTGGCGTCAATGCTATTTGTTGTGCCATTGGTTACCCCATATTGTAGGTTCGTAATACTATTGTTGTTAATAAGTATGCCAGTGCCAGTATTGGTAGAGGGTACGCCGATTCCATACGAATAATTGGGAGAAGTGGGACTACTGATGTTACTAATGCTATTGTTACTAATGTCTATGGATGGAGTATTGCCTGAAAGTTGTATGGCATAAGCCATTCCACCAATAACATTGGTAATAGTGTTATCGCTAATAATAGCTCCGGAAACATTGCCAACATTTTTCCAGCCAATTCCGATATAAATGCCTGATGCAGTATATTTTCCTACATCTGAGTATGGAGATGGTTCAAATACCTTATTAGCAATGTCAGATTTTATGTTACTGATAGTATTTCGTTCTATGGTTACATTACTCACTGTTCCAGTGGCAGAACTTTGTCCGAGCCATATAGCAGCACTACTCTTATCTGCTGTGATGGTAGTGTTAAACACTTCATTTATAAGGTTATCTGAAATATTTACATTGGTTGGGCTATTTGCCCCTCCTCGGTAATTGATTGCATACACATTTCCGCCGATTGCTCCGGTGCCAATATCGTGGATGTAATTAAATTTAATATCTAAATAGCTTGGCCCGTTGACACCGCAATAGATGGCATTTGTGGACATACTTGCCGTTATTTCGAATCCATTAATCGTTACATTATCAGTGCCATCACCTAGATGTATGGGGGCTCTTCCTGATGTAAATGGTTGGATTATACTTTCAGAACCCCGATTTGCTGCACCAGGTACAATATCTGCGTTGGCTCCATTCAGTGTTAATGGTATTTCTATTAAGATATCTTCCACATAGGTCCCTGCTGCCACCTCAATAACGTCTCCTGCGTTGGCGGCATCGATCGTTCCTTGAATGCTTTGCCCGTTGTTTACATACCAGACCGCTTGACCTGAGAGAATGTCACCGTAGCCAGCAACACTAACCTCATCGTCGTTGGCAGTCTGATTGATAATGTCACCATAGAAGGTGCCATCTACCCCAGAATATTGCTGGCGATTCGAATGGATAGTGCAAGCGCTGATGTTTACATTTGTTGGGCTATTATTTCCTTTTCCTGGCTCTCCAATACGAATGCCACGTTCATTACCAGTTATGGTCGAATTCTGAATAATCACATTTGATAATGTGGCCGGAAATGCTCCATAGGTAGCTCCATCATCACGCGCTTTAACTGTTAATGCAACACCCTCTTTTGCTTCCCCTATGGCATTACCTGTGAAAGTGCAATTGTCAATTGTAATGTTGGTGTAATTCCCTGCCTTCAGGTTAATATCAATTCCACTCAACCAGGGCTTAAAATAGGTGCAACTATTCCCCCAGGTTAGATCTCCGTTATTCGAAATCTCACAATTAATAAAAGAAGCATTGTCAAGCTTTTCAGCATACAAGCCTTTCGCAATATTATCCTTGAATTCTGTATTCGATACTGCAATCTGGGTGACATTGCTTGCATCAGCGGAAACTGCTTTCTGTAAATACCATCCATAGTCCAGCTTATTGAAAGCACAATTAGAGATGTTTACATTGCTCAAAGAAGAAGTGAGATCAACATAGAGTCCTCGCTCCTGTTCACCGCAAGGATCGGCGTTCTCAGTACCAACGACATAAACATTGGATAGGGCTAGGTGGGATACATTCAATCCTGTTGCCTCAGTAAAACGACCTACGGATATACCGGCCATTCCATCAGGTTCTATTCTCAGATTCTGAAGAAGTAGGGGATCTCCATTACTTCCTGATGCATTTAATTGTACTACACCTACTTTGGTGTCGCCAGCCCCTGATGTGTTTTGAGTAATAATCGTATTGAACAAGGGGTCCGCATCACTCCCAGCGCCAATAATGTTTACCTTTTTATCAATCAGAATGTTTTCCACATACGTCCCTGCAGCCACTTCAATCACATCACCCGCCGTGGCCGCATCAATGGCAGCCTGGATGGACATTTCTACACTTGTAAACGCATCAACAATGAAGTTGCCTGTTGCAACTTCTTTCACATAAAGGGCTGGCTTCAGTGTGATGTCAGCATTCAGGTAGGTCTCTGCCGCATCCAGTGCATTTTGTTTAGATGTATGGTAATGCTTGTTATCTGTTCCGATTCCCAAATAGTAACTGAAAGTAGCTGGCAAAGTGACATTCGAAATGCTACCTGTGAGCACTTGCTCATACACGCCAACCGCCTCAGAGATACTCACTGCCCCAGTTAGGGTGACACCATCCGTAATGTCAGGAGTACAGGTACCAGCGTTGGAAAAAATACCGATACCAGATTGCCAGCTTGTCCAACCATTGCCAGAAGTAGTAATTCCATCAATGGTCACATTGGTACAATTGGTAATTGAAACACCATTTCCATTTGTGTTGTCTGATGAGGTAATGCTTTTCAATAATATATTGTCAGAACAGTTCATCGCAAAACCAGATCCCCCACCATTTTTAACCGTGGTGTATTGAATGATCAGGTCATCACTTCCTGGCGATTGATGGATACCATAAGTTTCTGCACCATCAACGGTGATGTTTTGAATGATCACATCGGTGCTTTGGATGGATATACCATAGTTAGCAGATGTTGAGGTTAAGGTAAACCCTTTTCCATCCAATGTCAGGTCTTTGTTGATAACGACTATTCCTTCGGTAATGTCATCAAGCAGTTCAATTACGTCACCCGTACTGGCCGCAGTAATCGCCGCCTGTAAGGTGGTATACGTTTGACCTGGGCCGACTTGCAGGATCGCCCCCATAGCACTCGCTGTCAACAATAACATCGACAGCATAAAAACATAAAGCTTCTTCATAATGATGGTTTTTGGTTTCTGATTTCCTAAACGGCCTATTCGACCAGGCAGCCAAAATTGCATTATTCAAAAGCCTCGCGCAGGGGCATTGTATAAGCGTGTGAAATCTCAGGATAAGCGTCTGAAAAAGGGGACTAAGCGTCCTTCATTTCCGCATCGGGTTGCGGATTATGCTGCGGTTTTTTCAATGCTGTAGCTAATCCAGACGCTTTTTTATATATATCAATGTGTTTTACTGAGAATATGAGCATTGCTTCTTTCAACTGGATGTTGTGTGTTGATTTTTGCGACTAGATATTCTTGACCTTGTTCATTTCTTTGCTCGCCCAAAGAAATGAACCAAAGAAAGGGCGCTTTTTTCAAGGGATTTTTCATCCGCCCTTGGCGGCTGAAAACCATAGCTGATTGGCTAAATTTCCTACAAGGATTCGGAAATTTTTAACGCCAATCAGCTATTATCCTGCGAAAAAAGACTTTATCCGCTCCGCGGATATCAAAGCCATCAGTAGCGCAGCTTCCTCACCACACTCATCCTTTACCCTGAGCGAAGCCGAAGGGTCAAACTCAGACTGTTTTTGGCCTTCGTTGCATTTCTGTAGAAAACAAGGCTGAGGATGACTTGGACAATTGATGGAGATTTTCCTAATGGAGCGATCCGCGAGCATAAGCTTTGGGCAGGCACATCACGTTCGCTGAAAAAGCGGCTCGGATCGCGACTCCCATCCGAAGCCGTAGTTTTCAAGGAAAGGCAATGCAGCCTTGATTTTTTACTCGCGCATTGTTTATTCAACAGGTGCTCGTGAGCTCGTGAAGTGCAAGCACTTCACTCGGTTGCTACTTTTTTATTAAGAAAAAAGTAGGGCCTGCCCGGCCTGAGGGCGAAAAGCCGAAAACCTAAGACACTACACTCAATAATCGCCGGGCCTGAGGCTTGCGTTCGGGATTCAGCAGGATCAGAAGATCATCAGGTCAATAGGTCAGCAGGATCAGAAGATCAGCAGGTCAATAGGTCAGCAGGATCAGAAGATCAGCAGGTCAATAGGTCAGCAGGATCAGAAGATCAGCAGGTCAATAGATCAGAAGTTCATTAGAGCAGAAGAGCATTTTTTTAACAGATCAAGCTTATGTTCGCACGCAGGCTTATGATTTTTGATGCAAGAGCATCCAGCGACAGAGGAGATACTGCTTGCGCGCATTATGCTGACCTCACCAACCACACCCGATAGCTATCGGGTCATCCTTCACCCTGAGCTATGTCGAAGGGCAGCCAAAGGGTCAAACTCAAACTGTTCTATGCGTCCTCCATTTCCGCATCGGGCTGCGGATGATAGTGCAAAGGAAGGTGGATTAAAACCCGGGTGCCGCAAACCACCCCGTCTTTCTTCCTGTCGCTGACCCATACCCCATAATGCCGCTCCCCCGGGGCATTCATCATCTGGATACGGCGTTGGGTAATGCTGCCGCTGTGATTGCGCCGCGTATAGCTCTCAGAGTTGTGCAGGCTCAGGTTGATTTCACGGCTGCGGGCAATGCCTACCCCATTGTCCTCCAATTCAACCTCCAGTATTTTTTTGTCCGTGTCGATGCGAAGACGAACCTCCAGATGCCCATCTGTTTTCTTATGGCGGAAACCGTGGCGGATCGCATTCTCGGCATAAGGCTGGATGATGAAAGGCGGGATGAGCAGGCCTTCCGGGCGGATGCCCTCTTCGATCTCCAGATTCCAGGTGAATTTGTCCGGAAAACGCATCTGTTCCAGTCTGAGGTAACTCTCCAGAAAATCAAGGGACTCGCGCAGGCTCACCATTTTGCGGTTCACATTCTCCAGGGCGTTGCGGATCACACGCGAAAAGTCGGAAAGATATGAAATGGCAGATTCAGTGTCGCTTTCCAATACAAAGGATTGTATCGCATTGATGCTGTTAAAGATAAAATGCGGGTTCATCTGCGACTGAAGGGAGGCGGTTTCCAGGTCTGCCATTTTTCTTTTGACTTCGTCTTCCTTGTCGCGCCGCTTCTGGGCCTTCCGGAAAATGTAGAGGAAAACCCCAGCGAGGGAGAACAGCAAAAGCAGGATAAAGAGGGCAATGAAACCAGGGTGATAGAACCAGGGCGTCGGAACTTCCAGCCTGAGCGACTGTTGTAAAGGCGAGAACAGGCCACTGCTGTTGTGATGTTCAAGCTGCAGCCTGAAGCTGCCCGTACCGAAATGGTTGTAGGTGATCCTGTCGAGCGTGCCCGGCTCATTCCACTGCCTGTCAAAGCCATCCAGGCGGTAGCGAAAGTAGTCCTTGTCGGGGTTCAGAAAGTTTATGCTGTTTATTTGCAAAGCAAGGTGATGAAGGTTGTAGGGCAACATCAGGGGTGATCTGTTTTTACCCTGGCTGAGCAAATGGCTGCGGTGATCCAAAGGCAGTTCTTCATAGTTCAGATACACATTATCGAGGTAAAAGCTTGCCTTTCCCCTCCATCCCTCATACACTTTCCGGGTATGGATCACATCGATTCCATCCCCACCTGCCAGCCATAAATCCCCATCCTGATCCAGGTGTCCCCCAGAGGTACTTTGTGTACGCAAGCCTTCCTCTGCATTCAGAAAGATAATCCACCCGGGTTCTTTAGCCTCCAATCCGGAAAGTTTGATGCAATGCACACCCATATTGGTTCCCGCCCAAAGGTAAGCCTGGGGGTCGTATTCCATCCAGCGGACGGCACTCCCCCTTATGCCCTCTGCCGGTGTGATCTCGTGCTGCAGAAACAGTTTTTTTCCGCTCACTTCATAGACACGGATCCGGCCGGTATTGTCACCGCTAAAGAGCCTGCCTTCTTTGTCCATCGCCAGACATAGGATGTTTTGATATATTTCGGGGGAAGGAGGGTAATGCAAGACTTGGTTGCGATGAAGTCTGAAGATACCATCCGTATGGGTGGCCATCCAGAGATCGCCGTCCAGCCGCACTATTTGGCTAATATTGCCCAGGGGAGGGTCTCCCTGAGGGAAAGGCAATAGCCTGAGGGTTTCCGGCGCATCAGGTATGGTCTCAAAAAGGCCTGAAAAACTCCAACTACCCTGCCATAACAGAAAGTCCTCAGTAAAATCAAACTGACTTTTAGGATGAAGGAACAACTGTATGTCGGATAAACTTTCATCTACCAGCAGCAGACCCAGATCGTAAGCGACCCAAATTCTTCCCGCCGGATCTTCCCGGATAAGGTTGAAGTTGATCGTGTTCTTGTCCCACATTCGAATATGGTTGTCAAAACTGATTTTTTTGTATTTCCTTGCCTCACCGCTACGGGCATCCATCGTTAGTTTCAGTAGTTTTTTTCTATCCAGGCGTTCCTGGCGGCCATCAGGATGGATGCACATTAATCCCTCCTGGCTGCCAATCCAACGGCGGCCGCGGCTGTCAGTGAAAACGCTGCGTACTTCATCGGATTGAAGCCCGAGAAGGTCTGAGGGAATATGTGAGACAAAATTGGGCAAGCAGAGGTAAAGCCCCTGATCGAGGGTGGCCACCCAGACCATATCGTTTCGTACATCGCAGTATACCTGCCATATTCTTTCCGACTCAATACCCATTCTGTAACTCATCTCTTCGGGTTCATTCCCGTTCAGTCTATAAACCCCGCCCGGATTGGGCATTTCGTAAGACCAGGCACCCAGCCAGATATTTCCAGGCTCATCCTCGGAGAAACTGAAAACCTGCCCTATTTCATCCCGGTATTCGATCTGGGTTTCTCCCTCCCGTATTATCCCAATGCCATTTCTGTGGTTACCCAGAAAAGTATCCCGGCTGCTGGAAACAAAGAAGCCAGAGCCTGAGAGAATCCCGGCTTCTGTAAAGCGGGAGTGAGGCCGGATCCGGCCTTTTTCCGGGAAGTATTCAAATACTCCGTGACTGTAAGAGGTGATTACTATCTTATCCCGGCATTCTGTGATAGAGGTAATGACACCCAGGCTGCCTGGGGGTACAGGGGAATGGGGAAGGGGAAGAAAAGCTCCGTCTTTAAGAATTGCAAGTCCTTTCTGAGTGCCCGCAAGCAGGATGTCGTGTGTAGGTGAATAGTGTACCACCCTAACCCAATTGTCCGGAAGCCCGGAGGCGGTGTCGAAGTTTTCAATGCAGTTTCCATCGAAGCGACAGAGTCCCTTGCCGTAGATCCCGAGCCAGAAAGCACCCTTGTCATCCTGGGCGATGGACCAGATACGGTTTCCGCTCAATCCGTCGTGCGAAGAGACGGTTTGGAAGCTTTTGCCGTCAAAACGGCTCAGTCCGGCATCGGTGCCAATCCACATCAGGCCATCGGGGGTGTGGAACAAAGCCCGGATACTGTTGGATGGAAGGCCGTCTTCCATCGTATAATGGCGTACCGGAAGAAGGGGTGTCTCCTGAGAAAAGAGTGTAAGCGGGATCAGGCTACTCAGGACACAGTAGAAGAGGAAGCGGCGGATATGGTCATTCAGTGCATTGCTCACCCTTTTGTGTCTGCAAGGAATACGTTTAGACTCTGTTGGTTAAAACCTGCAGGAAGGCTTCATTGCGGCGGCTGGCGATAGATAAGTTTGTTCCATTCTCCAGCACGATATGGTTGCCGTCTTTGCGGCTGTAAGTTTTGACAAAATTCAGGTTTACGAGGTAAGATTTATGAATTCTGAAGAAGATATCCTTAGGCAGCTGCTCTTCCAGAAAACCGAGTGATCGGGAGACCATCAGGGTTTCGCCCCGGAGGGTATATACCCGTGTGTAGTTCTGGTCGGCTTCGCAGTAGAGGATATGATTGATCTTTTCCAATGAATATCCATCGAAAGTGGGAATAGGAATCTTGCCGTAGCGGTCCTCCACAGGATGAATGTTATGCAGGAGTTCTTCAATTTTCTGGTGGGGTGATTTATCGTTTTCCTTGGTTTTGAAACGCTCAATGGCATCTCTGAGATCGATGAAATTAATGGGTTTCAGGATATAATCCAGGGCGGCCACTTTGATTGCTTCAATGGCGTAGTTTTTATAGGCAGTAGTGAAGATGACCTGAAACTCTATTTTGTGGAAGTAGTCAAAAAGCCGGAAGCCGTTTTCGTCTGGCATTTCAATGTCGAGGAAGACAAGATCAGGATGGTGCTTATGTATGACAATGGCACCGGATTTTGCTCCGTCTGCTTCTCCGACTACCTCAACCTGTTCCGGAAAGTATCGTTTGAGCATTCCTGCCAGGGTTTTCCTGGCCATAGGTTCATCATCGATGATCACCGCGCGTATCATAGGCTATAAAATTAGGGATAAAAGTAAGACGCAATGAGTCTTCTTGTCGGGCCATTGTATAAGTGCGGGATTTTACCGGATGAACGTATCGGATTCTGCTGCTGAGTGCAAAAGCGCCCCTGTTTTCAGGGGGGTTAAAAACGGCTTTCCAGTTTAAGCATCAGCATACGCGGGGCCTGCAGGTCACCCGGCCTGCCGGCATTCTCACGGTTGCCCAGGTTACGGAGCATTACAGAGGCTTTCAGGGTATTTCCCGGCGCATAAGCCAGGCGAAGATCAGAAAGAATAAAGGCTTCACCCTGATGTTCTTCGCGATAATCTCCATAGCCGGGCAGGATCAGATTCCCGAGCACAGGATCAACAAAAACCTGATCCACACATTCCATATAACTGTGGCGCAGAAAGCTGTACCCAAGCTCCCATCTCTTGTATAGCAGGTTCACCCCGGCGGTGAAGCTGTGTCGGTAGCGGTATTTGAGCATATCGCTGTCGCAACTTTTTCCTCTTTGGTAGAGGGAGTCGGTGTTTCGATCCCGTGCTTGGGTATAGGTGTAGCCCAGCATATACTCTGCTAGAATTCCTTCCCAGCTTATTTCTCCCATTGCACTGATATCCAGTCCTGAAATGCTTGCACTGCCGATGTTCTGCGACTGGAATCCCATATTCTGCAGGCTTATGTATTCGGTGGTTGGCAGGTAAGTGAGGGTATCATAAAATCCAAAACTGAATTCCATCATATTGCGGTATTCGGTCAAAAAAGCAGCGGCATCCAGGTAGCCCTGCATCCTGCCCAGCCGGTAGCCCTGGCGAATGCCCAATTCTGCATTCCATCCGTATTCTGACTGGAGCAGAGGATTGGGAAAGATGTTCACTCCGCCCACGCGGGTAGTGGTGTATTTTTCAGCAATGGAAGGAAAGCGAAAGCCCTGTCCGGCGGAAGCCCTCAGGAAGGTGTATTCAAAGACCTGGTAGTTCATCCCGGCCCTGAAAACCGGCCGGGCTTCGCTCTCGCGGTTCAAGCGGAAGGATTCATACCTTGCTCCCAGGCTCGTTCGCAGTCTCCCGTATTTGTGGTCAAGTTGAGCAAATGCGGCCAGATTCCGGTAATCGTGGTTGCCAAAGAGGGCTGCCACGGATCGGGAGAAGGTGGCGGCCATTCCGGCCACCACATCCAGGTTCTTCCATTGATGCTGGAACTGATATTCCGAAAAAACCTGTGCTGCTTCGTTGTCCTTTGCGGGGTCATCGGGAAACAGGTTGCGGGTTTGGAAGAAGCGTGAACGAAACTGATGCTTGCTTCCTTTGGGGGTATAATAATTGAGAAAAGGATCAAGGTAGATGCGGCTGCCCTGATTGTGCGTCACGGTTTGTGGGTTCTGCACCCAGGCGCCGCTGTCGGCATCTTTCCAAAGGAGAAAGTCGGTCAGGTCTAGCGACATCAGGCTGGCAGACAAACCATAATCCAGTCCGGGGCTTTTTGGGGGGCGGTACCGGAGTTTGGTATTCAGCCTGATCCGCTTCTCGAAATTGTCTTTTCGGTATCCCGGGTCATCCACAGCATTCAGGCTCACAAGAACGTCGCTGTGTTCATATCGCCGGCCGTGGGTGAATTGCAGCCCGGATACCGCAGCGACCCTGCCGGGATCCCAGATCAGTTCCTTTCTTTTTGGCTGCATATACAGTCCGCTCATCAGTGCCAGGCGGGTTTCCTGCTCGTGTTCGGGCCAGGCTGTGCGGATATTGATGACCCCGTTCAGGGCGGACGAACCGTAGAGTGCAGAGGAAGCTCCTTTCAGGACTTCCACCTGTGCGATGTTCTCCATCGGCAGCAGATTCCATTTTGCATCGGCGGCATCCGGCGAAAGCAGGGGGAGTTCATCCACCATCACCAGAACACGGCTGCCGGCTCCGTAACTCCAACCGGATCCGCCCCGGATGTTGGCCTGCCCGTCGATGATGTCAAGGCCGGGAAGCTTTTCAAGGCTTCGCTCCAGATCAAAGCTCAGGTTCTGATCTATCTGCGATGCTTTCAGTACCTGCATTGAAACCGTTGTGTTGGCCACCCTTTGAGCATAGCGACCGGCCGAGATAACCACATCCTGCAACATCATCGCTTCGGCATCCAGTTGAGCATTGAGAAAAATACGTTCTCCCTTTTGCAGCAAAATGGAATCGAGGTGTAAAGGGGCATAGCCCAGGTGAAAGAAACTGAGTCGGTACAAACCGGCTTGCAGTTGCAGCCGGAAGCCGGCATCGGATCCTGCCGTGGTTCCTGTAGCCTGATCCACGGCAATATTGGTAAAAGGAAGTGGCTCACCACTGCGGGCGTCCGTAACCCGGCCTTCAATGATACCCGGCTGTGCCCCTGCCCAATCCGCAGATAAGAGGAAGAGCAGCAGCAGGACGCCGATCCGCAGCGCAAAAGAATAAAGCCCGGAGATGCAGGACATTCTTATTGTTTGATCAGTTTCCCCTGCGATTGATGGGTTTCGCTCTCGAGTCGATAGAAATACAGACCGGGAGAGAGCTGTGTGCCATCCAGGCTGATCCTTCCCTCCCCGTTCAGCAGTTTGTCCCTGAATACCCTCCGACCCAGCTGATCATAAATACTCAGCCTGATTTCACCCCCGGTAAACCCATTCAGATCAAAGACGGTCTCTGTGCTGAAGGGATTGGGAAAAGGCCTTGACGCAATGCTTTCAGCTTGCAACCGGTTGACAGGGGTGGCTGCCTGCACGGTGATGGAAAGGCTGGTGGAATCAATTTGTTCTCCGGCATACACCGGAGTGCCCAGGACAAGGATATAGGCGTCGACTACGATTTTGAGTGTAAATATTCCTGTGTCAGTTGGTGTTCCGCTAAGTAGTACACAATAATATGTACCAGGGTAGAATACCCCACTGGGTTCATTGGATGCATAAGTCATTCCGGGAGGAAGGTTGTCCACACTTTTCAAGACGATGCGGTGAATGGGTACCGTGGCACTGAGATAGGTAAAGGTGGGAGGAGGAAGGATGGTGACTTCCTCGCTGTAGATCGCATTCTGGATAGCCGGGGGCAGGAAGGCAGGACAGATTTCTCCATTGTTTTCAGGATCGGGGCAGGAGAGGGAGTCGCCGGGGGTGCACTGGGCATAAGTCTGAAGATGCATCCCGAAAGCAATCACAGCAAAGAAAAGGAGTAGTGTTTTTTTCATAGGGCAGAGGTTTATTTAAAAGACTTCTAAATTAAATCAAATTTCGCTACCCTCATCAGAATTGTGATGACCTGATCAGTGCGTTGAGATTTGTGAAGGATTATGCATAAATGCTTGCTTAACTCAATGGCAAATTTTGTTCCTTTCATTATCCATCAGCGAATGCCTTATTCCCTCTCCGCCCTTGTGTTCATCGTGCCTTCCTTGTGTCCATCGTGCTTAAATATCTCCCGCAGATTTCGCAGATGGGCGCAGATTTTTAGGATTTGGTGTGATGTCGAATTTCTTTCGGGGATAGGGATGAGGAATAGGAGAAGCCCCTTTGCGGCTTTGCGTTAAAAAAAAGTACGAGTTCGAGCACCTACCTGCCGGTAGGCAGGCGAATTCGTAAAAGCGTAAGTTCTTGTTTTGCCCCATCGTGGCGAAACCTGATAAATAGTAGATGTTTGTTTCCATTAATGCGCTCCATCGGAGGGCGATCCGATTGATTATTGATTCAGCAGGTCAGAAGGTCAGAAGGTCAGAAGGTCAGAAGGTCAGAAGATCAGAAGGTCAGAAGGTCAGCAGGTCAGAAGGTCAGCAGGTCAACCTTATTCAGGCATTGACAAACAATCCTCCACACCCGATAGCTATCGGGTCATCCTTTACCCTGAGCGCTCGCCCTGAGCGTAAGTCGAAGGGAAGTCGAAGGGTCCAACTCCACACTGATTTGGGATTACTCGCTCCGGCCCCTCTCACTTCGTTCGCCGGGCCTCCGCTCGTGATCACCGGGAGGGGAGAGCTTCAAAGCACACCCTCCCCACCCGATAGCTATCGGGTCATCCTTTACCCTGAGCGCTCGCCCTGAGCGTAAGTCGAAGGGAAGTCGAAGGGTCCAACTCCACACTGATTTGGGATTACTCGCTCCGGCCCCTCTCACTTCGTTCGGCGGGCCTCCGCTCGTGATCACCGGGAGGGGAGAGCTTCAGCCCAAAGCCACGCTCGCTACGCTCGCTTCGGGCTTTGTTTTTATCCCTTCGCTCAAGCAAAGCTTGGCTCGGGATTAAAAACAAAGCCCCGGCACCTTGTGCCGAGGCTTTGGGCTGGCGGAGAAAGAGGGATTCGAACCCCCGGGCCCCGCAAAGGGCCAACGGTTTTCAAGACCGCCGCATTCGACCACTCTGCCATTTCTCCGCTGCAAAAATACATTTTTTTCGTTCCATTATGAGATACATTTCCCTGTTGATTCCTATGACTGAATGTTCTACTCCTTTCTCTTGAGATCGCTTTGGCCTTTCCCGGGCATTGTGATTATCTTTGTATTTGATCCTCAAACAGGCCCTATGAAAAAAAAACTTACCCTCCTCCTGCTTTTTCTGCTCCCTCTTACGATCAGTCAGGGTCAGTCTTTGCGCGCAAACCTGAGTTTCTGCAGTTTCTGGTCTCCCCAGGATGGCCCGTTTATCGAGACGTATTTATCCGTGGAAGGCCGGTCTATTCAATGGAATAAGGTGGGTGAAGGTTTTCAGGGAACCCTGGAGGTGACGATGATCTTCAGGCAGGGAGAGAAAGTGGCGAATTTTGGCAAGTATGCCTTGCATAGCCCCTTGCTGGAGGATACATCCAATATTAATGTCAATATTATCGACCAGCAACGCTTTATTCTGCCCGATGGGGAGTATGCTTTTGAGGTCAGCCTAAAGGATATGTATGGCGACACAGCGGTGATCCGCCACGAGCAGATGCTGAGCATTTCGTTTCCGGAGCAGCAGGCCGCATTTTCCGGCATTGAATTCCTGGAAAGCTACACACGAACCGAAGAGCCCGGTCCCCTGTCTAAATCAGGTTTTGATATGGTCCCCTATGTGTACAATTATTTTCCTGAAACCCAGGGACGCATCCGTTTCTATGCCGAGCTGTATCATACGGATGCTCTACTGGGAGAGGGAAACCCCTTTTTGACGGCGGTTTTTGTCCGGAGTTTTGAAACCGGCGAGATGATCAAGGATCTGTATCATCGCCGCCGTGAAACTGCTGCTCCCGTTATTCCCCTGCTGAAAGAGCTCAGTATTGAAAACCTGCCCTCAGGCAACTATGAGCTGGTGTTGGAAGCACGCGACTCTCAAAATGAGCTTATTACGGCCAGTAGTATCTTTTTTCATCGCATCAACCCCGGTGTGCAACTGCAGCTCAAAGATGTAGCCGCACTGGATGTGAGCGCCACTTTTGTGGAAAAGATGCGCAGCACAGATAGCCTTGCTTCTTATATCCAAAGCCTGAGCCCGATCAGTTCCGAGCTGGAGAGGGTATTTGCAGAACGAAACCTGATCAACGCCGACCTGGGTCTGATGCAGCAGTATTTTTTGAATTTCTGGCTGGTAAGGGATGACCTGAATCCTCAGCAGGCCTGGGAAGAGTATTATGCCCGGGTGCGCCACGTTGAACATCATTTCAAAACCCTGATTAAGAAAGGTTTTGAAACAGATCGTGGGATTGTTTATCTGAAGTACGGCCCCCCGAATACCATCGCCCAAAGTCATCACGAACCCTCGGCCTATCCTTATGAAATATGGCATTACTATGAACTGAGAAACCAACGCAATAAGCGTTTCGTTTTCTATACCCGCGATCTGATCACCAATGATTTTGAACTGATCCACAGCGATGCAATGGGTGAACTGGCCAATTACCGCTGGCAGGTGGATGTGATGCGACGCACCACAGATGGATATGACCTTGACTCCAAATCAGTGGAAGATCATTGGGGAGGGAGAATAGATACCTATTACCGCGATCCCCGCTAATCAATGTTTTAAATCTTTGATTCCTTGGCACTGGCCTATTACCTAATCCGCATTTTTGCGAGCCTCCTGGCTCTGCTTCCCTTTCCGGTCTTGTATGTCAAGTCTGATGTCCTTGCCTTCTTCCTATACCGGGTGGCGGGCTACCGCAAAAAAGTGGTGGAGAAGAACCTTCGTAATGCTTTTCCCGATAAGGATGCGAAACAGCGTAAAAAGATCGCTTCCCGTTTTTACCGCAACCTGGCCGATGTGATCCTGGAAAGCATCAAAGTGGAAGGGATGAGCCTGGCTTCCTTGCAGAAACGATATGTGATTGCCAATGAAGCATTGCTGGAGCGTTTCGCCCGGGAGGGGAGAGGCGTAATGCTGCTGATGGGGCATTGCGGTAACTGGGAATGGACCGTGAGTGGAGTCGCTCCCCGACTGAAGCAGCCTGCACGCTTTGTAGCCAAGCGCCTGAGCGATCCACGCTTTAATGATTATGTTGAAAGCCTGCGCTGCAGGTTCTTTCCGGGATATACCATTCCGCACAAGATGACGATGCGCTATATTCTTCAGATGCAGGGAAAGGCTTTTTTGGTGTGTATGATTGGCGATCAGACCCCGCTGAAAGAAGAAAGCCGTTTCTGGACTACTTTTTTAAACCAGGAAACCCTTTTCTACGAAGGAGCGGGAAAAATTTCGCACCGGATGGGAATGGCCGTGGTCTATCTTGAGCTGTACCGGAAAAAACGAGGACATTATGAAGGCAGGCTTAGTCTGATTGCAGAGAATGCGGCCCATCATACACCAGAGGATATCCTTCTGTCTTATGTGGACAAGCTGGAGGCAAGCATCACCGCTGGCCCGGATAACTGGCTCTGGTCGCACCGGCGCTGGAAGCATAAAAGAACCTCCGATCCGCTCCTTCCGCGGCATAAGGATTAAGATTATCCCTACCTTTGGCCTGCCTCAATGAGCATAGCTGTTGTCATACTCAACTGGAACGGTGCGCAATTTCTGCGTGACTTTCTCCCCATTGTGATCCGCCATAGCGCAGGCGTGGCCGAGGTGATCGTGGCTGACAATGCCAGTACAGATGGCTCTCAGGACTTGCTGAAAAAGGAATTCCCTGACACCCGTCTTATCAGCCTGGATAAGAACTACGGTTTTGCCGAAGGCTACAACCGGGCACTGGCACAGGTGGATGCAGACTATTATATCCTGCTGAACTCTGATATTGAGGTTAGTCACGGATGGATAGAACCTGTGGTTGTAATGATGGAAAAAGACCCGCTTATTGCGGCGGCGCAGCCTAAACTGCTTTCCTGGCACGAGCGTAGCAAGTTTGAATATGCCGGAGCAGCAGGCGGCTTCATCGACAGACTTGGCTATCCCTTCTGTCGCGGCAGGGTTTTTCTCAACCTGGAAGAAGACCACGGACAGTATGATGATGAAAAAGAGGTTTTCTGGGCCACAGGTGCCTGCCTATTTGTGAAAGCAAAAATGTGGAAGGAATGCGGTGGACTGGATGCAGATTTCTTTGCCCATATGGAGGAGATTGACTTCTGCTGGCGTTTGAAAAACCTGGGCTATAAAGTAATGTACACCCCTTCCTCCACCGTCTACCATATTGGCGGGGGCACACTGCCCAAAAGCTCATCCCGGAAAACCTATCTCAATTTCAGGAATAACTTCTCACTGCTGTTTAAGAATCTTCCTTCCGGATTGCTGTGGAAAGTTATCCTGACACGATTGCTGCTCGACTGGGTGGCCGGAATGCGATTTCTGCTCACCAGCGGGTTCAGTGAGTTCTGGGCGGTAGTCCGGGCGCATTTGTATTTCTACAGGAATATCGGAAAACTCAGAACAAAGCGCCGCAGCCTTCGGCAGGGCAAAGTAAGTGGGGTGTATGGGAAGAACCTGGTTTGGCAACACTATGTGCGCAAGAAAGTGCGCTTTAGTGAGCTGGACGAAAACGATTTCTCCTGATCAACCGGTTTTGCATTCGTTCTGTTCCCTGCTGTCCCAAGCTGTCCGTAGGCTGTGCCTGCGGACACATTGTCATACCACAGATTCCCGCAGATTATCACAGATTAAGAAATAACCCTTAGGTTGTTTTCCGGCCTGAGGGCAAAACAGAGAGAGATTGTATTTTCTGTTCTTCTCCCAACGCCTCTCAAAAAAAGACGCCCGTCAGCAAAGGTGATATTAGTATCATTTTGCTGAGGTAATTTTGCGAGACTTGCGCATTTTAGGTGCAATCGCCTGCCTACCGGCAGGTAGGCGCGCCAGCAGGACTTCTTTTTTACCCACTGTCCGTAGCGTCCTCGCAGCGGTCTCCCGCTATTTAGTGCTGATGCTTCCAGGCAGATAATCAAAGGAAGATAAGTAGTCCACCAGAAAGCTTTTCAGAATCTCGTACTCCGTCAAAGCCACGATGGGAGGATAATGTGCTGTCAATTGGGCTTCATCCAGGAGGTAGTTTTCCATAGCCTGTATCTCTGCCAGCCTCCTGTGGGTGGCAAGGTATGCTTCCAGATTCTCTCTCTTAAAACGAAGATGATCGAGTACATCCGCTGAAGCAGATCGGCAAAAAGCAATCTTGATGTCTTCCTGGGCTTTCAATCCTGCCGCATTCAGGTTTCCTTCTGCATTCTTGTTAGGCTTCATCGGCTGTCTGCACTTCAGGGAGGGCTGCCTCAATCTCTGTCATTATTCCAAAGATATGATCCATCAAGGCGGTGTTTTTTTCTGCTTCATCACACCAGATTTGTTGCGGAACAGGGGGGGATTTCTGCAGAATCTCTGATGGAGACGGGTGTTGGGCCATCAGTGCGCTTCCCCAGCAGAATAGATACAGGAAGTACTTTTTTTTCATCGGGTTGTGGGTGTGGGAAAAATCAGGGATGGAGTTTCCATCTCGACTGTGTGAACTTTTTCAACTTCATTCGCGGAGCAAATACTCCAGGGCCAGGCGGTATCCGTCGAGGCCAAAACCACTGATCACACCGCGACTGGCCGCCCCGCTCAGGAGTGTTTGCCTGTACTCTTCGCGGGCGTGAATATTGGAAATGTGCACTTCAACCACAGGTACGGCAATAGCGCGGATGGCATCAGCGATGGCCACAGAAGTGTGGGCATAGGCTGCGGGGTTCAGAATAATGCCATCGCATTCTTCTGCAAAAAACTGAAGCAGGTTTACAAGCTCCCCTTCCACATTCGACTGGGCGTAGCTGATCTCTGCTTCAGGATACTGTTCGGCCAGCATATCCAGATAGCTCTCAAAAGGCTCACTTCCGTATATTTCCTTTTCTCTTGATCCCAGCAGGTTCAGGTTTGGACCATTGATGATGGCGAAATGCATAGGTTTTTTTTCAAAGGTAGTGTAAAGATCATCCGGAGCATTGGCGAAGGGGTCAAATAAAAAGCCTTATCTTTGCTGCGATCACACAATAGGGGTGCCCTAAATTCCGGGCTGAGATCAAACCCTCAATACCTGATCCGGGTAATGCCGGCGAAGGGAACGACAACGATCCGCCAATTTCCAGGACTCCTCTATTGATCGGTTTAACCTTTAAAACCTGTCAAGATGAAGAGACTATGTGTGAGCCTGATCCTGTTTACCCTGCTGCAAATGAGCCTGATGGCGCAGTTCAGCATACAGGGTCGTGTGCTTGATGCCCAAAACGGGGAGGGAATCCCAGGCCTTCACCTGAGGCTGAGCCAATCTTATCAATCAGTGATTACTGACGCCCGTGGCAATTTTCGCTTCCGATCCCTTCCATCCGGTAAGTATGTGCTGACATCCAGCCATATTGCCTACGAGACCTCCGAAACAAGCCTTGCTTTGGAAGGCGATACACAGCTTGTTATAACACTGCTCCCGGCCGTGATAGGCATACCTGCGGTGGAAGTGCAGGCTACCCGGCTGGAAGCCAAGACGCCTTTGACCTACCGTCAGATGGAGAGAGAGGATATTGTGAAGGAAAATGCAGCCCCTGATCTTCCCTACCTGCTGCGCCTCCAGCCTTCTGTTGTTGTTAGCTCGGATGCAGGACACGGCGTGGGTTATACCGGCATCAGGATCAGAGGAACGGATATCACCCGCATTAATGTAACCCTGAACGGTATCCCACTGAATGACCCCGAAAGCCAGGGGGTTTTCTGGGTGAATATGCCCGATCTGGCTGCCAGTGCTTCTGCCATTCTGGTGCAACGTGGCGTTGGAAGCTCAGCAAATGGTGCCGCTGCCTTCGGTGCCAGCATCAACATTCAGACCCTGGATATCCAGGCTGATCCTTATGCGGAATTGCAAAGCAGTGCCGGCTCGTTTCAGACCTTTAAAAACAGCCTGCGTTTTGGAACCGGACTGCTCAATGGGAAATATACCCTTGATGGCCGTCTGTCTGCCATCCATTCTGCAGGCTTCATCGACAGAGCTACCGCCGATCTGCGCTCCTTCTATCTGAGCGGGGCGTATTACGGAACCCAAAGTGTACTGAAAATCATCGTGATGAGTGGAAAGGAAAAGACCTATCAGGCCTGGGACGGGGTTCCTTCCCATATCCTCGATACCAACCGGCGCTGGAACGGAATTGGCGCCTATACCGATGCGGAAGGCTTACGAAAGTATTACGATAACGAAACGGATAACTATCAGCAGGATCATTACCAGCTGCATTATTCCCGGCAGCTGAGTCGCAAGCTGAGCCTGAATTCAGCTTTGTTTTACATCCGTGGACGCGGCTATTATGAGCAGTACAAAGAGGATCAGGATTTTGCAGATTACAGACTGGCTCCGGTGCGGATCGGGGATAGTCTCCTGGATCATTCCGACCTGGTCAGGCAGAAATGGCTCGACAATCATTTCTACGGCGGCAATGCCAGCCTGAGGTATCATTCCCGGCGATATAATATTGTCGTGGGAGGGGAATACAATATGTACGAAGGGGATCATTTTGGTGAGATCATCTGGGCCCGCAATATGCCGGGGGCAGATATCAATGAGCGTTGGTATTTTAATGACGGACTGAAAAAACAAGGCAGTGTTTTTGCCAGGGTGAATTATGAGCTCAATCCGCGCTGGCATCTCTTTGCAGATCTTCAATATCGCAGCATTTCCTATCGCATCCGTGGTATTCACGATGATCTTCGCGACCTGGGCCGGGAGGAGTATTTCCAATTCTTTAATCCCAAAGCAGGGGTCTATTATTCCCTGAACGCGGAGCAGTCGCTCTATGCCTCGGTCGCAGAAAGCCACAGGGAACCTACCCGCTCCGACTTCAGGGATGCCGATCCTGATCGCCTTCCCCGTCAGGAACGACTGATGAATTATGAGGTGGGATATGATTTAAAGAAGCGCCTCTTTGGTTTAAATGCCAATGTATTCTATATGGATTACAAGGATCAGCTGATCCTCACCGGCGCCATCAACGATGTGGGTGCCCCCATCTTTACCAATATTCCGGAGTCTTACCGTACAGGTTTGGAAATCGCCGCTTTTCTGCGTCCCCTGGACGCCCTGGAATGGGAAGCAACGCTGAGCCTGAGCAGCAATAAAGCCCTGAATTTTACAGCCTGGGTGGATGACTGGGAAACCTGGACTCAGGTGGAAGAATTCCTTGGAACCACCGACCTGGCCTTCTCTCCATCTGTTCTGGCATCCAGCCTTTTGCGTTACAGGCCTGCAAAACATCTCACTGCTGAATGGATCAGTCAGTACACCGGAAAACAATATATTGACAATACTTCCAATGAATCGAGACGCCTGGATCCCTACTGGATCAATGATGTGAGATTGACCTGGACCTTGCCCAGCGCACCCTTCCGGCAAGTGGAACTGAGTGTATGGCTGCGCAATATTCTCAACGAGGAATATGAGACGAACGGCTGGGTGTATCGCTATTATTATCAGTCGGAAGAGGGCCGGCGCAGCGAAGGGGTTTACGATGGCTATTTCCCGCAGGCGGGCAGGCATTTCCTTTTGTCGCTCAGAATCAGTATCTGAGCTTGCACTTTCAAATCCGGACTGATGTCTGTCTTCTTCCGCTCATCCCTGCCTTTAGAAACAAGCAATCCAAAAGCATAAAAAATAAATATTATGCTCCGGGTAAACTTTTTCCTTTCAACTTTGTCGAACGAGGATTGTTAGATACCCACAAATGCCGTTTTTATGCTAAGATTTGCCTTGCTTGTTGTATTTATAGCCACCATTGCTGCCCTGCTTCCCGCCCAGCGGCCAGGGGGAGACGCCACCCCTCAGGGAAGCGCAGATGTACGCGGCCGCATTCTGGATGCCATCACCAATGAGGCGGTGGAATATGCCAATGTGGCCTTGTTCAGGATGAAGGATTCGGTGCTTGTCACCGGTGCTTCCACCAACAAAAGGGGAGAGTTTATGATCCCCTCCGTACCTTACGGCCGCTATCGCCTGGTGGCCGACTTTATCGGTTATGAGCGTCACGAACAAAAAGGTTTGGCCGTGACCCCCAGAGAGGAGTTTCTGCTGTTGCCGGATATCATCCTTCAACAGAAATCCATTCAGTTGGAAGGTGCGGAGATTACTGCCGACAGGGCTACCTATCAGTATAAGATCGACAGAAAGGTTGTATCAGTGGATGCAGATATCAATTCTGCCGGCGGAACGGCCGCCGATGTACTGGAAAACACCCCTTCTGTGGAAGTGGATATTGAAGGCAATGTCAGCCTGCGCGGCAGCTCAAACTTCACCGTGCTGGTGAATGGAAGGCCCAGCATTCTGGAAGGAACGGAAGCCCTGCAGCAAATCCCTTCGGCCCAGATCAAAGAAATAGAGATCATCACAAATCCCAGTGCCAAATACGACCCCGAGGGAACCGCCGGGATTATCAATGTGATTACCAAGAAGCAGGAGGATCGGGGTATTAACGGAGTAGCCAATGTCAGCATAGGTACCCGGGATAAGTACCGGGCGGATATTCTGCTGAATTACCGCACACCCAGGTATAACTTATACGGAACTTTCGATTACCGCGATGATAACTATGAAGGAAAGCGAACCTCTTATCGTGAGGTGACTACCTCGGGCACCACCTATTTTCTGGACGGCACCGGAACCCGCTTTATGTCGCGGGGCGGAACCAGCGGCAAATTGGGGATGGATTATTTCCTCACCTCCCGTACTACTATCGGAGGCTATCTGAACCTGGGGACTTTCAACTTCAGCCGGGGCCGGATTACCCAATATGAGGAATGGACCAGTCTGGAAGAAGAAGTGCTGTATTATCTGGCCGATACCAAGCGCCCCAGAAACAGAGATTACCACGGATTTAATCTCAATTTCCAGCATAAATTCGGTGAGAAGAACCATCAGCTGGATGCAATGATCGATTACCGGAAACGAGATGGAGGCGGAGATGAGAGCTCCATCGAATGGCTCAACAGCGGAAACTTTTCCAGGAGCGGAGAGCCATACTATCAGACGACAGCCAGGGAGGATGCTTCTTCTGCCGACTGGGTATTCAAGCTCGATTATGTTCATCCTTTATGGGGAGGCAAAATGGAAGCAGGATGGCAATCGCAACTTGATGCCGAACGGGAAGAATATGCCTATGAGGAATTTGACCCCCTGCTGGGTTGGATCGACAACAGCCTTTTCAGCAGTGCAATGGATTATTCACGGAATATCCATTCCATCTATACCACCTATGGCAATGAGTACGGAGAGTTTGGCTATCAACTCGGTTTGAGGGGGGAGCTTACCCAGCGTTTTATCACAGATGAAGAGGCGAATGCAGAGTATAATCTGGACCGGATCGACTGGTTCCCGACCATCCATCTTTCTCAACAGTTAGACAGGGATTATCAGGTACAGGCCAGCTATACAAAACGCATCAACCGGCCCCGGGGATGGTTTCTGGAGCCCTTTCTGAATTACATCGACAAAGACAATGTCCGCCGCGGAAATCCGGCATTGGAGCCCGAATATGTCGATTCCTATGAACTCTCACTGATGAAAAAATGGGGGATGAGTTTCGTTTCTGTCGAAACATTCTATCGCACTACCGAAAACCTGATCACACGCATTATGTCACCCCAGGAGGATGGTATCGTGCTGCATACTTTTGATAACCTGAACCGCGATCACAGCCTGGGAGGTGAGGTGATGTTGAATTATGAGGTGAACGACTGGTTGAATTTCAATCTGAGTGGCAGCCTGTACCGATACAGACTGGAGGGGATGGTGGACAATCAGCAGGTGGACAGGGAAAGTACCAACTGGCGCTCCCGCCTGAACACCAATATAAAATTCTCACGTCAGACCCGTCTGCAGTTTAACGGGGGCTACTCCGGTCCTTCCGTTACGGCACAGGGAGAGAGCAAAGGAATGCTCTTTACCAGTGCTGCCCTTCGTCACGACTTCAAAGGAAATAAGTTTACGGCCATCGCCCAGATCCGGGATATATTCGGCACAGCCAAACACGATTTTACAGCCATCAGTCCGGGTTTCTACGAGAATACGACAATGGAAAGAGAATCACAGGTGGTGCAACTGACCCTTACTTATCGCATCAATGATTACAAGCCCCGCCGTGAGAGAAATGGGGGCGGGGATGGAAATGGCGAAGGCGGTTACGAATACTAATCGCGTTTTTCAGCCGTGTGCCGGCATCAGCGCTTCAGAAAGCGTCTGTGGAAACACTTTCCATCGGCATTCCAATGGAGGAAATAGATTCCCGGCCCCAGGCTGCCAACTTCCAGGCTCTGGTCATTGATCATTTTGACGGAAGAAGTGCAGTCCCGCCCCTGCACATCGCTAATCCGGAAATCGCTGCCGGATAAAGAAAAGGAAAGATGAATATCGCTGACAGCGGGGTTAGGATATATCCTTGGCAATTCCCTTTCTTCTTCCGAAAAACCAGTGATGACATCCGCCCAGCAGCCCGGGTAAAAAGGATTCAGGTGATCATTGGCATAGACAAGAGCACTGTCTTCATAATAGCACAGCAGAGAGTAGTTGTAGCCCGCAATATCCTCCAGTCCGCTGAACATCAGTCCTGACGTACTTCCAATCCCTTCAATCCAATATCCCGAGCCTACCTGAAGCCGTTTTCTGAGTTTTCCGGCCAGAAAAATGCTGTCTACAGCGCCAATATGATAGCTTCCGCTTACCTGATGCGTTCCGGGAGTGGTGTGGGTGATTACTACAGTGCTGCCGGCTTCTGCACCCATATCATATAGCAGTCTTTCCGGCCCGCAGGTGAAGGTTTGGAACCAAACCTTGCCGCTGTTGTCTTCCCTCAGCAACCCGAAGGCAAACCATTGCTGCGCCTGTTCTGTGTGACTTATCTCAAGCAGGTGATAAACAGTTCCGTAGAAGCCCAGGGTATCTCCGATGCGCAGGCTGTGCGAAGTCGCCCAGGAAGGGGACTGAGACACAATGTCATCGGCTTCCGCACTGACCCACATCTTGCCTTTGGCAACAATGGGATCCCACTGCTGAGCAGGAAGCAGGGTGAAACTCAAGAGAAAAAGGGCCAGGATGTGCACACAATGCGGGATAGCAATTGTTCCTTTCATTAGATAGAAGTTTAAGGTGTACTTCTATACCCGGAATACAGTGCTCCTGAAATCTTTTGTGGTGTGCAATGATAAAACAATTTATTCAGATGGGCTGTGAGTAAACCAGTTTTGCCCGTCTTGCGCTATTCCGGGGGATCAAAGAAAAGGCCGCCTTTGTTGAGACGGCCTGTGAGATTAAAAGTACTTTGTCGATCTGGTGCAAGGGACAGTCTTAATAGTTGCCGCCCCCTCTGTTTCCGCGCATCCTTTCACCCCCGCGTCCTTGTCCGCTCCCATCGTGACGGCGTTCTCGCACACGCTGCTGATGGGTGGCCTCCCAGCGGGCATACTGCTCTTCGGTCAGGATTTGCTTCAAGTCCGCCTTATGTTGTTCCCGTATCTTCTCCACCTCGGCTCTGTGGGCTTCCCGGCTGGAGTGCATATCACTTCTTCTGGCCCGCATTTCAGTGTAATGAGCCTGCTCCAACTTCATCAGTTTGGCTTTCTGTGTCTGATCCAGACTCAGGTCTGCGGTCATCCGCTCAACCCTTGCCTGTACCCCTGTCGAGTCAGGCATATTTCCCCTGAAACCTTTGCCTGCCCGCGATTGGGCTTGCAGGCTGAAGCCTGTCGAAAACATAGTTATCCATAAAACTGCGCCAAGTGCTGCATTTCTTTTTTTCATTGTAATTGAGTTTTAGTGATTGTTTAGTGAATGAATGCTTTTAGGACATCTGTGGTGCAGAAGGGTTTAATGTCTAAGGACATATTTTGATAAGAGTCAGATATTAAGGTATTTGTGTAGAGAAGCCGGGGTGAACAATCCACCCATCCAAATGGTTTAATGTGTTGATTGAAACTATGCCTACCTTTGTACGCACTTAATAATCTATTAATGACAAAAACCCCTTTTGATTCCCTTAACCGGCTCCTTGAGGCATCAGTACAGCAGTTTGGACCGAATCCTTCCCTGAGTTGGGTGGAGGGTGAACCACTGACCTATTCAGATTTATGGGTCAGGGTCAATGCTTTTGCATACCGTCTCAAGCAGGATGGGATTGCTCCGGGCGACCGGGTCGCGATTCTGTCTCACAATATGCCCGGTTGGGGTATTGCCCAGTTCGCCATCTTGCGGGCAGGCGCAGTGATTGTGCCAATGCTTCCGGATTTTACCTCTACGGAGATCAGCAATATTCTGAGCCATAGCGCTACCAAGGCAGCGGTTGTTTCTGAAGGACTTGCACCAAAGTTGCAAAGTGAAGAAGTGGCATTCAAAGGCCTGATCTATTCCACAGAAGTGCTTGACCAGGCCGGGAACGATATCCCTGAATCCCAGTATGGTGAATTTCCGGAAGTAAAAGCAACAGATCTGGCAGCCATCATTTATACGTCCGGAACTACAGGAAAGAGCAAAGGGGTGATGTTAACCCACAAAAACATTGCTACCAATGTATGGCAGGGCAATGCCATACATCCGGTAGTGGCGCAGGATCGTTTCCTCTCCTTGCTTCCGCTTTCTCATACGCTCGAGAATACCCTGAGTCTGATCCTTCCTCTTTCGGCCGGTGCATCCGTCTATTACCTGCGGAAGCCGCCTACACCAGCTGTACTGTTGCCCGCATTGCAGAAAGTGAAACCAACCACTATCCTGGCAGTGCCTCTGATCATTGAGAAGATATACAGGAATAAGGTTAAACCCACTTTTGCCGGTAAGCCTGTTATTGGCTACCTCTACCGTCGTCCGGTATTCCGGAGGTTCTTCCATCGTTTGGCCGGGAAAAGCCTGATGAGGACCTTCGGAGGTCAGGTTAGGTTTTTTGGTATCGGCGGAGCAAAGCTTAATGAGGATGTGGAATTGTTCCTCAAAGAAGCGAATTTCCCCTATGCCATAGGTTATGGCCTTACCGAATGTGCACCGCTGCTGGCCGGCAAGGTGGTCGGAAAGGGAAGCTTCCAGTCAACAGGGATCGCCGTACCGGGCGTTGAACTGAAAATTCACCAGCCTGATCCCAAAACAGGTGAAGGAGAGATCTGGGCCAAAGGCCCCAATATTATGCAGGGCTACTACCAGGAACCGGAGCTGACTGCGGAGGTGTTCAGCGAAGATGGCTGGTTCAAAACCGGAGACCTGGGTGTATTTAACAAGGCTGGCGATCTGATGATTCGCGGACGCTCCAAGAGTATGATCGTGGGTGCCAGCGGTGAGAATATTTATCCGGAGGAAATTGAATCCGTGATCAATACTTTCCGATATGTTGTGGAATCTGTGGTGATTGAACAAAAAGGCAAGTTGGTGGCGCTGGTGCATTTTAACAGAGAAGCACTGGAAGAAAAGTACCAGCACCTGAAAGAAGAGGTCACGGATTATATGGAACATAAAGTGGAAGAATTGAAGCGCGAATTGCACCATTATGTGAATAGCCGTGTCAATAAGTTCTCCCGTATCCATATCGTCCAGAATCACCCGTCTCCTTTTCAAAAGACAGCTACCCAGAAGATCAAGCGCTTCCTTTACGGGAAAGAGATGGTTTGATGCGGAGGTATTCCTCGCAACTGCCCCTTTCTAATGGTTTCCCGGATTAAGGACGAAGGTATACGTAAGCCTTGCAGACCAATAAGGGAAATCAAACAATCCCTGTTGCAGGCGTAGTCTCCAGTATCCTTTATGCCCTCCTTGCTGCTTCTGACTGATGTGAAGCCGCACCACCAGGGGAGCATCTCCGTTCTTGAAGTATCCCTGATAGCCGCCGCTGCTGGCTTCAATCTGCAGGTTCCGGGTTTGCATCTGCAGCCCTGCGCCAAAAAGAAATGCATCATTCTGCAGATTATCATCCCGCATCACCTGCCAGACATAAAACCCCAGATTCAAAAATGGAGTCCATTCCTGAATCAGCTTTCCGCCTGTTTTGATAGACCTGCTTGCTTCCACATTGAAGTAATAGCCTGGGGTATCGGTGTGCCTGGCCGCACTGAGCTTCCCTCCGGAAGGAGCGCGGAAGTACATCCCTGCACTGATGTCGGGCCATCTTTCTTTCTTGTACAGCACTTTGAATCGGGTGCCAAAATAGAGGTCACCCCAGGCGAAGCCTTTGCTGTCGCGATCCCTGGATTTGCGCTCATCCCTGGTCAGTGTGTCCAGGCGGTAGTATTCCAGGGGGGAAGAAAACACAAGGATATTGACTTTTTCACCCATCGGTATGGTGAGGGCGGTGTATCCGTTTTGCGTTCGATCTCCCTTTCCGAAATGGGCTTCCCCTCCGGCTTCCAACTGAAGTTGATCTTCCAGGTATGCTGTCCTGAACTCAGGTACAGGCAAGGCATTGGGGCCCATAAAAGCAGGGGAGAGGATGATGTAGTGCCTCCAGTGGGTCTTTCCATCCCATTGCTGCTTCTCATTCCACCAGCTAAAATCTTCCTGGGCAGCAAGTCCAAAGCTTACTGCGATGCCGCACAACAAGAAAAGAGAATATTGCTTCATCTTGCTTGAATCATAAGATGACAAGATACCTTCTCCTGAGAAAAGCCGGAATTCGATACTCAATCGCGCCGGGGCGTCATAAAGTGCTGGACTTTAGGCTCAGGCGGTACTCGTGTGCTGGAGGGAAGAGGAATCAGTACCTCCTGTTGTCGAAGCGCTGACCGCGCCTGTCATCGTTTCCCTGGTTATTGCCGCGGAAATTGCTACGCCGGCGGGGACGGTCATCTCCGCTGGGTTCAGAAACTTTGACCACGATCTGGCTTCCATCCAGCTCTTTTCCGTCCAATTCCCGGATGGCTTGCTCAGCGGCCTCATCATCTTCCATTTCGACAAATCCAAAGCGTTTGGAATTCCCGGTTTCCTTGTCGATAATGACTTTGGCAGAGCTTACATTTCCGAAATCTTCAAACAGATCCCGTAAGTCTTCGCTGGTGGTTTGCCCACTGAGCTTGGCAACAAAAATGTTCATAACAAAAAATGGATTTGGATTTTCGCTGGCAGCCCGGAGACAGCGCTTGGTTTTTTTTATATGATGGGCTGCACCAGATCAAATGTATGATTTATTTCTTTTTCAGAAATACACTTGGGAAAACTTAATGCTCTTTTATTGTTTCTGAACCGGAATAATCCTGGATCAGGAGCGGTATTGCTTTTTTCTCCCCGGCTTATATTTGCGTTCCTCGCGCTCTGGCTCACCTTGTTCCTTGTCGTCCGGAAGTGCCAGCTTCACCCTGATGTTTCTTGCCTGACTGAAGGCTTTCAGGATGACCTCTTCAAAGCGTTGATCCACTTCAAAGAATGAGAACTTCTGGCCGATATCGATGCGGCCGATAGGCACATCCTTTCTTCCGCTCAGGTCGTTAATCATTCCAATGACGTCCTGAGGGGCGATATTCCGGTTCCTCCCGACGCTCAGGAAGAAGCGGCTATATCCGGATTCCGGAGTACTGCCCTCTCTTTTTTCCCGCTGTGTTTTCCTTGCCGGCCTGTCTTGTTGCTCGGCCCGCCCGCTGGGATTAAGGTCTCTGGCTCCTTTATAATACTCCAGGAAACGATTGAACTCAACAGACACGAAGCGCTGGATGAGTTCTTCACGGCTGAGCCAATCCAGCTTTTTGTAAACCACAGGGAGGTAAGGAGCGATCTGTGATTCATCTACTTCCACCTGCTCCATTTTGTCGATCAGGTTAAAAAGCTGTTTTTCGCAAATCTCCCGGCCTCCGGGTACTGCTTTCTGTTCAAACTTTTTGCCTAGTTTTTTTTCGATCAAGCCTATCCGGGATTTCTCACGGGTATGAATGATGGCAATGGATGTGCCTGGTTTTCCCGCCCTTCCTGTTCTGCCGCTGCGATGTATGTATATCTCGGTTTCATCGGGCAGGTTGTAATGGATTACGTGACTGAGATCATCCACATCCAGGCCGCGGGCTGCTACATCGGTGGCCACCAGCAACTGAATATTTCCCAGACGGAAGCGATTCATTACATAATCACGCTGTGCCTGACTCAGGTCTCCGTGCAGGGCATCGGCATTGTATCCGTCGCGCATCAGCTTGTCGGCCACTTCCTTGGTTTCGGCACGGGTCCGACAGAAAACGAGGCCGTATATTTTGGGATGCATATCCGCAATGCGCTTCAAGGCTTCATAGCGGTCGCGGGCGTGAACCATATAAAACTGATGCCTCACCTGTTCCGCCCCGATGTTCTTTTTGCCGGCACTCAGCTCCAGGGGATTGTGCATATAGTTCCGGCTGATCCGGATAATCTCCGGTGGCATTGTAGCCGAAAACAACAGACTCTGCTTTTGCTCCGGCGTGGTGGATAGAATGGCATCCAGGTCATCCTTAAAGCCCATATTCAGTATTTCATCGGCTTCATCCAGCACCAGCCAGCGTATTCCGGAAATGTCCAGTACCTTCCGCTTAATCAGGTCGAGCACCCTGCCGGGAGTACCGGCCACAATGTGAACCCCTTTCTTCAGGGCGCTAATCTGAGGTTGAATGCTGGCTCCGCCATACACCGCCAGCACTTTGATGCCGTGAAGATGCGTGGAATAGGACGCCAGATCGGAGGTGATTTGAACGGCGAGTTCCCGGGTAGGGCTCAGGATGATGGCCTGAATATGCTTTTCTCCGGGCTTAATCAATTGCAGTATGGGCAATCCAAAGGCAGCTGTTTTTCCGGTACCGGTTTGCGCCAGCCCGATCACATCCTGCTTTGGTTGGAGGATTTCCGGGATGACCAACTCTTGAATGGGAGTGGGCTTCACAAAGCCCAGGGAAGCAATGGCTTCCAGAATTTCGGGCCGTAGCCCCATTGTTTCAAAACCTGACATAAAAGTATTCCTGTTAATCCGGGATACTTTTTCAGGGAGATCTCCGGAGGGAAATGGATATTATAATAATTCAGCCTTTCTTAAGGCGCGGCAAAGGTACATATATTTAATGGATTCATAAGGAGACACTTCTGTTGTTTGCGGCGATACAGAAAGAGAGTAAATCATTTTTTGTACTTTCACCGCCATTAAACACGCGCATCCCGGAAGGATGGCCAAAATCGAAATTATGAAAACCGGAAAAGACACGGTAGTAACCTTAACTTACACCCTGCGCGAGAACAATGAGAAGGGTGAAATTGTAGAATCAGTCAATGCGGATCAACCGGCTGTGTTTTTGATTGGCGCTGGCAATTTGCTTGAAAAGTTTGAGGGCAATCTTCAAGGACTGGAGAAGGGTGAAGCCTTTTCTTTTGCACTTACTTCGGAAGAAGGATACGGAGAAATGATGGAAGATGCCGTGGTGGATGTGCCGCTGCGCGCTTTTGAAGTGGAGGGCAAAGTGGATCAGGAAATGGTGCAGCTGGGCAATTATCTCCCTATGCGCGATCAGGAAGGCAATCTGATGCACGGCAAAATTGTGGAGGTGGGTGCAGAATATGTAACTATGGACTTTAACCACCCTATGGCTGGAAAGAATCTTCATTTTTCCGGAGAGGTCATCGATGTCAGGGCTGCCAGCCAAGAAGAGATTGATCACGGCCACGTGCACGGGGCCGGCGGTCACCATCACTAAACAAGACGGCCCAGAATGAACAGGGTGTTCTTTTTATGAATATCCGGAGGCCTTTGTCGCCACACTGCAATACTTCTGGTGCGGATGAATTCTTTTTCGCCGCTGATCTCTGAGGCAATGCAAAGCATCAGATCCGGGTGGCAGGTTTGCAGGATTTCGTCCAGCAATTTCTGATTCCGGTAGGGTGCTTCGATAAAGACTTGTGATATCTCTTGAAAGGCTTCCTTTTCCAATAGCTTCAGGCTCTGTTTAAGCGGAGCAGACTGTACCGGCAGGTATCCGTGAAAGCGGAAGGATTGTCCGTTCAGCCCGGAAGCCATTAGGCCCAGGATGAGTGAAGAAGGGCCGCTGAGCGGCCTGACGGTTATGCCCGCCATCTGGGCTGCCGCTACCAGGCTTGCACCGGGATCGGCAATGCAGGGCGTACCGGATTCCGACATCAGCCCGGCGTTTCTTCCTTCCAAAAGGGGGTTCAGCAAGGATGGCAATGCTGTTGCCTGACTGTGTTTATCCAAAATCAGAAAATGATCTTCGTCCAGCGAAGCGGTATATCCAAATTGTCTGAGAAAGCGACGGGCGGTGCGGATGTTCTCTACAACAAACAAATCCAGCTCCCGGATGAGGCGCAGGTTGAAAGCGGGGAGTGATTTGCCCGGATCACCCGGAGCCAGGGGGACAGGCAGCAGGTAGAGGATGCCTTTATGTTGGGCAGCAGCCATTTTACCAGGGTAGTTTTTTTACATCCACATTGCCCCCTGAAAGGATAATGCCAGTCTTCCTGCCCCGGAAAACATCCGGATATTCCAGTACAGCTGCCAATCCGGTAGCGGCGCTGGGCTCCACCACAATTTTCATCCTTTCCCAAATCAGCTGCATAGCTGCGATGATTCCGCCTTCGCTTACCCTGTGGATGGCGCTTACATATTGCCGGATGATGGGAAATGTGCGGCTGCCCAGGGATGTCAGCAGGCCGTCGGCAATGGTTTTGGGATTCTCTGATGGGACTATCCTGCCTTCCTTAAGGGAACGCCAGGCATCATCTGCTCCGGCGGGTTCAGCGGCCATCACCCCAATGCCTTTCCCAAAGTAATGGGCACTCAGCGCCGTGCCACTCAGCAGTCCGCCACCTCCCACGGGCGTGAGCAGGATGTTGAGCGCGGGGATAGCTTCGATGAGCTCCATTCCGGCGGTGGCCTGCCCGGCAATAATCACATTATTATTATATGGATGGATCTCAATGGCTCCAGTCGTCGCTGCAAGGCCCGACAGGGTTTCTTCTCGGGAGGATAAGGTGGGTTCGCAGAAAGTAATGCGTCCTCCATAATGCTTTACCGCTGCCACTTTCACTTCAGGTGCATTCTCTGGCATCACGATAAAGGCCGGTATGCCGCGTAAGGCAGCTGCCCGGGCCAAAGCCTGGGCGTGATTGCCGGATGAATGGGTGCATACCCCGGCAGCGGATTCATTCGCACCCAGGGAAAAAACGGCATTCACTGCTCCCCTCGACTTGAAAGCACCGGCTTTCTGGAAATTCTCACACTTAAAAAAAAGGGTGCATCCTGTCAGGTGGTTCAGGTAGCAGCTTTGAAGTACCGGGGTGCGATGGACGAAAGGGGCAATGCGTTCCGCGGCTGCGCGGATGTCCTTTGCCTTCGGAGGAGCATCCATTCGTCTCAGGCTTTCTTTTCCTGCAGTATGGCTTCTATGATCTTATCTGTAGCTGCGTCCAGAAGATTAAACACCTCCTCGCAGGCCTCCATTGCCCGATAATATGGATCAGGCACGGCTTCGTTCCTTCCGGGCTTCAGCAGGTTAAGAATGAAGTCCACCTTATCCTTGTCTCCCTCACTGCGGGCGAAGTACATTATATCGCGATAATTCTTCAGGTCCATCACGTAAACCCGGTCAAAGCGGTCAAAATCCTCTTTCCGGAAGAGCCGTGCTCGTTTTCTGGAGATATCGATTCCGTGATTTTCCGCTGTCTGGATGGCACGGGGGTCAGGGGGGTCGTTGATGTGAAAAGATTCAAAGCCGGCGCTTTCCACCAGGCCTTCAATATGGTGTTCGGCGAATTTCTTTTTCAGGATGCCCTCTGCCATAGGGGAACGGCAGATGTTTCCAAGACAGACAAAGAGTATATTCATAGCAAGCAAGTTTTATCTTCCGGTCATCCTCTTTCTCAGATAGAAAAACCTCCTATATTTTAATTTTCTTCTCCAATTCCTCTACATAAATCCTGAACTGTTTATCGGTTTCGATCAGGTTGTTCACGGTACGGCAGGCGTGCAGGACGGTGGCGTGGTCTTTATTTCCGCAATGCAGTCCGATGTTTGCCAGGGAAGCTTTGGTGTGTTTTTTTGAGAAATACATTGCCAACTGCCGTGCCTGGACAATCTCCCTCTTCCTTGTTTTGGAGTTCATCAGTTCCAGGGGCAGGCTGAAGTAGTCGCAAACCACTTTCTGTATAAAGTCAATGGATATTTCACGGCTGGTATTCTTGACAAATTTGTCAATCATTTGTTTGGCCAGCTCCAGGGTGATTTCCTTTTTATTCAGGGACGATTGCGCGAGAATGCTGATCAGGGCTCCTTCCAGCTCTCTGATATTGGTGGAAATGCTGTAGGCCAGATATTCAATGACATCGCGGGGCATTTCTATCCCGTCCTGATAGAGTTTTTTCTGGAGGATGGCAATGCGGGTTTCAATATCAGGAACCTGCAGGTCGGCGGCCAGGCCCCATTTAAAACGCGACAGAAGCCGGGTTTCCATTCCCTTGAGTTCCACCGGGGCTTTATCGGAGGATATGACCAGTTGTTTTCCGCTCTGATGCAGGTGGTTGAAGATGTGAAAGAACACATTCTGGGTTTTTTCTTTCCCCGCCAGAAACTGAATGTCGTCGATGATCAGCACATCGATCATCTGATAGAAATGGACAAAGTCGTTTTGATTGTTATTTCTGACCGACTCCACGAATTGCTGGATAAACTGTTCGCTGGAAAGGTACAAGACGGTTTTGTCAGGATGATTTTCTTTAACCTGTAGTCCGATGGCGTGGGCCAGATGGGTTTTGCCCAGTCCCACATTACTATAAAGGAAGAGGGGATTGAAGGCCGTTTTTCCGGGATTGTTGGCCACAGCATAGCCAGCGGACCGGGCCAGGCGGTTGCAGTCGCCCTCCACAAAATTATCGAAGGAGTAGGAATCGTTGAGCTGGGAATGGATTTTGAGTTTTTTAAGACCGGGGATGATGAAGGGATTGGGGATTTCTTTGGCATTGCCCTTATTCAGATCAAGCGGCATCGCCACGGGTTCATTCCTCAATGACTTTTTATGTGATGTGGGCACCTGGATAGTGAAAGGTTTTTCGCCTTGTTCGGCATTGTCCATCACGATGCTGTACTCCAGGCGCCCGTCCGGCCCCAGCTCCTGGCGGATGGTCTTCTTCAATAAACTGATGTAATGCTCCTCCAGCCATTCGTAGAAAAACTGGCTGGGAACCTGTATGGTAAGCACATTGTCATCGAGTTTTATTGGTTTTATGGGGTCGAACCAGGTCTTAAACTTTTGGTGGCTGATGTTGTCCTTGATAATACGCAGACACCGATCCCACACTCCAGAAAAATCTTTTTCCATTCTATAGAGCGTTTCCCTCATTAATACTGTAAAAATTCCCTCAGGCAGCCAGCCTGGCAGATCAGCCGAACTTGTTCATCAGCTTGCAGCGGCAGCGACTTCATTGACAAAGATCGAAGCAAAAAAGTGGAAAAAAAAGATTTCCTTGCATTGACTTTTTATAAAAATAGCTGTATGATCGAACTGCGGGCATTTTCTCTTCTCCTTGTTTTTCAAGGTTTTTGGAAATCTGGCACGACGGGGTAAAAAAACCCGTCGGCACTCTTTCCCCTACTTATGAACACTTGCTCTGGCTAAAAGATGAAGGGGCGACTTGCGGCTCGATTCCCCTTCCTCCTCATTCTCAGATTCAATGCATCAGATTCATCCCGGATAGGGCTTCTCTGTATGACTTTCGAAAAATAAACATTATTTCTTAGGTATAGCAGGAGGCAACAGAAAAAACTTTGATTCTTCTTTTCCGATGCAGAGAAGTGTTTACATTTGCCCGGAATCAATATGTTGGAAGATGATCACAGGCATTTCCACCCGAAGGGTATTGTACGCCGAAACGGACCGGATGGGTTTTCTCTATTATGGCAATTACCCGTCTTATTATGAGGTTGGACGAACCGAATTATTAAGAACACTGGGCACATCTTATAAAGCACTCGAAGAAACCGGGGTGCAGATGCCGGTGCATAGCCTGCAGATTGAGTACATCAAACCGGCTGCCTATGACGATGTTCTTAGCATTCGCGCTACACTCAAAGAGATGCCGGGTGTGCGGATGCTTTTCCATTACGAAATAGAGAATGAAAGCGGGGAGGTGATCAACCGGGGCCAGACCGAGCTGGTATTCACCCGTATTTCAGATAACAAGCCCGTACGACCCCCTGCGTGGTTTGTGGAGCTGCTCGAACCTCACTTCAGGGAATAGACCTTGTCTTCCATCCTTTCCCATTCCACCCCATAGAAGTTTCGGGCTGCCACTTCGATGCTTTCTGCTTTGTCGAGACTGCAATGGGCAGTGATCCTGCATTCTAAGCGGAAGTCGGTATACTCTGTCTCCAGCTTGTTTTCCCGCAGAAAACGCATCACCTCATTCATTTTTGGATAGGGAAAGTGGAATCCGAATCGGGCACGCACTGCTTTGGGAAGGGGATTGGCCTTTTCCAGCGCATCCCTGGTGGCCCCACGATAGGCATTTACCAAACCGCCCACCCCGAGCTTTGTTCCGCCAAAATAGCGGACCACGATCACCAGAATATCACTCATCCCCATCGATAACATCTGTCCGTGAATCGGCTTGCCTGCACTTCCGGAGGGTTCACCATCGTCATTGATCCGGTAGGGCTCTCCCTCTGCTCCCAGTCGCCAGGCATAACAGTGGTGCCGGGCATCGTGATACTGTTTGCGCACCTGCTCCAGGATAGGAGTAATCTCTTCTTCCCGGCTGACGGGAAAGGCCAGTGCAATGAATTTGCTGCCCTTCTCTTTGTAGAGTCCTTCAGACGGTTCGATGAGACTGCAATATGATCCTCTTTCCTTGTCCATTGTCGCTTGATGCTGCTTCCGCATTCTGGTGCTCAGCCCAGCTGAAGGGGCTGTGGCTTATTTAGTTCGGGTTTTGCCTTCTGAAACGGATATCTGCCTCCATTCCATTCTGATGCCAGGTTTCAGGGATGCACTTCCAATTATAAGGCATCGTGATTTTTACAGGGCTCTGCTTCTGCAGCCATCCGATGAGCAGGGCACGGATGTCTTCACCGGAGCGATGAATGATCCGATCCGCCAGCAGGCTGTCCGGAATCCCTGCGCCCCGGGTAAGGTGTCCACCTCCGCCACTGCCACGGTAAGAGTTGAGGGCCACCTGATATATTGAATCCGGATGAAAAGGAAAGCCGCTTGCCAGTTTGCTTATCTGAATCCGGTTTCCTGCCGGCGCACGCAGATCAAGAGTATAGTGCAGCCCGCTTGCTGTTGAAAAGTTATAGCTGATCCCACGGGTTTGTGGCTGGCCGTTTCGGAAGATAATTGCACCCGCTTCGTTACGCTGATAATCCAGCAGGCCATCCCCGGCATTTTGCATCGTTCTGAACCAGCCTTCTGCAGCGTATTCCAGCATATCCTTGATTTCCCCTCCACTTAAGCGCATAAGGTAGAGGAGGTTTTCATAAGGGTACAAATGGAAAAGGTCTCCCGTTTTGATCGGGCCGGCAGGAAGGATGGCAGAAACCGAGAGGGGGGCGGTAAGGCTTATGTCTGCGCCTGTGTAAGCAAGCTGCACCTGATGCACCAATTCAGTGAAAGGGGCAGGGCCATACAAGGCATCCCGGGCGAAAAGACTGTCCTGAAGCCAGGCTATGGTATCATTGACATAGCGATGGATCTTTTCCTGATCGCTCCGGAAGGTTTCCATAAAACCCCGGTGTGCCGGCAGCCTGCTGGTGGACAGGATATCTCCCTTCAGTCTTATATCCCAGCCTGAATTCTTTTTGGTTGCTTCTATTTCCACCAGGGCCACATCCCTTGCCCTGCTTCCCGGTGCCAGGATCAGCACGCTGTCTCCTTCAATGTCTCTCAGATACATATTCCATTTCCGGTGGTCGTGGCCGGCAATGATGAGATCAAAGCCTGGGACCCTGTGCGCTACAGCGGCTGCCGCATTCTCGCTTCCTTCTTCATAATCAGAGAGACCCGATGTATCTGCGCCGCTATGGAAGAGGCCAATCAGCATATCAGGCTTCTCCTTTTCCCGGATATGCTCTACCCACTTCTCCGCACTCTTCACCATATCTTCAAAGTGTATTCCTTCCCATAAATATTGCGGGAGCCATCGGGGGACAGCAGGGGTCGTAAGTCCCAGTAAGGCAATGCGAAGGCTGCCTTTGTGCAGTATGGTGTAGGGCTCAAAATAAGCTTCTCCGGTGTTTTTGTTGATGGCGTTGGCAGCTAGCCAGGGGAAAGAAAAAGCTTTTCGGAGGCTGTCGTACACGGGATGACCGCATTCTATGTCGTGGTTCCCCACGCTTGCCGCATCGGCTCCCATAAAATGCATTATCCTGGCAAACAGATGCTTGTCTGGATTGTCGATATAATTGGCAAAATACGCGGCCGGATCCCCCTGCAGGAGGTCGCCATTGTCAAGATAAATGAGCCTGTCCTCACCCATTATTTGCCGCTGCTCTTCAATCAGAGAATGAACCCGGGCAAGACCATAAGCGAGGCTGTCTCCGCTCAAGCAGTCAACAGGAAATATTGCCCCGTGTACATCTGTGGTGGCGATCAGGATCAGTTTTTCTTTCCTGACATCCTGTTGGCAGGCGAAGAGCCCTGCCAATAAGAGGGGGATCAGACAGCAGACACTAAACTTTGCCATTCTTTTTATTTTTCTGTTGGTTTTTCAGCCGGGTGTATTCCCGGTCGAAGGCTGCTGCATCCAGGCCTTCTTCTTCCTCTTCGATATTGCCCAGGGGTTCCAGATGTACCAGGATATCAAAGACTTTTTCCAGTCTTTCCCGGATAGCCTTTTCCACTTGCTTCCCGATATGATGGGCTTCATTGATCCTGAGGCTGGGCTCCACCTCAATGTCGAGTCCGATCACATAACTGTCGGCGATCTTGCGGGTTCGCAGGCGGTGGGGATTATGGGCTCCCTCCACACTTTCCACCGCTTCAAAGATGCGTGCATAGATGGCAGGGTCATCTATCCCGTCCATCAGCTCTGTATTGGTATCCATAAAAATCCGAAAAGCCACACGGATAATCCATCCACCAATAAGGATGGCCAGGATGAGGTCGATCAGTGGCATTTTCAGCAGCAAGGTGGCAAGCAAGCCCAGGAGGACAGAAACGGAGATGAGGATATCTCCCTGCATATTTCTGGCATTGGCCATCAGCAGGTCACTTTGGATTTTTTTCCCTTGTTTCATCTGATAGCGGGCAAGCAGGAATTTCCCGACAATAGAAATCAGTACTGCGATCACAGCCAGTGTTCCCGGCATTCCAAAATCCTCGGGTTCAAGGAGTCGCTGGATGGCAGCGATCAGAAATTGAAATCCGGCGAAGAAGAGTACGAAGGAGAGGGCTTTGGTGGCAACGGTTTCTGCTTTACCAAAGCCATAAGGGTATTTCAGGGTGGCCGGACGGCTGATCAGCCGGGCCGCAATGAGGGTGAGGATGAATGTAATCACATCTGCGGTCGAATCAATCCCATCTCCCACCAGTGCATAGCTGCCTGCCATAAACCCGGCGATGATTTTGATCCCTGCCAATAGCGCATTACCGCTGATGCCGATGAGGGCAGCTCGTCTTATGATATCAGATCTTTCCACTCCTGGCTATTCGCCTGCAAAGCTATCATTTTCCTTTCTGCCTGTCATAAAGAAGGGTGTCCCAAAGAGCAGCTACCTTTGCATCGGGACGGAAGAGGTGCCAGGCAGCAGTCCGGCACGCAGTTATGCTTCAGTTGAAATGCTCCCGTCCTGAATTCGTCAGGCTGTTTGAGCAGGCAGCATAGGATTGTTTTTATTAAAATAAAGATGAAGAAGGTCTTCCCCAATCTGCGCCTGTGAGGCAGGTGGCACAGACAGTTCCGGCGCACGCACCCCTTTCCCGAAGGCTTTTTTTCCTGACCATACCCTGGCTTCATCCCACATTCCGGCATCCAGATATGCGTTCAGGGTTTCTGCCCCTCCTTCCACGATAAGACTTTGTATCCCTTTCTGATAAAGCACCTTCAATGTCTCATCAACGCGGTCGCCGTCAGGAGCAATGCGTTGCCATTCTTTCCTGCCAAGCATCTTGTTGAGCCGGTGATTGAGCACCAGGGTAGGGGCTGCCTCATCCACGACCTGATAACTGTCATTGAGCGCAAGGTCCGGGTCGATCACCACCCGTAATGGCGTTCTTCCACTCCATTTCCGGTTATTGAGCCCGGGATTGTCGGAGATGATGGTGTTCATCCCTGCCAGGATGCTGTCTTCTTCACTGCGCCACTTGTGGGTGAATGTATTGGCCAGGCTGCCTGTAATCCACCATCTTTCTCTGTTTTCCGGAAGATGCTTGCCCGGGGAAAGATATCCATCTGAGGAGGTAGCCCATTTCAGAATAATGTAAGGGCGCTTCAATGTGTGGAAGGTAAAAAAGCGGCGGTTAAGCATACTGCATTCCCTGCTCAGGATTCCGGTGGTGAGCTGTATCCCGGCTTTTTCCATCATCCGGATGCCCAGGCCTGCTACTTTTGGATAAGGATCCGGGGTGCCGATGACGACCCGGGCCAGCTGTTTTTCCACAATCAGATTGGCACAGGGAGGAGTCTTTCCGTAATGGGCGCAGGGCTCCAGGTTGGCATAGAGGGTGGCGCGGGATAACAGCTTTGGATCTTTCACGGCCGCAATGGCATTCACTTCTGCGTGGGCGCCGCCAAAGTTGTGGTGGTAGCCCTCGCCAATAATCTTGTCATCCAGCACGATCACACATCCCACCAGAGGATTGGGTGATACCCGCCCCAGGCCTTTGAGGGCCAGTTCCAGGCATCTTTCCATATAGGCTGCATCCGAAGGCATAAGCAAAAGTACATTTTTCTACCTTCGCCCCTATGAAGCCATTGGGTATAGAAAGGGGCAAAACCGATAGGGCAAAACGTCCTGCTTTGAGACAGCGCCTCGCCGGAATGCTTTCTGCCCGGTATACCCCTGCAGAGGCTGACTCTCTGGCTCGCCTCTTCCTGGAGCATCTTTTTCAAATGCCCTATACCCGGGCGAAGATGGAAGGCAAGGCCCTTACGCAGTCTCAGCTCCATCAGCTCCGCGCTATGCTGTCCAGGTCGCTTCGTCACGAACCCTGGCAATATATACTTGGAGCGCTTCCTTTTGATGCCCTCACCCTGGAGGTGAGCCCGGCTGTCCTGATACCCCGCCCGGAAACAGAGGAGTTGCTGGGATGGGCTTGCGCTGAAATCAGGAAGTCTTTTCCCCACGAAAAGCCCCTTAGTATGCTGGATATGGGCACCGGCTCGGGCTGTCTGGCACTGGGACTGAAGCATCATTTCCCGGAAGCAGGGGTGAGCGCAGTAGATATTTCGGAGGAGGCCTTGGAGGTGGCCCGCCGCAATGCCTTGAGAAATAAACTCGAGGTCAAATTCTTGCAAGCTGATATCCTTCTATCCCCGCCTCCCGGAATTAAGCTGGTGGATGTCATCATTTCTAATCCACCCTATGTTATGATACAAGACAAAGCAGCAATGCAGCCGAACGTCCTGGCCTGGGAACCCTGGAATGCCCTTTTTGCCCCGGAATCGGATCCATTGCGGTTTTACAGGGCCATCCTTGATTGGGCTGACGAGCTCTTGCGGCCATCTGCTTTGCTTTTCTTTGAAATTCACGAAAAGGCAAGACCAGCGATGCAGGATTTGCTCGGCACCCGTGCGTATCAGGATGTACGCATTCTAAAGGATTTCAGGGGGAAGGATCGCTTCTGTATGGCCCGGAAGGGCTAAGGGGAGACAAGGCCACGAGCAGGAAGCCTAGAGGTATTAGTATGGGTCAGTAACTTGTTAATATTGCGAAGCTTACCCCCTGTAAGAAGATGATTCTGAATACAGGATACATAAGCATTACTTAACATTGCCTTAATATTCCAATGAAGGAGTAAGGATACCTTTGCAGGTAATTTGCTGGCATACCCTACTGTTTAACAGAATAATAAGAGATGATGAAATTTCCCGGTCTGAAACCTGATTTCTTAATCACTTGCATAGCATTGATCTGCATTCCTTTATCCCTTATTGCTCAGACTGGGAGCATTACGGGAGTGGTGAAGGAAAAAGCTAGCAGTGAAACCATTATTGGAGCGAACGTGGTCATACAGGGAACGCTGATCGGTGCCAGCACCAACTTTGATGGCAAGTATGAAATCCGCAATCTTAATCCAGGGAGGTATACTATTCAGGTATCATTTATCTCCTATGAGACCCAGACCTTTGAGGGGGTGCTGGTTGAGGCCAATAAGGCAACGGTCATTAATGTAGATATGGTGCCTATCTCGCTGCAGCTGGATGTTGTAGATATTGTAACTCAGATTTCAAGAGAGAAAGAGAATATCTTGCTTCTGGAACAGAAGAGTGCAGTTGAAATCGTTCAACACATTGGTGCCCAGGAATTATCGCGTAAGGGGGTTGGTGATGTTGCCGCCGCAGTCACAAAAGTCACAGGGATATCCAAGGTGGAAGGAAGCAATGATATTTATGTCAGGGGATTGGGCGACAGGTATAATTCCACGCAGATGAACGGATTACCTATTCCATCCAACAATCCGGAACAAAAGAACATTTCACTGGATATCTTTTCGACAGAGATTGTAGGTTATATTTCTATTGATAAGATCTACAACAACCGGATTTTTGGTGATTTTGCCGGAGGTAATGTGGATATTAGTTCCAAGGAGTATACGGGTGATCGAATTCTCAATGTTGAGATCGGAACCAATGTGAACTTTTCGGCATTGGATGAGAATACCTTTCCGCTGAAAGAAGGGCCTGATTATTTTGGCCTTCACACCTCCCAGCCACCTAATACCCTGGACCGCTTTGCTTTCGATAATGAGATGGACCCTGTCTCTATGAAGCCTGTCGGCGTAAGTTTCTCTCTGTCCGGTGGAAACGCTTACCAGCTTGGTAAATCACAGAAGAATGAGCTGAGCTATTTTGCCACCCTAAACTTTGAGAATGAATTTTCAACCAGGGAAGGGGTTGCATTTGGTGCGGTCAACAGTGCTGGTGTTCCGCATAAGAGTTTGACGATGAAGACCTACAGTTATTCTACCAACAGTACCGGTATGCTGAACCTGGGCTACAAATTCAATAAAGACCACAAAATCAGTTATAATCTAATCCTCATTAATACATCAGAAAGTTTTAACGAGGTGTATAAGGGAACCATCATTGATATTGCTGATAACGACAATGGTTTAGTAATAAGGAAAATTTATGAGCGTAACACGATTCTGATGAACCAGGTGCTGGGATCCCACCAATTTAGTCAGCGAACCGATCTGAGCTGGGGAATGTCTTTCAATTCGATCACCAGTGATGCTCCCGATCGCCTGCAGAATACTTTCCGAATGGTGGATGGGGTTTATTTTTTCGGCCAGAACCAGATTACCGACAACCACCGGTATTACCATTACCTGACTGAAAACGAAGCGGCACTCAATTTTGCGATGAGCTACAAGTTTCTGTCCGATTCAGACGAATCTTATCGCATCAAGTTGACGCTTGGTGGAACAGGACGCTATAAGAATCGTGATTTCGAATCAGTTCAATATAATTTCAGGATAGCACCTGAACAAAGATTTACCGTAGTCGACCCGGATCAACTTTCTCAATTTTTCAATCAGTCCAATCTGGATAAGCAGTATTTCCGCATAGAGACTTTCAGGGGGAGTTCACAAGTTCCCTTCGCGCTGGATCCGCAAGTATACGGTGGTACACAATTCATTCAGGGGGGCTATCTGACAACGGAGATCAGGCTGAACCCCAGGTTCACTGCCTTGCTGGGACTGCGTGCCGAATATGTGTTCCAGGAAGTGACCTGGAATACACAGCTTGATCCGGCAGACCGCGAGGATGCTTTTGAGGTCTTTCCATTTATGCCCAGTCTGACTACCAGGTACGAGTTGACCAGCAAGCAAAACCTCCGTTTCGCTGCCAGCAAGACCTATACGCTGCCTCAGTTCAAGGAGCGGGCCTTATTTATCTACGAGGAAGTAACCCAGGTGAAATTTGGAAACCCTGATATATATCAGTCAGATAATTACAATGCCGACCTGAAATGGGAGTACTTCCCGGGTGTCGGAGAGCTGATATCTCTTGGTGCTTATGGGAAGTACATCCTGAATCCCATTAATGAATTCGCTATCACCTCGGCAACCAATGATATTTCCTTTCTCAACACAGGAGATTGGGGCTATGTGGCCGGACTCGAGTTTGAAGCCCGGAAGGAGTTATTCAACAAAAACAACTTCAAGCTATATACCGGGTTCAATGTTTCATATATGTATACAGAACAGGAGCTGAATAGTGAAAAAGTACAGCAAGAGACTATGTATATGGTAAACTTTACCCATAGCAAGGCAAGGTTCACAGGTGCTTCCGATTGGCTGTTGAATACTGATCTTTCATTGACAAGGACCTGGAATGATTACAAGAATATTCTTACAGGCACCATAGCTTTCAGTTATTTTTCTGATAGAATCTACGCAATTGGTACCAATAAGCGCGGCAACATCATTGAGCAACCTTTTGGTTCATTAGATGTGGTCATCAAGTCATCCTTTGATCGTCTTTCCCTGGGATTAGGTTTCAAGAACCTTTTGAACCCTTCCATTGAGCGATATCAAGCCAACTTAGACAGGGATGTCCTGGTCATCTCATATAAGAAAGGTGTGTTGGCGAGCTTTAATATGAGTTATCGTTTGTGAGATTGTAGCCCTTGCTTAATGATTACTTAATAAAAGCCTAATCTATGCTTAACCCGTGACGCTTCATTCCGGGGTAAATTTGCATCGCAAACTTAAAACAATGCCAAATGAAAAACCTGAAGAAAAATTTGTTGCTCCTGCTGGCCACTTTTGCGTTAACCGCATTCGTAAGCACTGGTTGCAATAAAGACGATGATGATGACAAAAAAGACGAAACGCCAACCTTTAACCCTAATGATTTTAAAGGGGATGTTACTGAGGCGGTTACTTTGGATGCGACTAAGGTATACAAGCTTACCGGACAGGTCAGGGTGAAGGATGGAGGAAAACTCACTATCCCTGCCGGAACTCTTATTGAAGGGGTGGGTGGTACATCCGCTGCCATTATCGTGGAACAAGGTGGACAGATTTTCGTAAATGGTACTCAACAGAATCCGGTCGTGATGACTTCGGGGCTCAGTAACAAAACCCGTGGAGACTGGGGTGGTGTGGTTATCGCTGGTAGGGCTCCCTGTAACTCGGGAGGCGGTATGACAGAGGTAGGTGATGTGCCTTATGGAGGTACTGACCCCAATGATAACTCCGGTTCTATCAGATACCTGAGAATAGAATACTCGGGTGCAGCTTTCAATAGCGAGAAGGAATACAACGGAATCTCCTTTTTCGGGGTTGGTAATGGTACCATAGTCGAGTATGTTCAAATAGCGGAATGTGCTGATGACCCCATTGAATTCTATGGCGGAACTGTTCACGCGAATTACATTATCTCTTTAAACGGCGAAGATGATATGTTTGACTGGACTGAAGGCTGGACAGGCGGTGGACAGTATTGGTATGGAGTCTGTACGGAAGCGAACCTGGGTAACAGGGGTTTTGAAGCAGACAACTGGGAAACGAACAACAACGCTACTCCTTATGCAAATCCAACCATTTCAAACGTAACCTTAATTGGGAATAATCTGGATGGCAATGAGCCGCAGGGAATGGAACTGCGCAGGGGAACCAAGGGCAACATTGATAACGTCGTTCTGAAAAACTGGAAAATTGGAGTTCGTGTATCTGGCGATGTGAGCCAGGGTTGGACCAATGATGGCTCTCTCACGGTCACGAATGTTCATTTTATTGACTGTGCTACCAACGTGAGCGTGGGAACCGGAAATCCCGCAGCTGTAACTGAGAATCCCAATGCCACCGGTGCCGGTAATGGTGCCAGTGTTCCCAGCTGGGCCCAGGGCTGGACAGTTGGGTTATAATTTGACTTATTTATCAAGGAAAAGGAGGCTGTCACGTTCAGGGGCAGCCTCTTCCTTGTCTCAGGGTATGACATCAGGCTGCTCTGTATTGAGTCAATATGGGATTGTTGCTTGGAGAGTTGCGTTCAGTGAATAGTTTTACTGGAAACAAGAGCCAATTGCTATTTTTATTACTTTTGAGAATGATGAAAATGAAAACTTACAGCCTGGTTTTTTTCTTCAGCCTGATGCTTTTCTTCCTGTTTCAGGGAGTACACGCTCAGGAACTGGAATACCGCGACGGGCACTTCTTTAAAGCCGGGATGCTTTATACCGGAACCCATACCGAATACTATGAAAGTGGTGCGGTGAAAGTTGTCCGGAATATCAAGGATGGAATGGAGCACGGCAAGGTGATGCTCTATTATGAAAACGGACAAGTCAGTGAGGAACGCAGCTACGATCAGGGCCAGAAAGACGGAACCTGGGTGAGCTATTCTGAAGAAGGCGTAAAGGTAGCCGAAGCCAACTGGAAGCAGGGAAAGAAGCACGGATACTGGTATGTCTGGGATCATTCCGGAGTAAAAAGATATGAGCTCTTTTATCAGGAAGGAGAAAAGTCCGGAACCTGGTATATGTGGAACGAGGAAGGTGAGCTGGAAAGCAAGCGCGAGTATTGATTTCTCTTTGTTGCATTAGAAATTGAACCCTGAGCCCATCCTCAGGGTTTTTTTATGTTCAGACTTAAATATGTACCTTTGAAAAAAACCAACTCATCATCTTATGCATAAGGAAGTTTACATTGTTTCGGCGGTTCGTACGCCTATCGGAAGTTTCGGCGGAAGTCTCTCATCGCTCAGCGCCACCCAGCTGGGTGCGGCCGCCATCAAGGGAGCCCTGGCGAAAATTGCCTTGAGTGCCGATAAGGTTGAAGAGGTCTATATGGGGAACGTACTGAGCGCTAACCTGGGCCAGGCACCGGCCCGTCAGGCCGCCCTCTTTGCAGGTATCCCCGACTCGGTGCCCTGCACCACCATCAACAAAGTCTGTTCTTCCGGAATGAAGTCGGTGATGCTGGCAGCCCAGACCATCATCGCAGGAGACAATGAGGTTGTGGTAGCCGGCGGAATGGAGAGTATGTCGAATGTACCGCACTACCTGCCGGATATGCGCAGCGGCAGCAAACTGGGTCATTCAAAGGTGGTGGACGGAATGATCAAAGACGGACTGTGGGATGTGTACAACGATTACCATATGGGCAATGCGGCGGAGAATACCGCCAAAGAGATGAACATCAGCCGCGAAGAGCAGGATGCCCTGGCCATTGCGTCATACCGCCGTGCCCAGGCCGCCTGGGAGGCCGGACTCTTCTCAGATGAGATTGTGGAAGTGCAGGTGCCTCAGCGTAAGGGTGATCCCCTTATCGTGGACAAGGACGAGGAATATACCCGTGTGAACTTTGATAAAATCGCTTCCCTGCGCCCTGTCTTTGTGAAGGATGGGACCATCACGGCTGCCAATGCCTCCACCATCAATGACGGGGCAGCAGCCCTGGTACTGATGAGCCGCGAAAGAGCAGAAGCCCTGGGTCATAAACCCCTGGCCATCATCCGCGCTTATGCAGATGCTGCTCAGGCACCGGAATGGTTCACCACCGCCCCGGCCATCGCCATTCCCAAAGCCATTGAAAAGGCCGGACTTCAAAAAGAAGACATTTCATTCTACGAGATCAATGAGGCATTTGCCGTGGTGTCGCTGGCAGCGCTGAAGGAATTGCAGCTTGACCAGTCCATTGTGAACGTCAAGGGTTCCGGTGTTTCACTGGGTCACCCCCTGGGTGCTACCGGGTCACGCATCCTGGTTACCCTCATCCATTTACTGCGCCAGAAGGGCGCACGCTATGGAGCAACGGGCCTCTGTAATGGGGGCGGCGGCGCATCCGCAATGGTGATAGAGAATCCCGGAAACTGATCTGCTTGTTACAGGGATTTTTCCCACCTTCGTATTAAAATTCAGACTATGTCTGTTGCTGCTGAATTATCAGCCATTCGTCGTCTTGCCGGAAATCAGGCGAGACTGGTCGCGGTCAGCAAAACCCAGCCGGTGGAACGTATCCTTGAAGCCTATCAGGCAGGACAAAGGATTTTCGGAGAAAACAAAGCCCAGGAACTGATTGCCAAAGTTCCCCAGTTGCCGGAAGATCTGGAATGGCACTTCATTGGACATCTCCAACGCAATAAAGTGAAAGCCGTTTTGCCACACCTGGCGATGATCCACGGTGTGGACAGTCTGCGCCTCCTGAAGGAGATCAACAAGGAAGCGGCCCGCCTGGATAAGAAGATCCCCTGTTTGCTCCAGTTTCATATCGCAGAAGAAGAAAGCAAATTCGGACTGAATTACGAGGAAGCGCTTGAACTCCTATCCTCCGATGCATATCGCCAGATGCAGCACATTGAGATTGCAGGCGTGATGGGGATGGCAACATTCACAGAAGACCAGGCCCTCATCAGAAGGGAATTCAGCAGTCTTTACCAGATATTTGAGAAACTGCAAGCGCAGTTCTTCTCGTCTTCTCCCTCTTTCCGGGAAATATCTATGGGAATGAGCAATGATTTTGAAATAGCCCTGGAAGAAGGCGCTACCCTGCTGCGCCTGGGAAGTGTAATTTTCGGAGAGAGAAACAGATAGCAAGATGATTTACCTTCTTTTTGCACTCGGATTTGTATTGCTCTTGTATGGCGCAGACCTGCTGGTGCAGAATGCCTCGGCACTGGCCCGCCGTTTTCATCTTCCCGATATCGTCATCGGACTGACCATTGTCTCTTTTGGAACTTCCGCACCAGAACTGATCATCAGCCTTACAGCTACCATCGAGGGTGTAACCGATTTGGCCATTGGCAATATATTGGGATCTAATATTTTTAATGTTTTTGTAATCATAGGTATTACAGCTGCGATCACCCCCATCCGGGTACTTCCTTCCACTACCTGGAAAGAGGTGCCTTTCAGTTTGCTGGCGGCCGTCCTGCTGGCCGTCTGTTCCCTGGATTACCTGATCGAGGGTCGGGGGCAGAATGACCTGGGGCGCATCGATGGTCTGGTCTTTCTCTCCTTCTTCATTATTTTTCTGATCTATTCCTTCCAGCTTTCCCGCAGTACTTCAGGCACAGGCCGTGTGGAGCTTCCTGAAAGCAAGGGCAAGCCGCTCTATCTTATCCTGTTATTCTTGCTTGCCGGGGTGGCGATGCTCTATCTGGGTGGGCGATGGATTGTAGGGGGGGCAGATAGCGTGGGAAGACTGCTTGGCCTGAGTGAGAATGTCATCGGATTGGTCATCGTGGCAGTTGCTACCTCACTTCCCGAGCTGATCACCAGCATCATTGCAGCCCGGCGCGGCAGCCCGGATATGGCCATTGGCAATGCCATTGGATCCAATATTTTCAACATCTTCCTGATCCTGGGGGTCAGCGCCCTTTTTCGTCCTCTTCCATTCGGAGAGGCGCAGATGGCTGATGCCGGAATGACCTTATTCTCCCATCTGGTTTTGTTTGCCGTAATATTGCTCGGAAGAAAGGCCCATACCATTTCACGCATTGAAGGGGTATTGATGTTGCTGATTTACGTAGCTTATATGAGCTGGGCGGTGGTAGTGCGCTGAGGGATGCTTTAGTTCACACTCCTGTTTATGGAAGAAAATGGTGCACTAATCCTTCACGCAGCGGACATTTAAGCCTTGCGATTTATTGTATGAGGTTCTGACTACACCGCTGTCTGAGTGTTTCAGGATGTAACAAATTCCTCCGGCTGCAGACGACTCAGTGGCACTCCACCAAAAGCCGGTATTTCCCAGACCATAAAATTCACTGTCATAGCGTCTAAGTCCACCTGGGAGGGCAGTAAAGCCGGATTCGTTGCTTGCACCGGAGTTTGGACTCTCCCAGTGTAATGTGTCACTTTCCTTAAGCTTGCCTCCGGATACGTATAAGCCGCCTAAATATTCGATTAGCGCACTCCATTCAGCATCATCAGGTATATGCCAGCCCGGGGGGCAATTGCCCTGTATCCTGCCTTGTTTTATTGTGCCGGTGGTATCGATATTCATCGCTGCAGGCCAGTTGTATAAAACACCGTATGTGAGGTAGTTTACGCTCTCTTTTGCATTGGCAGCAATAGTGCCATCGTATCCGTAAACATAGCAATATGGTAGCGTTTGTGAGGCAGTGGCCGGTCCAACTATTGTTGGAAGAAATTTCAGGTTTTCGGCCATCCATATCTGTTCACCAATGTTCACAGTTTTGTACACGCTTCCATCGCGATGATCAGTAAAGGAGTCTGCCGCAGCTATGATCTGTGGTTTATCATCCTTTTTGCAGCTACTGACTAATACAAAAAACAATCCTATTCCCGTGAGAATTATAAGAACCCATCTGAAAAAATCTGTTCGGAATTCCATATTATTACACTATCCATTAATAATCCATTAATCACGCATCCACCTATGCTTCATTCTCTCACGAACCTGAAGCTGCCGCTTGCCCCTTCGGCTCCGCTGATCCTGCCGATATACAGGCCGGGGGGGTAGTTCGTGATATTAATATGCTGGTGAAAGGTATTGGCGGGGATGCGGGTTTCCTCAAACATAATGCCTTGTATATTAAATATTTGCAGGCTGCCTCGCGGGAGCTTTTCCCCGTTTTTTAATTGCAGGGTAATTTGAGTGGAAGCCGGGTTGGGGAAGACAACAAGGTTAAGAGACACTCCCTTTGCCCCCGGCTCTTCTATGCCTATATGCATCAGGGTATCTCCCCCGTTGGGCAGGGTAAAGCCCAGGCTGTCGGTCTTAGCCAGAAAGCCACCGCGGTATAAACCCGATGAGTGTCCCATAACCATAATTCCCTCATCCATTGCCTTGCTCAGGTTAAACACCCATTGTGCCGGGTACACCCCCGGGTAATGCCAGATGTGCCTGATGCGGTATAGATTTAATTCTTCATCCAGCCAAAATACGAGTGCCCCACTATAATAACGAACGGCAATCACAATATCGCCATTTTTCAACTCATTCTGTCCCACGATAATGCCTGCTACAAGTTCATAAGGCTCCACAGTGCTGTTTACCCGAAACACGGTGTCTTTTATGATATTGAATGCCGGGTCCATCCTGCCCACGTGGTAGTAATAGGTGTAGAAGGTACCGTTCGGGTTTACCGTTACCGGGGTATCCGCCCGGTTGACCGCGAAAACATAGCCCCCATTGATAGAAGGAAGGATGTAATTTCGGTTGAGGTATTCGCCTGCCATCTGGCCGTGGGTGTGGATGGAAACGAAATTGAAATTGCTGTCCAGGCGCATATTGTAGTTACAGCGTAGTTTATTGACAGGATAATTAATGTGTCGTGTGCCACTTATCAGGTAGCCTCCATCCCCGAGCTTGTGCAGACCGTCCACCCCTGGGGTGCGGGGCTGTCCGCCCACATAATGTAATGCCCTGCGGGTTTCATTACCGAGGCTGTCGTAGCTTATAATGGCAATATAGGTGGTATCGTGCATCCAGACTTGACTTTGGGTGCTCCAGGTGCGGGTCTGGGAACCAACAAATCCAGCTGCGGTAAACCCTCCATCGGGCTCCGCTACCAGATCGTGTGGCCAGAATCCAAACCTCCTGCCAGTAGTATCTTCAGTTCTGAGCCTGAAAAAAAGGGTATTGCCGTCTTTATCAAAACGATGATAAATTGGCAGTATGCATTCGTAGTCCTTTGGCGTCTGCATATCGAGGTAAAGGTGGGCCGCTGCCAGAATGCTACCATCTGATAATTTAGTCAGACAATGATTCATTCCCGTGTATTGACAACCGTATGCGATGCTGTCTTCTTTCGCCCATAAGATGTTCCCCTGAAGATCGGTCTTAATTCTGAAAAGAACGGTGTGTAAAACGTCCCAGTGACTAGCGGAACCAGTAAGATAATATGCTTCTGTGTCGCTTAAAGCGTTTTCAATGTTGGTATGATGTCTTAAGTAGTAAACCTTGTTAAAGCAATTGCTGCTGTCGTTGTAAGGAAAGCGATTCAATTCCGGGTTAATGGAGAAAATGGGTTCTGTTGGTTGTTGAATGAATTCGAGTCTTTCGCCCATTGGGGGATAGTGCTGTGGCGCTATACGATAGGTCTGTGCTTGTATGTCCACGAAACAAAAAAGAATAAGAAAATAAAGAAGGACGAGATTTTTCATAAGCTTAATTCATTAGGTAAAATGGGCAGGGAGATGAATCCCTGCCCTGAGAATAATTAATACCGGTACTGCCCCAAATTACCCGGCTTCATAGCCGGTACCTCAGAAATGAACATTACCCAAACCCGCAACGATAGTGATGTCAGAGGGATGTGCTGATGGCATTACCGCCAGGCAAAATCAGTTTGTTTTTACCCAGCCGGTATATTCCTATAGCCAGGCATATTACACAGTAAGACATTCTTTCTAAGATTATATTGTTATGTGTCAGATTATGAAGGGTATATGAATACCAAAAATAATAAAAAGTAACCCTACATTTTGAAATATTTCAGATAAAAATATTGAGGCTTAGTAAACTGTATCGTCATCAGGTAATCACAAATCCTCCTCTACCCTTAATCTTGCCTTCCCTCACTCAAAAGACAATTCAGTTTGTAAGAACAAATTGTTAATTTTCCTGCCTTTCCCGGCTTGAAAGGCAGGAATTGCGTTACTTTGCTCTCCCTTTATCTTATTGATACTGACGTGCCGCAAGTTCTGGATATCGCTGTTCGTGTGTTGAGCCTGCTCGGAGGGCTGGGCATTTTTCTGTATGGGATGAAGCTGATGAGCGAATCCCTGCAGAAGGTGGCCGGTAACCGCCTGCGCAAGATCTTGTCGATGATGACAAGAAACAAATACACCGGCTTCCTGGCAGGCTTGCTGGTTACAGGGCTGGTACAGTCCTCCTCGGCAACCACCGTAATGGTGGTGAGCTTCGTAAATGCCGGTCTCTTGACCCTTTCGGGCAGCATTGCCGTCATCCTTGGCGCAAACCTCGGTACCACCGTTACCGCCTGGCTGGTGTCTTTGCTCGGATTTAAATTCAGCATTGCAGCGGTATCCCTTCCCCTGATCGGTTTGTCATTGCCTTTCCTGTTTGCCCGTCGTGGCCTGCGCCGCAACTGGGGAGAAGTGATCCTGGGTTTTGCCCTGCTTTTTCTGGGCTTGCAGTTTATGAAAGAGGTATTCCCGGGAATGCGGGAAAAAGCTGAATTTTACCAGTTTCTGGCTTCCTTCACCGACCTGGGCTGGGTCTCTGTGCTGCTCTTTGTATTCCTGGGAATGCTGATCACCATCGTCATTCAGTCTTCCAGTGCCACGATGGCCCTGACCCTGGTGCTGGCCTATAATAATTTGGTTCCCTTCGATTTGGCAGCAGCAATGGTGCTGGGCGAGAACCTGGGCACCACCATCACGGCAAACCTCGCGGCTACTGTGGCCAATATCACGGCCAAACAAACTGCCCGGGCCCACTTTCTGATAAACCTGATCGGTGTGATATGGATGCTCATCGTGTTCAAGCCTTTTCTGAAACTCCTCGATAGCGTATTCATCTTTCTGGTGGACGATCCCATTTTCTCCGCGGCCCCCGCGACGACGCCTGACGGACTGGCGATGCTACCCATCGGGCTGGCTGCTTTTCATTCCGCATTTAACCTGATCAATGTTTCCATCCTGATCTTTCTGATCCCTCAGCTGAAAAAGATTTCGGGCCGGATGGTACGCCTGCGTACCGGGAATATTGAATACCATATCCGGTCCCTGGATGCCGGGATTGTTTCCGTGAGCGAGCTGAGTATGCTGGAGGCCCGTCAGTCTATTGCTCAACTCGGACTGATCATCACCCGGATGTTTTCCGATGTGACTGCTTTGTTTATGGAGAAAGAAGACCGGCGTTTTGCGAAGATAAACCGCAGGATTTCCAAGCACGAGGACCTGATCGATGCTTTCCGGTCCCGCATCAATGAGTTTCTTACAAATCTGTCTGCGGATGATCTCAGTGTGCCGGCTTCACGCAAGGTAAGTGCAATGCGTTTTATTTCTGATAATCTGGAAAATATCGGCGACCGCTGCTTTGAGTTGTCCCGCATTATCAGCCAGAAGCAGGAAAAAAAGGTCTGGTTTCATCAGGAGCAAAGGGAAGGGATACTGGCACTTTTCCATCTGGTAACAGAGTCTTTACGGATAATGAATGCGAATCTCAGCCTTGATTATGACAGTGTTAAGCCTGAAGCGGCGCTGGATGCAGAGAAAAAAGTGGACGAGCAAAGGAATGCGCTGGTGGAGGCTTATCTGCAGGAAATCAGCCAGGGAACCCACCGGGCCGATGCCGGCAATTACTTCCGCGACCTCTATTCCATTGCCGAACGTATTGGGGATCACGTGATTAATATCACAGAAGTGATGTTGTCTTCTCAGCAAAAAAACAAGCGTGCAAAAAATTAACCTTAACTTAACTTACGGGGCCTTTTTCGGGACGGTTTAAAGCGGTGTCGAATGTCCTCATTGCGTATAATTGCACCACCAAATTGTGGCAATGGAAAACCTCTATCTGATTTTGGTCATCGTTCTTTTTGCCCTGGCCATTTCCGACCTGGTTGTGGGTGTCAGCAATGATGCAGTTAATTTCCTGAATTCCGCCATTGGAGCCCGTGTTGCCTCCTTCCGCACCATTATGATCGTTGCGGCGCTCGGTGTGCTGGTGGGGGCTACATTTTCAAGCGGAATGATGGAGGTGGCGCGAAAAGGGATCTTTCATCCCGATGCCTTCTTCTTTTCCGAGATCATTATTATTTTCCTGGCGGTGATGATCACCGATGTGATCCTGCTGGATCTCTTCAATACCTTTGGCTTCCCCACTTCCACCACCGTATCGATTGTGTTTGAATTGCTGGGCTCTGCCGTAGCGGTGGCAATCTTTAAGGTGGCTGCCAATGCAGAGCAAACTATAGCCGATCTTGGCTTATATATCAACTCGGATAAGGCCTTAGCGATCATCAGCGGGATTTTGCTATCCGTCGTTATCGCTTTTATGGTTGGAGCCTTAATCCAATACCTGTCACGCCTGGTTTTCTCTTTTAACTACAAGAAACCTTTGAAGTATTTTGGTTCGGTATTCGGCGGTCTGGCCATCGCAAGCATCACCTATTTTATAGTGATTAAGGGGGCAAAAGGCTCATCCCTGATTTCAGAAGACAAAGTGAGCTGGATTATGGCCAATACCTGGATGTTGATGGTTGCCAGTCTTTTAGGATGGACAATACTTCTTCAATTATTGCATAGCCTTTTCCGGGTCGAGATTTTGAAGATTGTGGTTCTGGTCGGGACCTTCGCCCTGGCAATGGCCTTTGCCGGAAACGACCTGGTTAATTTTATCGGCGTTCCACTGGCAGGTTATGAATCTTACAAAGCCTACCTTGCTTCAGGGGCCGGTGATCCTGACAGCCTGCTTATGGCGATGCTGAAGGAGCCCATCAAAACCAATCCCTGGTTTTTGCTTGCTGCAGGTTTGGTAATGGTGGCCACACTCTGGACTTCCCGCAAGGCGCGCAGCGTTGTGGAAACCACTATTGATCTCTCGCGACAGGATGAAGGGATGGAAAGATTTCAGTCATCCCCTGCTTCCCGTTTTCTTGTGCGGGCTGCACTCAGCCTGTCTGCCTCCATACAGACGCTGTTTCCAGCCAGAACAAGGCGATTCATCGATCGACAGTTCCATCGACCTGAGGAGATAATGGTGTATGAGCACAGGAACCGTATGTCTTTCGATATGATCAGGGCCTCTGTGAATCTGGTGGTAGCCAGTATACTGATCGCTTTTGGTACCTCGCTCAAGCTTCCGCTTTCCACCACTTATGTCACCTTTATGGTGGCTATGGGTACCAGCCTGGCCGACAGGGCCTGGGGACGGGAAAGTGCAGTGTATCGCATCACTGGTGTGATCAGCGTGATCGGCGGCTGGTTTCTTACCGCAATCATTGCTTTTACCGCTTCATTTCTGGTGGCTACACTAATTTACTGGGGCGGGACTCTTGCCATTGCTTTGCTCATTTTTGCTGCTGTCTTCATTGTTCTGCGTACCCATATCATTCACCGTCGACGTGCACAGGAAGCCGAGGAAGACCGGTTGAATTATGAGTATTTCGAATTGAAGGGTTTAAATGACCTGATTGACAATACGGTGGAGAAAGTAACTGCCATTCTCTCGCAAAATGCCAGGATGGTTCATCGCACGATTCACGCGCTCGCAAATGAAGATCTTCGTGAGCTCAGGGAAGTGCGTAAGGAAGTGCATAGCCTGAATCGTCGTTCCAAGAAAATGAAAGATAATGTCAACAAGACCATTATCCAGTTTAAAGATGATTTCCTTGAAGCAGGTCCCTTCTATGTTCAGGTGGTGGATTATCTGAGAGAAATTGCCCATTGCGCTACCTATATAGCAGAACCGGCTTATAAGCATATCGATAATAATCACAAGGGTTTGACCAAAGCACAGGAGGATGAGTTGGATATGGTTGGACGGCTTGTATTTCAGATTACCGATGCAATGAATCTAGCAATGCAGGAGAAAAGGTTTGATCAGTTGGAAGATATTATTCTTCAACAAACGCATATCCTCGCCGAAATCGCAGCCCTGCGTAAGAAACAGGTTAAAAGGATTAAGGACGAAAAGGCCAGCTCAAAGAGCAGCCTGCTCTATCTCGATTTGCTTGCGGAGGTGAAGAATCTGTTGCTATACAGTTTGAACCTGATGAAGTCGATGCGCGACCTGGTTAATTGTGCCCGCGACTGACAGTTTTCTGACTTAATGATTTCTTAACACACAAATAACTTTCAGTTAAAGCCTTCCTATTGTCGCTGACCTACTTTTGCTTCATTATATACAAAGAAGCATTATGAAAACAGCCTTCACCTTTCTTCTGACTATTGCCTTCTCCATCACACTGATGGCCGGTCAGGGACCTACCAATGCCAATGCGGCTGCAGCTCCTTCTGCTGAGCTGAGTGGTATGGTCATCGACAAATTGTCCGGGGAAGCCCTGGGCGGAGTGGAAATCTCTATCGATGGAACGGACCAACAGTACTATACCGATTTCGACGGGAAGTTTGAGATCAAAGACCTGAAGCCCGGGATGTACAACCTCATCATTTCCTATATCTCATACGAGAAAAGCCTGATCGAAAAGATTGAAGTAAGCCCTGACAAGAAAGGGGAGTTGAATATCAGACTGATCAGTACGAAATAACTTCCCCTTCTCCTTCAAATATTCAAGGCACCTCCTTCCCGGGGTGCCTTGCTTTTTTTCTGATCAAACATATTTGCAATATGCTTGTGCCGGAGGGTGCTGTTTTTTTCAATATTATTCTCTGAAGCTTTCCGGCTTGCGCACGGTAAATACCCGGGTGATGTTGAACCCAAAGTAAATGTCCCCTTTATCCCAACGCCCGTATGTTTCAGTGATAAACCCCCGCTCAAACATTGGTTTCGCATTGGTTATGTGCAGCTGAAAAACGTGGCCACCGGTTTCAATATCCAGTCCGAGGGAAAGAGAGTTATGTACATCTGCAACATACTGATCGGGTAAGAGGTAGAAATACTCCCCGTTGATGCTCAGGCGCTGGTTTAGCTTATACCTTCCACCCAGCCCCAGGGCGAAGGCGGTATTTTCATCGGCTGCGGTGGGCACAAGGTTCTTGTGGATAATACTGGGTGTGAGCTGCAGGCTAAGGTCGTTGTTGAATTTGCGGGCAATCAGCAATTGATGTACATAGGAAAGACGGGAAGAAAAATAGTTCTTTCGCTCCGGCTCTGCCCATTTCAGTGAATTGAGTGCGATGGAAGAATAGTAGGAGAGGGTAAGGGGTACCTCCCTCAGGCCGCTTTGTTGCCTGAGCAGCTTTACTTTCAGGAAGGCATCGTAGGTTTTCTCCCACGAGCTGCGTCCCACCCCAAAGCTCAGAAAATCATTCCATCCGTACTCCAGGCCAAGCCGTATGGTGCTCTGATCCAGCCCGAATAATTCATATGCCCCTTTGTTCAATTCCCCGAAATGATGCGAAATAATGAAAAGCAATACTCCCGGTGCAGGGTTTTCAACGGAGTGGCCATTCACCACACGGGTGGTTTTAAAAGTAGCAAAAGTCAGTTCCTGACGGGGTTCTTCCTCTCCAAAAAGATCCATCAGGTCGTCCTGGGCTGCGAGGGGCATAATGTTCACGATGGCAGCAATAATGAAAAGCTTCCGTATCATATCGGTGAGTGTGTTAATTATTGGGAGCCCCATTGGCAATCCACTGGTTGATTTTCGCCAGGTCGCAACTGTTCAGTTTAGGGCCGTTCTTAGGCATCGGACTGAAGCCATTCTGATGATTGATGGCTCCCTGAAAACTGCCATTGTTCACGCTGAGCATTAAGCCGTCATAGCTGTCGGTTCGGATGCCTGCCTGTGGCGAAGCACCCCCGTGGCAGGCATTGCAATACTGCGTTAGCACGGGTGCCACATCCGCTGTATAGCTGACGTTGCTGGTGTCGCAGGCTGCGGTGTCAGGATAGAGATACTCCTCGTTGTCATTGTAGCAGGCAGGCAGCAGCAAAGCCAGTCCTGTCAGGAGAATCAAGGATTTAATTATTGGGTGTGCCATCATTGATCCAGTTTCTGAATTGAGCGATTTGACATTCACTGAGTTTATTTCCGTTCTGGGGCATCGGGCTGTACCCGGGCTGATGGTCGATGGCCCCGAGCAATTGCCCGTTTTGGCCAAGAGCACTCACCTCGGCGTGATTGCTAAGCAAAATACCGCCCTGGGGGCTGGCGCCCGAATGACAACCCAGGCAATAGGTCTGAATGATGGGCACAAGCGTTTGTGAGAAGCTGACATTCAGTGTGTCACAGGGTCCGGTCTCATCGCAATAGTTGTCGAGCGCCCCCTGCAATATCCAGGTACGTATCATTTCTATCTGTGCCGCAGGCAAAGCAGTGGCCGGGGGAGGGGGCATCCGCTTGTCAGGATCATCTTCTGCAATTACTTCAAAGATATCAGAGCCTTCCGGATTACCGGGCTTGACATCGCCCGTTGAGATAATGTTGGCATAGGAGTCAAGGATGACCCCATCCTGTGCGGTGACTGCATCGTGACAGCCCGACATTGCACAAGAACTCTGAAAAATGGGAAGGATGTCATTTTTGAAGTAAACAGTATCCGGATGACAGGGCTTCTCCGATGGCTCTGGTTCCGGATCAGGAAGTACGATGTTTTCAGGATCGTGTTTGCAAGAGAATAACAGAAGCAAGCCGGGTATGATCCAGCACAGCGTTTTGATCTGTTTCAGCATATCCGCAGTTCGTTTGATTGCAAAAGTATAGAAAACATATATAAAAAACTTTCTGTGTATTTTCCTGCTTGCAGGAGATGATGAGAAATCCTGGAAAGGATCTTAAAACGGTCAAGGCTTTTGTCGCCCTTTTCCGTGATTCCTTACAGGACGTAATGAGAAAATATTTTGTTAGTATTGCGATAGTTTTTAATAGTAAGTTCTTTTCTGCAAGATTGATATTTCCAATACTATGACTGTTGCCATCCAGATATCTCCCAGTGCCTCCTTGTTTGTCAAAGATCCCCAGGTTTCAAGCACAGGCAGAAGTATCCTCAAGCACGCCATTCCATTGATGCAGGAGCTGGGTTTTGAGAAGTATCCCGAGTTTGTCCAGAAAGTAGCTGACCTCAATGTAGAACTAAGCATTGAGAAGATCAAAAGGGATAGTGAAGTGCTGCGCGAGATGTGTGAAAAGGGCGAGCTTGCTATTGTGGGTGCAATGTATGACGTGCATACCGGAGAAGTTGTCTTTATGAACTAAATGCACATCCGGATGTGCAAAATTCTCAGGTATTTGCACAAACCGATGTGCAAGGGAGGCTGGTTTGTCAGGTCAGCTCCAGCACCTCAAAATGATTCCCGCACAATTGCAGGAAACGTTTAAAATCACTACCCTTAATCATCAGGCTGGCCCTGTTGTCATTGGGATGAAAGCCCAGACAATCCGCCTCCATCAGCGCTTTGTCGATCAGTAGAATTACGTGATTCTCCATATCATTGATCAATCCGAAGATACTGACTGAGCCCGGGCTCAGATCGAGGTACTTTTCCATCCTCCATTCTGAGGCCAGGCTCATCTTTCCCCTTCTGATCTTTTTTTCCAGGCTGTGGATATTCAGTTCCCGGCTGTGTTCACAAATGGCCAGATAATGCTGTTTTCCTTTGTGGTCGCGGAAAAAAAGATTCTTGCAGAATGTGCAATCCTCCTCCTTCCAATAAGCAATCGCTGCCTCTGCAGTGGGGAGGGGAGGGTGTTCAATCTGGTGGTATTGAAAATCGTGTTCACGGAGCCATTGCTCTACCTTTCTTCTTCTTTGCAGATTCTTATCCATTCTCCTCAATTTTTTCCTGACGGATGTGGAACAAGCGGACCGACCAGGCTGGCATTTTCATTTCCGAAATTGCAACCAGGTTTTCAGCCGAATGTGCCGGGGCCTTTTCCGGAAAGAGGGGAGCAATACTGAGAGGCCTCCCCAGCCAGGGCGCTACCTCGTACAGGTGATCCGGAAATGTGATCCTGATCCTTCTTGCTTCATTTTCAAACCATAGCACACACAATATTGCTTCTTCCTTGAGATGGCGCAGGAAGGCGAAGGCCCGTTGCATATCGTAATCCGGATTCTCATCCTGGGCGTACTGCAGGTCGAAAAGCATTCCCTGTCGGATGCATTCTTCCCGGCTTGCTATCCGGAGCAGCTGTGTGTAGGCTGTTCTAAGGGTTTTCTGTTCCTGCGTTAAAGCTGCTTCATTCCATTCCCCCTCGTTTTGCCAGGCCTGGATGGTGGGCAGGCTCCAGTAATCAAAAATGCTGGTGCGCCCGTCCTGACCGCTGAAACCTTCGGCAGCAGACGCGGCTTCCCCCAACTCCTGCCCGAAGTATAGCATTGCCGGCCCACGGTGCATTAGCAAGGCAGCGGCCATTGCCGGAATGCCTGGTTCAGGTCGATGACTGAATTGGGAAGAAGCGATTCTTTGCTCATCGTGGTTCTCCAGAAAGCGAAGCAAACGATGGTCGAAGCCGCCATAGTTCTGCCAGCTGCGGGAGAGCAGGGAGGCCGGGGCAGCGTGGGTCATTATAGCGCGCAAATCATCATAAAAGCCCACTTTATCATAGAGATAGTCGAATCCGGCCCTGAGGAAGGCCTCATATCGGTCGGCTTCGTATATCTCTGCAATGAAGAGCAAGTCAGGATACTCTTCTTTTACCTCTGAAATAACCCACTCCCAGTATGACAGGGGAACCATTCCCGCCATATCACAGCGGAAGCCATCGATTCCCTTAGCCGCCCAGTAAAGCAGAATGTCTTTCATTTTCTGCCAGAGCGGGGAAGAAGGACTTCCATATTCACGTCCTTGCGGGTCTCTGCCATAGTTTAGTTTGACCGTTTCATACCAATCGGTATCTGCCGGATGGGCGTGGAAGCAATCACTTCCCGTGGCGCGGGCGGGAAACTCCTGATAGCGCATTATGCTCTCTCCCCCTGCCTGCCTTTTCCCGGCCTCATAGGCGGCGGGGGGCAGCTTAAGGGCCTGTTCCGGAACGTAATAAAAGTCGTTGTCAGGACTGAATGCCTGCCCGGGGTCGTCTTGTGCGCCAAAGCCTGCTTCTCCCTCGATTTTCCCGCGATATACACGGGCGAGATGATTGGGGATGTGGTCGATGAGTACTTTCAGTCTGGCGGCGTGGCATCTATGCAGAAGCGCTTCAAAGTCGCCAAAGGGATCATCCGGATGATCAACCAGATCGGGGGACAGGGCGTAATAGTCACGAATCGCATAAGGGGACCCGGCTCTGCCTTTGACGATTTCGGGAGGATCAGCGGGAAGCTTCATTTCGGGATGGGGTTCACAGGTGGCGTGATCGAGGATACCTGTAAGCCAGAGATGGGTAAAACCCATATTACGGATGGAAGCAAGGGCTTCTCTTGTCAGATCACTGAATGTACCGCATCCGTTTTGATCCCGGCTTCCCCAGGGCTTATTGGCTTGCCTGCGATTCCCGAAGATGCGCGGGAGCAATTGATAGATCAGTATTTTGTGCTCAGAAATGGGTTTATTGTTCATTGTAGGATTGAATCTGGTTTGGATGATTTCCGGGTAAAAATAAGAAACCCCGGTGAAGGCCGGGGTTTCTGCAAGTAGTAATGGAAGTGAATAATTCCCGGATTAATAGTTCCGGTAAATGTGTACCCAGGCATCGTCAAAACGATCTGGCTCAGCCCTCAGGGCACGCATTCTTTCCAGTGCGGGATCCAGGCTGTCGAACTTATCAGAATACACATAGTACCAGCCGCGGCGGGTATTGTGGATAATGAAGGGGTTGACATCCTTGTATATCTCCTGTGCTTTTTTGGCATTTTCCTGAATACGGAAAGATCCGATTACCACGTAGTAGCCTGCATCCACGGGTTTGTTATCATCGCGAACGGCATCGCGGGTGCTGATCACGCGGAATTTGGATTCTACCTTTTGTTTGTAAGACTGGATGCTTTCCTCCAGGGTGCTGATCTTCTCGTTCAGGGCACTGATATCGGTTTCTATATTCTCAGTGCGTTTATCGATGCGTGTATTCTGTTTGCTGAGATCGGATTCTTCGATTGATTTTTTGATGTCATCCACCTGATCCTTATTCATTTTGCGAATGCTGTCGTTCAGGAGCTTCAGTCTTTCCTGCAGTTCGCGGGTCATATCGCTCAGGCTGTCCACTTGTTCCATTGTAGACTTCTTCTGCAGTTCTTCCAGGATAAGATCTTTCTTATTCTTGGTCTTTCCTCCGAAGCGGTACCCTATGGCAATCTCGTGTCCACCTTTGTTATTGCCGATCACGCCTTTATATTCATCAAAAGGCACGGCAAAGTCGTAGGCATAATGGAACAGGATATTGTCGGTTAGGAATCCGCCGAGGCTGAAAGCGCCGATGGATTCTTTGCGGTAGGTGGCTCCCAGATAATACCTTTCCATATACTTCACGATGGCCGTTCCTTCATAGCTCCAGGGGGCATTTTCGGCACCCCTGACGATGGCCAGGGGCTGCAGTTGCCAGTTGGGGGCGATGTTGAAGGTATAGGAGGAGTGAATGATATAATGTCTTTTGTATGCGTAGAAGTCATTGTTATCAGAATAAAGTCCGGGAACACTGCCACCCAGGGTAAAGCCTTTAAGGTGATACAAGAGGCCGGCTCCGTAGTTGAGGGATGTTTCTTTTAGTTCCCTGGCATTTTGCAGCAGGGGGTCATCGGTATGCATCACATTAATACCGCCAAAGTCGACCACCTTGGCATTGATCCCTCCGGCCAGGGCCAGGCTGAGGCCGTGATTTTCTCCGAATTTGGCGTGGAAGGTATAGCTGAGGGATGCGTATGTATTGCTAAAGATTCCGGCCTGGTCATTGATCAGGCTACCACCGATAGCGACCTTTTTCCCGAGGGGGGCATTCATATCGAAGGTGATGGTACGCGGACTGTAATCTGCATCCAGGCGGTCCTTCTTGATACCGAGGTAAGCCTCAAGTCCTCCATTCATCCCGGCAAAGGCCGGATTGAGCGAATAGGCATCAATCATATACTGGTAATTCAGGGGTGCCTGTTGTGCGAAAAGAATGCTCCCTCCGGTTAGGCATAAGATGAGGAACAGGTAAATTCTTTTCATTCTATTTCGTTTTTAAGGGTTTACAATGAGTTTGAATTGCCAGGAGGCTTATTTCACCACGATATTGATGGCGCCTTTTTTTACCTCTTCAGTACGCTTATTATTCTTAACGACGTAATAATAAGCACCTTCCGGGAGAGGATTCCCTTCGTAGGTTCCGTCCCAGTCATTATTGTAATTGCTGTTGGAGTAGACCTGGTCGCCCCAACGGTTGAACACCGCAACTTCATAACTTTCATCGGGTAGGATCACTGGTTTGATCAACCAGAAATCATTGTATCCATCCCCATTGGGGGTGATCACGGTGGTAGGTTCAAGATCGTTTCGCAGGGTTGTCTCGATAGTGAAGAATAGCGTTTTATTGCAGCCATTTTTATCAGTGACGGTCACGGAATAGTTTCCTGCCTGCCCGAAGGAGGCGTTCAGGCCGGTTTGTCCATCCGACCAGGTAACTGCGGCATCCAGGGGGGCAATAACGGCGGTCACATTCAGGATTTCTCCCTCAAAAAAGCTGAAAGCCGGGATTACCGCATTGGGGTCAACAGGATCCATACTGTATGTCAGGTTGATACCCGGCAACGGATTCACGAGTACGGATTGGCTGATCTGGTCGCTGCATCCATTGGCGCTTACTACCGTGAGGCTCACATCGTACATAGTCCAATCCGGGAAGACATACACCGGGTTCTGGTCTTTGCTGGCCAGGCCTGTTCCGAAATCCCAGGTATAGTCTACGATCACATCGTTAGTGGCCGTGGAAGTGCTGGTAAATTCGGTGGCATCCCCTTCGCAGGTATTCACCCAGGTGAAACCGGCACTGACCTCACTGATGGTAACCTGGCGGTAGATTGCCTCAGTCAGGTTGAATTTGGTAGTAATCTTCAATCCGACATTGTGCTCCAGGGCGGGGCCGGGGAAGGTGTGGGTAATGACAGGGCCCACGGCATCGTCGAAGCTCAGGTCGCCATCCAGATCCCAGGCATAAATGACTATGCTGTCGAGCGGATGCACCGTGGAGGTGCTGGTTAGTATGGTCGGCTCACCGTTACAGGCTGGTGTGAATGTGAAATTGGCTGCGGTTTGCTGCGCCAGGGCAGCGGTGAAAAATAAGCTTATGAAGGCCAGAGAGGTAAGCAGTTTTTTCATAACTGTTGATTTGAGTATTACAAATGTGTTGATTTCAAAGGGATGCGTGTCGTCAATAAAGGTTCAAAAATATGCCAAAATACAAGAAAATGCAAAGATGTGTACCCGGAGTTATTAACGGAGAATTATGCGACCGGGATAGCCATTAATACCGGAATGACGCCATAAGTTACCCTGGGCGGAGGCTTTTTTTTAATTATTTCATACAATGGCTTGTGTTGGCAGGCTTGTCGGGTCAATTGTTTTTTATTCTTTGGGTATCCGTTTATTAGGATACCTATTCAAGCTCACTCAATAAGGAATTCTGCTTCCGGAGGCTTCCCAGGCACGGAAAACTGCGATGGCTTCCTGCCTGAGCATATTGATTGCCGGGATGCTTCTACGTTTTGGAGGAAGGGGTATTTGTTGATAAATATGTGCATCGTCGAAGCCAATGGCAGCCGCATCCTCTCGGTGGGCGGCATAATATATCGCCTGGGGGCGTGCCCAGTATATTGCTCCAAGGCACATCGGGCAGGGTTCACAGCTGGCGTAAATGATACAATCATCCAGTTGAAAGGTGCCCAGTTTCCGGCAGGCCTCCCGTATGGCAACGATTTCGGCGTGGGCGGTCGGGTCATTGTCCTGAACCACCTGGTTGCAGGCTATGGCAATCACTTCCCCCTCTTTGACTACTGCGGCTCCGAAAGGGCCGCCCCGTGTTCCCGCAATGTTTGTTCCGGCCGCCTCTATCGCCAGGCGGAGAAAATGGGGGTGGTTGTCCTTTTGGCTCTCTTTAGTCATTGCCCTTATTTTTGAAGCAGATGATCTACAAGCCCTTTGCCTTGCCGCATCACTACAATGTCTCCTCCGGTGCAATCCAGCACGGTGGAGGGCTGGTTGTCGCCGTATCCTCCATCAATCACCAGATCCACCTGATCCCGGAACTTTTCATAAATCAGCTCAGGATCGGTGGTGTACTCAATGATCTCATCAGTATCGTGGATGGACGTACTCATAATCGGGTTTCCCAGCATCTCAACAATGGCCCGGGTGATGTTATTGTCGGGTACCCTGATCCCTACCTGCTTGCGCTTCCTTTGTATGCTCTTTGGTACATTGTTGTTTGCCTCAAGAATAAAAGTGTAGGGGCCGGGAAGCAATTGCCGCATCAACCTGAATACCTCATTGGGAATGGGTTTGGTGTAGTCGGATAACTGGCTCAAATCGTGGCAGATAAAAGAAAAGCGAGCTTCCTCCTTCCTCATCCCTTTCAGCATCGCCAATTGATCGATGGCCTTCAGGTTATACAAATCACAGCCCAGGGCATAAATGGTATCCGTAGGGTAAATGATAATTCCCCCTTCCCGAAGGGTATCCGCAGCCTTCTTGATGTGCCGGCTGCTCGGGTTCTCCTCATAAATCTTAAGCAACATTGGTTTAAGTTATATGTAGTGCTGCATTTCACCGGGGCATAGACGATGCGGGCCGATGTACCCAAAAAAAGTAGGGTAAGCTACTCATATCGCACCGCTACAACCGTTTACCCTTGCTTCCTTCCGGACCTGGGGGAGTTCAACAGGAGCTGGTCGTATAAGACTTACCCTGGCGCAAAAGTACAAAAAAATGCACTCTGTCGGAGCAGTGAGGATATTCTTTGTGCCGATGCCTTCATTTATTACCTTTGTCCCTTCTCCAACCAATTCCGATAACTATGGAAACAACACCCAATCCTTTTGTTCCCGGCCCCGGTAAAAATGCCCTCACGCACGGGCTGATCACCGGTGGATTGCTGATTCTTTTTTCCCTGCTTACCTATGCCCTTGGAATGATGGAAAACAGAGCCATTGGTTTTGTGACATTCATCCTGCTGGTAGGAGGGATGTACTACGGAACCAAAACTTTTCGAGAAAGACAACTCAATGGTTTCATTACATACGGAAGGTCTTTCAGTTCTTCTTTCCTGATAGGACTGATTGCCAGTTTGGTGCTTTCTGTTTATATCTTTTTGTTTTACAAGTTTTTTGATCCTTCAATGATCGAAGTGATGAGGCATACGGCTGAGCAGGAAATCCTGCGCAGGGATCCGGAGATTACGGACGAAGCCCTGAATATGGCCCTTTCGTGGACCGAACGCTTCACCTCTCCGGGATGGCTTGCCTTTTTTGGTTTTCTGACCAATCTTTTTGTCACCGCCATCCTGGCATTGATCCTGTCCTTCTTTCTGAAAAAGGAAGATCCCACCCAATCTCAAATGGTCTGACCTTATGGATATCAGCATTGTCATCCCCCTGCTAAACGAAGAGGAATCCCTGCCCGAACTTGCCAAGTGGATTGAAAGGGTGATGAAGGAAAACAGCTTCAGTTATGAAGTCATTTTTGTGGATGACGGTTCTACAGATGATTCCTGGAAGGTAATACAAAGCCTCTCCGCCCAAACCCCTGCCATAAAAGGCCTGCGATTCCGCCGCAACTATGGCAAATCCGCTGCCCTGAATAAGGGATTTGAAAAGGCAAAAGGGAAGGTGGTTATCACTATGGATGCCGACTTGCAGGACAGCCCTGATGAAATCCCGGAACTCTACCGGATGATCACGGAGGAAGGACTTGACCTGGTCAGCGGATGGAAAAAACGGCGTCACGATCCCTTGACCAAAACCATCCCCACCAAACTCTATAATTGGGCAACCCGCAAAATGTCCGGCATCCATCTCCACGATTTTAATTGCGGGCTGAAGGCATACCGCAATAAAGTCATTAAGTCGGTGGAAGTATATGGCGAGATGCACCGCTATATTCCCGTAATGGCCAAAAGGGCAGGCTTTCGGAAAATAGGGGAGAAGGTGGTGCAACACCAGGCCCGCAAATATGGGGTAACCAAATTTGGATTGGAACGATTCGTAAATGGCTTTCTCGACCTCTTATCCATCAGTTTTGTTACCCGCTTTGCCCGCCGCCCTATGCACTTCTTTGGTAGCCTGGGTTCGCTTTCTTTCCTGATTGGAGGTTTTATTTCTGTCTGGATTCTGGCAGTCAAGTTTTTCCGACTGGGTGGGTCCAATGTGCGTGAAGTGGTGGATCAACCTCTCTTTTATCTTGCCCTGCTGGCAATGATTATCGGTACCCAACTTTTTCTGACCGGCTTCCTGGCCGAGCTGGTGTCCAGGAGTGCTCCTGATAGAAATACCTATCTCGTGGATGAAGAAAGCGGATTTGAATAATACAACTGTACTATACTGCGTCGCATCCTTATTCCCGGGGATATGATGCATTTTGGGGTGTATATAGATCGCTTCAACCTCTGGAGGTCTTCCCGCATCTCCGATCGCTACTTCACCATTCTCCTCAGCCTGATCATAGGCATCGCTGCAGGCCTGGCTGCCTGGTTGCTGAAATCCGCTGTGTTTCGTATTGAAGGCCTGTTGACCGGAGAAATGCAGTTGCGAACAGCGAACACCCTCTACATTGTTTATCCGCTGGCGGGTGTATTGCTTAGCCTGCTTTTCTTTCGGTTCATTATTAAGGATAGCGATTTTCAGGGGGTTCCAAGGGTGTTGTTTGCGCTTTCCCGAATGAAGGGCAGGATGAAACGGCATCGGATGTACTCCCCCCTGGCCGGCGCCTCCCTCACTGCCGGTTTTGGAGGTTCGATCGGACTGGAGTCGCCCATTATCTCTGCGGGATCTGCTTTTGGCTCCTTCATCGGCCAGGGGATGCAGATGAACCAGCAGAACAGGATGCTGCTGATCGGTTGCGGTGCCTCAGGGGCAATGGCATCCATTTTTACCACGCCGGTTGCTGCAGTCATATTCAGCCTGGAGGTTTTGCTGCTCGATCTGAGTACCGCCTCCATCCTGCCGCTTCTGACCGCTTCAGTGGCAGGGGCACTGACAACCAGGTTGTTGATGTCGGAGCAAATTCTCTTTCACTTCCAACACGTGGCCCCCTTTGAGATGGGGGAGGTGCCCTATTATCTCTTGCTGGGCTTATTGTGCGGCCTGGTCTCCATCTATTTCTACGTCGTCCACTTTGCCGTATCGGGAAAAATGGAGAAGATCAGAAATGTCTATCTGCGGGCTTTCATCGCCCTGGGCTTGCTGGGTTTGCTCATCTACTTTTTCCCTCCCTTATATGGCGAAGGCTACGACAGCATCCGGATGATCATCGCAGGCGAATCAACCCACCTGCTCGATCATAGTTTTTTCTATGCTTTTAAGGATTCTGCCTGGCAATTGCTCGGATTTGTGCTGATGATTCTGTTATTGAAAGTTATGGCTACCACCCTCACCCTTTCAGGAGGAGGGATAGGAGGTATTTTTGCGCCGGCAGCAATGACAGGGGGACTGAGTGGCTTCCTTTTTGCCGGCGTGCTCACGCGCCTGTTCGGAAACCTCTACCTCGACGAGCGCAATTTCACACTCGTGGGAATGGCCGGAGTATTGGGCGCGGTTTTGCACGCCCCCCTGACTGCCATCTTCCTGGTTGCTGAATTGACCAAGGGATATGAGCTTTTCGTCCCCCTGATGATCACCACCGGGATCGCTTTTCTGGTTGTGAAGGCCTATAATCCGCACTCTATCTTTACCCGCCGTCTGGCTGAACGCGGAGACCTCCTGGCTCATCATCGCGACCAAAGTGTGCTTACCCTGATGAATATTAAAGATGTGATTGACACCGACCTCCTGACCATTCCCCCTGATGCCAGCCTGGGAGAGCTGGTGGAGCGCATCGCCGTTTCGAAACGGAATATTTTTCCGGTTGTGGACCAGGACAATACTTTTCGTGGCGTCATCGACCTGGATGATGTGCGAAAGGATATGTTCCATCCCGAAAAATATCAGAACCCGCTCACGCCCTATATCATCCAACCCAGCGAACAGGTTTCTACTGCAGAAACAATGGATAATGTGATGGAGAAATTCCGGAAAAGCGGATACTACAATCTGCCGGTGATTGATCAGGGCAAGTATGTGGGTTTCGTTTCCCGTGCACACGTTTTCAATGCTTACCGAAAAACACTGCTCGAACTGTCGATGCAGGATTAATAAGCTGAGCGGGCTTTTGTAGTTTTGCGATTCGAATCCGGCTAAATACAAATAGTGATGAAAAGCATTCAGGAGATCATACAATTATCGATACAGAAGAAGCAGGAGCTGCTGAATGATGCTGCCCTCCTGGAAAGGGTTCAGGCCTTTTGCGATGCAGGTCTGGAGGCCTATCGTGCCGGGAAGAAGGTAATGTTGTGCGGAAATGGGGGCAGTGCTGCTGATGCACAACACATCGCTGCCGAGCTTAGCGGACGTTTTTATTTTGACAGGCCGCCCCTGGATGCTGAAGCCCTGCACGTGAACTCCTCATACCTCACCGCAGTGGGGAATGATTATGGTTATGAGTATGTCTATGCGCGTTTGCTCGAATCCAGGGCGAAAGCCGGAGACCTGCTGATCGCCCTTTCCACATCAGGTAATTCCACCAATGTGCTTGCTGCAGCCATCAAAGCCAAAGAAATGGGGGTTAAGGTGATTGGGCTGACAGGCAGCAGGGGAGGGAAGTTGGCCGCATACAGCGATATCCTGCTCAATATGCCTTCAGACGACACACCGCGTATCCAGGAGTTGCATATCCTGATTGGCCACCTTTTTTGCGAGTATGTCGAAGCGCATTTCTTCCGTGGCTGATCCCAAAAAAAATAGCAACAGCAATGCCCGGCCTTTTCCGCTCATCGACCGGAAGTGGACTCTTTTTCTGGACCGGGACGGAGTGATCAACCGGAGAAAGGTGGGAGGCTACATCTGTCACCCGGATGAGTTTGATTTTCTGCCTGGCGTCCTGGAAACAATGCCTGTCTTGGCTGGCCTGTTTTCTCGCATCATTGTCCTGACCAACCAGCAGGGGATTGGCAAAGGCTTGATGACTGAAAGGCAGCTGGAAGCAGTACACCGTTTTATGCGCAATAGAATCAAGGAAGCCGGCGGCAGAATAGACGGGGTGTACCATTGTCCGCACCTTGCAAGCGAAGCTTGTGACTGCCGTAAACCAAAGGCCGGCTTGTTCCTGCAAGCCCTCAGGGATTTCCCCGGCATTGATCCGCATTGTTGCGTAATGGTGGGGGATGCTTCTTCAGATATTGCCCTGGCAATCAATCAATCCTGGATTGCGGTAGGCCTGACAGATCGCCCTGAATCCCTGCCTGATGCCCACTACCATATCCATCAACTTGCTGAGCTTACGGCACTCTGTTGCCATCAGTCAAACCCAAGCAGCCCGTGACCCCAACTGCCATCGCCATCGCTTTTCTCCTATACACTGTCCTGTTGTTTGTGATTTCAAGCATCACCTCCAGAAAAGCCGATAACCAGAGCTTTTTTATCGGGAACAAGGCATCCCCCTGGATGGTTGTGGCATACGGAATGATCGGTGCTTCGCTTTCCGGGGTCACCTTCATTTCGGTTCCCGGATGGGTCAGAGACAGCCAGTTCTCCTACCTGATGGTGGTCTTCGGATACCTGCTGGGTTATGCTGCCATCGCCGGAGTGCTCCTGCCCCTTTACTACAGGATGAACCTTACTTCCATCTACACATACCTGGGCGAGCGCTTTGGGTTTTGGTCGTACAAAATGGGAGCACTCTTCTTCCTCTTTTCCCGCTTTATTGGCTCCTCTCTTCGTATGTATTTGGTCGTTAGTGTGCTGCAGGTTTTTGTTTTCGATGCCTGGGGCCTTCCCTTTGCCGCTACGGCCAGCCTGTTTATCCTGCTGATCCTGCTGTATACTTTTCGAGGTGGGATCAAAACGATTGTTTGGACAGATACCCTGCAAACTACATTTATGCTCTCTGCGGTCATATTGACGGTTTGGCTGATCAGCCGCGAAATGGGAGAACCCCTGATGAGCCTGATGCAGAAAGTGAAAGAGAGTGAGTTCAGTAAGGTAATGATTACAGATTGGCAGGACAGAAACCACTATCTGAAGCAGTTCTTCAGCGGAGCATTTATCGCCATTGTGATGACAGGCCTGGATCAGGATATGATGCAGAAAAACCTTTCGTGCCGAAGCCTGAAGGGGGCACAAAAGAATATGATCACCCTCAGCATCACCCTGGTTTTTGTAAATCTCCTCTTTCTGAGCCTGGGCGCCCTGCTCTATATATATGCTGCACATTTACAGATTGATATCCCCTCTCAAAGCGATGAACTATACCCCCTGATCGCCCTTCGCTACCTGAGCCCCCTGGCTGGGATCGTTTTCGTAATTGGCCTGATCTCCGCCGCCTATTCCAGTGCAGATAGTGCGCTCACTGCCCTGACCACTTCTATCAGTCTGGATTTTCTGCGCCTCGACCACTCCGGAAAATCCCCGGCCCAAAAGCAGTTGATCCGCCGGATGGTACACATCGGTGTTGCGGCTGTCGTGCTTGGTATTATACTGATATTTAGCGTCCTAAATAATAAGGCCGTGATTCAGGAAGTCTTCACCATCGCCGGATATACCTATGGCCCCTTACTTGGGATGTTCACCTTTGGCATTTTCTCTTCCTGGAAGATTAAAGACAGGTGGGTTCCCCTTGCTGTGGTTAGTGCACCCTTGATATGCTATGTACTCAGCCTGAATTCTATACGCTGGTTTGGTGGCTATGTTTTTGGATTTGAGTTGCTTATATTGAATGGTCTCATCACATTCCTGCTTTTATGGCTAATCCGTCAACGTGGATGATTGTTGACAAATAGCAGAGATTGTTATTAAAGCCATCCATCTTCTTTGGAATTATTCTAAATAGCTTGTTAATTTTGGGCTTTTCCTGAAATCATAAATATTCCAATGGACAGTCTGAGATTCAAAGCGCTGGAGCTTGCCGGCAGCCGTGATCGAAAAATGATCGATGCACCAGCCATCAAGATATCTGAGTATTACGGGGAAGACACTTTCAACCTGCACAGAATGAGGGCCTTTCTGCCCCAGGAGGCCTACGGTGCCGTAGTGGAATCAAGGGAGAAAGGAAGCAGGATTCCCCGGCACATTGCCGACCAGGTGGCAGCCGGAATGAAGGCCTGGGCCATTTCACGGGGAGCCACCCATTATACCCATTGGTTTCATCCTTTGACCGGTGCTACTGCAGAAAAGCACGATGCTTTCATTTTTCCTGACCAGGCCGGTAATGCTATGGAGGTTTTTAATGGCAGCGCCTTGATACAGCAGGAGCCGGATGCTTCCAGTTTTCCCAGTGGGGGGATCAGAAACACCTTTGAGGCGAGAGGGTATACTGCCTGGGATCCAAGTTCCTATGCCTTTATTCTTGAACAAACACTCTGCATCCCCACCATCTTTGTGAGTTATACAGGGGAAGCCCTGGATTTTAAGACCCCTTTGCTGAAAGCCTTGTCATTCCTGGATGATGCTGCAACAGAGCTTTGCAGGCTGTTCGACAGGAGTGTCAGGAAGGTAAACGCCACCCTGGGCTGGGAACAGGAATACTTTCTGGTGGATGCGGCTCTTTTTAATGCCCGACCGGATTTGGTGCTGACTGGCAGAACTGTTTTCGGACACGCTTCGGCCCGCGACCAGCAACTGTCCGATCATTATTTCGGGGTAATCCCGGAAAGGGTAGCCGACTTTATGCGCGACTTTGAACTGGCCGCACATCGCCTGGGAATTCCTGTCAGAACAAGGCATAATGAGGTGGCACCCAATCAGTTTGAGTGCGCTCCGGTATATGAGGAAGCCAATCTTGCCGTGGATCATAATCAGCTGCTGATGGATCTGTTGCCCAAAGTTGCCCGCCGCCATCATTTTGCTGTGCTCCTCCACGAAAAACCATTCAGCCTTGTGAATGGCTCGGGAAAGCACAATAACTGGTCGATGCAGACCGACCAGGGAGAAAACCTGCTCAGCCCCGGGGCCGATAAGAAATCCAACCTCCGTTTTCTGAGCTTCCTGGTGGTAAGCCTAAAGGCACTGCTCGACCACAATGCCCTGATCAGAGCCGCCATTGCTTCTCCTTCCAACGACTTGAGGCTGGGCGCGAACGAAGCCCCACCGGCCATCATTTCTGCCTTTATAGGAGCACAGCTAACGCAAACACTGGATCAACTTACAGGAAATGGTGATCCTGGATCAAAGGAGAGAAATAATGGGCAAAAAGCCATCGAAGTCCCCAAAATCCCGGAGATATTGATGGATAATACCGACAGAAACCGTACCTCTCCCTTTGCCTTCACCGGGAACAAATTCGAATTGAGGGCAGTGGGGTCTTCTGCCAACTGCGCTGCCCCGATGATAGCCCTGAATGCCGCAGTGGCACAAAGCATCCGTCATTTCCTTGCCGCAGTTGCCGAACGAAGAAAGAAAGGCAAGAGCAAGGATGCAGCCATTATGGATACCATTCGCCAATTTGCACTGGAGTCCCGACCCATCCTCTTTGAAGGCAATTGTTATGCTGAAGAATGGAAGAGAGAAGCTGAAGCAAGGGGATTAGAGAATATCCCTTCTTCTGCCGATGCATTCAAAGCCTTTTTACGCGATACTACCCTTAGCTTGTTTGCCGAGGGCAATATCCTGAGTGAAAGGGAATTGAAGGCCAGATATGAAATCAGGCTGGAAAATTATATCAAGAAAACCCAAATTGAATCCAGGGTGATGGGCGATCTGGCCACAAACCACATTATTCCCACCGCCATCCGTTACCAGAATTTACTGGTAGAGAATGTCAAGGGCCTAAAGGAGGTGCTGGATCAGAAGTCTTTCACAAAACTATCGAAGGTACAATTGCAGAATATTCGTGATATTTCATTACACATCAATGAAATACGCCTGAATGTGGCTGCGATGATCAAGGCGCGGAAAGAGGCCAATCATCTCAGTGATATCGAATCGATGACTCAGGCCTACGATAAAGTCGTCAGGACCTATTTCGAACCCTTGCGCTATCACGTGGATAAGCTGGAAATGCTCGTGGATGACGAATTGTGGCCACTGCCCAAATACAGGGAGTTGCTTTTTGTGCGCTAATGAATCCGGTTCAGTCAAGTGGAATGCCAGGGATTTTCATCTGAAGCATCAGGTAACAAAACTGTGGAATAGCTGTGCCTGCCGGGGGTGCTTGTTTCAGCAGCCTTGAAAGGGAAGTGTCGAAGTAATATCCGTATCCAGCCTGAAGGGTGGTGTAGGGATTAATCTGGAAATCTCCCACCAAATCCAGCTCAAACCCCAGGTTTTTCCCTTCATTCTTTTCGTTTTCCATCACATAATCATTTTCCAGTTGAAAGCTGTGGACCTGAACCTGAAGGCGCTGACCGGATGGAAAGAGATGCTCATATTTGGCAAAAACATCAATCAGCCCTTGTTCGGGTGGCTGGTTGTAGAAATCCATCAATCCATAGAAACCGTGCCGCTTTCCGTAGTGCAGGTCGAAGGATCTCCCGGTCTTTTCCAGGCTCAGCGACTCCTTGCCTGAAATCCAGTCTATCCCTGCTTTAATCCGGCAGTCCTTTCCAGCCCTGAGTTCAAACAACGCACTCAGGCAATAGGCAGAATGGGACGTTTCCGTTTTTTCCGGGCTGTGCTGGTAATGGGCTGAAAGACTCAGCTTGTAATACTGATTCCTGTCGAAGTTCACATAGCCGCTCCAGGTTTGAAGATAGTGCATTGCGGTGCTGGTGTCGGAGTGCATTTTTCCGCTTAGTAGCGTGCTCAGGCTGTAGCTGAAGTAGGGAGGGTGTTTGCTGCCCACACGCAGGTAATTCAATGTCCGGTACTTTTGCGCAGGATAGAAGGCTGTTTTGTTATTGTCTGAATTATAACTCAATACGAGATCAGTCTCTATTTTACTTCCCCTGAAGCTAAGCCGGAGGGCATCGTATGAAACCTGATAGTCATTCCAGTTGCGCAAAGAGATGAGCCTTTCGTCATCAAAAGCCATTAGTTGTCTTCCAATGCGCCACTGCCAATGCAGGCCTGAATTGAAAGAGAAGTGTGCATTGTGAAGGCTCAGGCTTTGGTGGTTGCCGTAGACTCCTCTGTCATTGTAAAAGTTATCTCCTCCCCAATATCGTATGTCCTGTATGGTAAAAACCGCCTCAAGCTTTTGTTTTTTCCATTTCAGACCCGCCCGGCTGCGCTGCGTGATGAAGGCAAGGTGTGACGGATTATCGGTTTCCCCGGCAGCGAATACCTCTTTTACAATGAGTCTTGGCCGGTACTCCAGATGAATACTGCCCTGCCCATAAATGAGGCAAGATGTATTAAGCAGGCAAAGAAGGGGAGACATAAGGAAAGCAAAAGCAGTGAAGCGTTTCATAATGTTGATGTTGCTTTGATATGCAATGAGCAGATTAGTTTATGCTGCCCGAGAGGTATGCCTTGGTAATTTCCGTCTTCGGTGAAGCAAAAAATTCTTTAGCCGGGCCCTGTTCGATTACTTCACCCAGATACATAAAAACCACATAGTCTGCCAGACGCATAGCTTGTCGCAGGATGTGTGTCACCAGGACGATGGTGTAGTTTTCTTTGAGTTCAACGAATTTTTTTTCGATTTCCAGGCTGGAAATGGGATCCAGGGCGGAGCTTGGCTCATCGGCCAGGATGATGTCGGGATCCACAGCCAGTCCGCGTGCCAGACACATCCGCTGCTGCTGACCGATGGATAAGCTGGTTCCGGGATCTTTTAAGCGATGCTTTACCTCATCCCAAAGGTTGGCTTGTTTCAAATAATGCTCGACCCGATGCTGCAAATAGGCTTTTTTCTTTTTCCCGTTGATTTTCATCCCAAAAGCTACATTATTGAAAATGCTCATTGGTAAGGGATATGGTCGTTGAGAGAGCAGCCCCATTTTTTTGCGCAGCAGGGTGACATCCTGGTGGGTGTCCAGAATGTTTTCATTGTCGATCAGTATTTTCCCCCTAATGCGCATTTCGGGATAGATGTCTGTTAAGCGGTTCATACACTTCATCAGGCTGGTTTTGCCGCATCCTGACGGACCCAGAATGACCGTGATTTTGTTTTTTGGAATGTGGAGATTGATGTTCTTGAGAATTTGATCCCCGTTAATATAAAGATCCAGATCCTCTATGATGATTTTACTTTCCATCTTCAGAATTTTACGATGTTCTTATTATGCTTTTTACTGAGCAATCTTGATAGAATGCTGGTTATTAGGATTATAATAGTAAGAACAGCAGCTGCAGCATAGGCCCTTTCCTTCACCTGAGGGATGGGAGAACTCAATTGGAAGAAAATCGAAAGGGGAAGGGTAGCGGCAGGTTGCCCCAGGCTGTATGGAATGTTGTCTGTAAACCCCGTGGTAAAGAGGACCGAGGCCGCGTCTCCGATAGCCCGGCCAAAGGAAAGGAGTATAGCGGTGATGATAGCTGGCATACACTGTCGGGTCAATATCTTGAAAGACAATTCGGCATTGGTGGAGCCAAGTGAATAGGCTGCTTCTTTCAGTCCTGCAGGGCTGCTCTTCAAGCCTTCGTCGATGGCCCGGATCATAATCGGAAGGATCAGCAGGGCTACGATAATGATTCCTGCAGCAAGGGAGGAGGGCAGCCGGAAAAACACCATCAGTGCAAATCCAAAAGCACCATATACGATAGAGGGGATCCCCCATAAAAGATCAAGGATAAAGCGGATGATGGTAACCAGGCGAGGCGCACGCTGCAGATAAGTGTTCAGGTAAAGGGCAACTGGCAAGCCGATGACAAAGGCCAGCAGAGTGGATCCGAAGGCAAGGTAAACCGAACCCGCAATAGCATTGAGGATGCCTCCTTCCTTGCCGAAATAAAAACCGCCTTTTGGAGCCTGGGAAATCATCTCCCAGCTCAGGCAGGGTAGCCCTTTCTGCATTATCGACCAGATGATGGAGCATAGGGCCAGGGTGATCAGGATGCTGGCTGTCAGCATTGCACTGCGGAAGAACAATTCTTCCAGTACCTGGATTTTCCGTTTCAGGGTGTAATGCTTACTTAGATATCTTTTCATAATGGAGGATCAATAATCTAGAAATCAGATTGAACGCAAGGACGATAATAAAAAGGATCAGGGCCGCCAGCATCAGGGCTGAGTCGTACAGTGGAATGCTCATCATTTCGCCGTAGTTATTGGCGATCAGTGCGGGCAGGGGATAGCCCGCTTGAAATGCTCCGGTAGGCATACGGCTCACATTTCCGGCCACCATCATCACCGCCATCGTTTCACCGAAGGCGCGGGATAAACCCAGGCCCAGCGCGGAAATGATTCCTGGAAAAGCCTTACGCATAAGCACATACTTGATGGTATACCAGCGATTGGCTCCCAGAGCCAGCGAAGATTCCTGCAATTCAAGGGGTATGTTCCTGAATATCTCTATCAGAATATTCAGGATAAATGGAATGATCATAACTGCTAGTACGATGCTGGCGCTCAAGATGTTATATCCGCTGGTTTCATAACCGAGGGCTGGGGCGAGGGTGTGGGAAACCCAGGGCACAATATTGAGCAACCCCCATACACCATATACTACAGAAGGAATCCCGGCCAGGATGTCCACCACCGGTTGCATCACTTTTACCACACGCCTGGGTGCATATTGTGTCAGATGGATCGCAGAGAGAATGCACACAGGGGCTGCGAATAATAGCGCCAGCAGAGTAACCCATAAAGAACTGACGATAAAGGCGGCAAAACCAAATGTTTTGCTCATTGGTTTCCAATCAGCCGTGAATAACAATACAGACAAGGAGTGTTCCTGTAGAATAGGCAAGGATTTCCACACCAATCCGAGGCATATACAAATTGGGAGAAGAAGAAGGAAAAGGCTGAAAAATCGCATCCAATGATGCGTGGCTTTGTCGAAAGAAATGCGATGAATTCTCATTGCTGCCCGCGCTGTGCCGTGTAGGTCAGCTTTTCCATTTCCCTGCTCACCTGGTCTTTATCCAAGGCGACATAGCCGGCTTGTTTTACAAAATTTTGTCCCTTATCCAGCACCCAGGCCAGAAAGAGTCTTGTGGCCGGGTTTTCCGGTCTTCCTTTGATGATAAGATAGAGATTCCTGGCGGGGGGAGAAGGGTAGTCTCCTTGCTTGATAGCCACCATCAGCGTGTCCAGGTGCTCGTAGAAGGCTTCACCATATTCAACTTTTCCATTTCCATTGAGATCAATGGGCAATACCTCCATTCCTTCGTATTTCTTACGAGTTTGGATATCATAAACATAGATCACATTATTGTATCCCAGTCCGAGTGGATCCGCTTTCACAGCATCCGCAATACCCGGATCTCCAAATACTCCGGTGCCCAGGAGGTCCTCCTGACTGACACCAAGCCAGGCCCCCCACATTGCCGCAGCTCCGCAGGCGTCTGAACGGGTATAGACATTGATGGGTGCCGGCTCTCCACCCAGTCCGAGTTCACTCCAGGAGGCTATCTCGCCTGTTACAAAAATCCGGCGGAACTCTTCCATACTTATTCCTCTTGATTTCAGTGTGTTGAGCTGTGGGTGCCTGCTGTTAATGGTGGGGATTACCGCATCTTTTGCCACCGCGAAGAAGGTAGCCCCCTGCTTGAGCTCCTCGGGCGATAGTTCTCTTGAGAACATTCCAATATCCACCATTTCCGATAACACATCTGCCATCCCTTTTCCTGCTCCTCCGGCAGAGATATCAATCCGGATGTTGGGGTGGGTTTTTTGGAACTCTTCAGCCCAAAGCACCGTCAGTGGATAAAGTGCAAACGCCCCTGATATACTCAACCTGGCTTTGGCTTCGCCCATCAGAATGGCTTCCTCGCTGGTCTGATGCCTTGAACTGCAGCCATTAGCCAGGATAAGCAAGATGAGCAGTATGATGCTTGCGATGTGTCTCATTGTTTTACCGTTTTGGTTTACGGCAAAACTAAGGGAGGGCTGGGGGGATTAATTTCGTGCTAATGCTCATTTTATGCCTGGGATTACGTATTACGGTGCGTATGAATACGTATTCCCGGGCTGCATATTTCTTATAATTCAATGACCTTGGTGCGGATCGCCCAGGCTACCAGGGCAGCGGTATTGGGAACTCCGGTTTTTTGCAGGATATGCTCCCGGTGCTTTTCTATAGTTCGACGGCTCAGGAAAAGAATGTCAGCGATTTCCTGGTTGGACAAGCCTTTGCAGATATGCAGCACAACCTGCCTTTCGCGTTCACTGAGCAGCGCCTGGCCGGCATCTGTGGCTTCCCGCCGCCCGATTCCCCGGATGATGCCCCGCAAAATATCCTCATTAAAATAATGCCGTCCGGATGAAACAAGACGTATTGCCTCCAGAATGTCAGTCAATTCAGCGTTTTTTGAGATGAAGCCACAGGCCCCCGCTTCCATCATTGGGGCGTAGTACTCCTCTTCGCCGTACATAGACAGGCCTACTATTTTAAGTTGGGGAAACTGACTCATTGCCCTGCGTGTGGCTTCGATGCCATTCATTCCCGGCATCTCAATATCCATAAAGACTATATCGGGGACCACTTGCTTAAGGCTTTCCAGAAATTCAATTCCGTTCGAGGCCTCATATACCGCTGAAACCATCTCTTCTCCTTTTAGCAGAAGCCGAAGTCCTTCCCTGAACAGGGTATGGTCATCCACAATCAGTACACTGTTTTTCATCTTTCTATATGTCAAATTCTACCCGGCAGTGCATCCCTTCTCCCTGCCTGCTTGTTATTTGGAGTCTTCCACCGGCAGATTTCGCTCTTGAGCGGATGTTGGATAAGCCTCTCCCATCTCTGTCCGGAAGCGGCTGTTGTGGATCAAAGCCAAGTCCGTTATCAAAGTAATCCAATCTGAGTGTATTCCCTTCCAGAAACAAATCAATGCCAATGTGTTTGGCCCCTGCGTGTCGCAAGGTGTTATTAAGCAATTCCCCGATGATCCGAAAGATTGCCGTTTCAATGGTTTCCGGGAGCCTCATCGAATCCAGATTGGTGTTAAAGCTGATGGGAATGCTCACAGCCTGACGGATTGTTTCAAGGTAAGCCTCCACGGCTTTGACAATCCCGAAGTTCTTCAGGAGGTGCGGACTGAGTTTGTCGGAGGTTTCCCGGATACTGCGAATGGCTTCGTTAATCAGCCTGTCTGTATTGCTCAGGATTTCCTCTCTTTTCACGCCTTCTGTCTTTTTCAAGGCTGAGAGGGATAACTTGATGGAGGAAAGTATGGGAGCCAGCCCGTCGTGGAGCTCCTTTGCAAAATACCGGCGTTCTCTTTCTTCTGTGTGAATGATGGCCGACAATACTCTCCTTTCCGTATCTTTTCTTAAACCTTCAATCCGCTCTTGAATATTGAATATTTGCTTGATAAACAGTAAACTCACCAGTAAAACAAGAGAAATGCCCACACCCAGCCAGGAGTTGAATAAGCTATGACTGATCTCAGTGTTTTGATGACCATAGACCATAAAGAGTTCGAATATCCTGCGCACGGCCATTAGGAGAAAAGCCAGTGTGATCAGCCACCAGGCTATGTTTTTGATGGTTTTTTTGACCAGAGACAGGGCGATGGCCGCAGCGGAACACTGCAGGACTACAGAAATGATCAGTGCTATTTTGAGAATCATTGACTTGTGTTGTTTTTTTCCCGTCTATGGTGTTCCGGGAGTAAAGCACTGTCCAATACTATGATTTTTTTACCTTTGGATCAAGTTTTACCTTTATGAAATTAAGCTCCCCGAAGCCGATCGGTTTCCTTTTGTTTTTGCTTTTAACAGGCCCAGTTCACGCCCAGTTCACCATTTTGCCTTCTCGTGAGGGACGGACGTTGCAGGAGGAGAAAAACCTGACCTATTCTTTGCCTCAGCATACCCTGGCCTTTCAGGTGGAAGTGAGGCGGGTAGTCTGGGAACCCGGAAGGTTCTCCGCCTATGCCGATGATTTGCTTGGCCTGAAGGATGTTGTAAACAGCCAGAGTACAGCGTACGGCCTGGGTCGTATTCGTTTGCGTTCCATTGCTGAGCCGGATCCGCATCAGCGCTATGTCCTGCCCAGGTCTTCTGAGTTGAGGAAGGGAGGCGAGGACGTGGCTGTATTTGCAGATAATGGGGTATTGATCTATTACGGTCGAAATTCCTTTGCACCCAGGCAGGCCCACACCCACGAGCATCTCCACAACGAAACAGCCGGCTGGGTTTCCCTTACAGATAAAAGCCCCGAACTTGCGATGAATGCTTCCTCCTCCCGCCCCGATACAGTTTTTAAAACGATACAGCGGCCGGATACCCTTATCCGCCAGGCTGTGGTCAAGCAAATCGCCTCTACGAAGTCGGAAATCGAACTTGCACGTGAAATGGCCAATCGCTACCTGGACCTGAAAGAAGCACAACTCAGGCTCCTGACAGGATATCAGGAGGTAAACTACAGCGATGCAGCCCTGAGGTATATGTATGAGCGCCTGGATGATGAGGCCGAGGCCTGCCTCCGTCTTTTCACCGGAACACAAGTCGTGGAAACCCGTACCTATACCTATACGATCATCCCCCAATTTGATCGGGATTCAGTTTGGGTGCCCCTTTTCCGTTTTTCAGAAAGCAAAGGAGCTTTTCCGGCATCAGGGAATCAGGGTGATATCGTATATGTGAGGTGGAAAGGCGGGAAATTACTCCCGGCGAAAAACAAGCTTCCGGAGCAAGGGACATTGCAGACGGATGAAACCAGATCAAATCTTTGGTATCGCATTCCCGTAGAAACAAGTATAAGCTTGCGGATGAACAATGAGATATTGTATCAGGGTACAGAGCATATCGCACAACTGGGGCTCTTGCAGTCGCTTCCCTATAATAAGATCAGCGTAGAGTTTGATCCCCACAGTGGCCAGCTTGTCCGCGTCATTATTGACAATTGATCATCCCGGGCTTCAATGGCTGTGCCCTGCAATGCCTTTATCCGTTCATCGAAATCAGGAATTCTTCATTGGATTTCGTAAAGCGCATTCTCTCTTTCAGAAATTCCATTGCTTCCAGGGGGTTCATATCTGCCAGATGGTTCCGAAGTACCCAAATCCTTTGCAAGGATTCTCTGTCCAGCAGCAGGTCTTCGCGACGTGTGCTTGACGCCACGATGTCGATGGCAGGATAAATGCGTTTGTTGGAGAGTTTGCGATCGAGCTGCAGCTCCATATTACCCGTGCCTTTGAATTCTTCAAAGATTACCTCATCCATTTTGGATCCGGTATCAATCAGGGCCGTGGCGATGATCGTCAGTGAACCGCCGTTTTCGATCTGCCTTGCCGCACCGAAGAAACGCTTGGGTTTGTGCAGGGCATTGGCTTCTACTCCGCCAGAGAGTACCTTTCCTGATGCGGGGGATACCGTATTGTAGGCCCGGGCCAGACGGGTAATGGAGTCTAAGAGTATCACTACATCGTGGCCGCACTCTGTCATTCTCTTGGCTTTTTCCAATACGATGTTGGCAATGCGTACGTGGCGGTCGGCAGGTTCGTCAAAGGTTGAGCTGATCACCTCCGCCCTGACGCTGCGGGCCATATCGGTCACCTCTTCCGGGCGTTCATCGATCAGAAGTACAATCAGGTAGGCTTCCGGATGGTTGGCAGCGATGGCATTGGCTACTTCCTTCAGCAGGACGGTTTTTCCTGTTTTCGGTTGCGCTACAATCAGGCCGCGCTGCCCTTTCCCGATGGGTGTGAACATATCGATGACCCGGGTGGAAATGGTTTCTTCCTGATGGCCGGTGAGCCGAAACTTTTCTTCCGGAAATAAGGGGGTAAGATAATCAAAGGGTATTCTGTCCCTGACTTCCTCCGGGTTTCGTCCGTTGATAAGCTCAACTTTGATCAGGGGGAAATACTTTTCTCCTTCCTTGGGGGGTCTGATGCTTCCCCGTATTGTATCGCCCGTTTTAAGTCCAAAAAGTTTTATTTGTGATTGAGATACATAGATGTCATCCGGGCTGTTCAGGTAATTGTAGTCTGAAGAACGCAGGAAGCCATAACCATCCGGCATAATCTCCAGCACCCCTTCGGATGAAACGATGCCGTCAAACTCAAAGGGCATCTCTTCTTTTTTCTGAAATCCCCGGCTGCGGGCATCCCTTTGTTCTCTTGCTTCCTGGGAGGATAGTCCATTCCCGCTGTCTCTCTGAACTCTGCTGTCTCTGCTGTCTCTGCTGTCTCTGCTGTCTCTGCTGTCTCTGCTGTCTCTGCTGTCTCTGCTGTCTCTGCTGTCTCTGCTGTCTCTGCTGTCTCTGCTATCCCGGCTGTCTCTGCTGTCTCTGCTGTCCCGGCTGTCTCTGTTATCCTGCTTTATTCTGCTGTCCCGTTGACTTCTGGGCTCCTCCCGCGCTGTGCGCCCTGTTGCTTGCTCTTCCTTTTTAGCAGAAAAGAGGTCCTGTCGGCTGTCTGTATTCCGTTCGCTGCGTTTTGTCTGATCGATGAACCGGCTGCTATTCTCTTTCTGATTTTTTGCATCAGAGGGTGTTTCAGCGGTGGCGGGAGCGGATTCTTCTACAGGGCTCTGGCTGTCTTTGCTGTTCTTAAATGGCTTTTTCTCAGTCTCCTCACCAGCCTGGGCTTTCAGTTTGTCGGGTTCAGCAGTTGGAGTGCTGGCGGTCTCTTTTTCTTTGAGTTTTTCAGCAGCTGATGAGGCGATGGGTTGTGTTTTGTCTCCGATTTCCTCTGTTCTGATTCTCTTCCGTCGTCCTCTACCTCTTTTCTCTGTGCTTTCCTGAGGCTTCTTTTCCTCTTTCTTTACAGATTTGGGTGGATTGATGGCTTGTGCGTCAAGGATTTTGTATATCAAATCCTGTTTGAGCAGTTTTTCTGCCTTGGGGATACTCAGTTCTTTCGCAATTTCTTTGAGTTCAGCAACTTTCTTGCTGTTCAGTTCAATAATGTCGTACATCGATGATGAGTTGATTTTCCCACATTGTAGTGGGGGTGTGTGGTAAAGGTTTGAAGTGTTCTTGTCTTAAATAATATTCAGGTTTGTAAACCTGGCTTTGTTTTGACTTTCTGGAGGAGGGGGATTCCACTGCAAAAATAAGTATTTGTATTGGAATAGCAAATAAATTATTCACTTGTGTAACTTTGCCTGTTCTAAAAGTGCAGAGATGATTCAGCGGATACAATCGGTTTTTTTATTGCTTGCAGCGGCAGCCTTGGTCGCAATGTTCTTTACCAGCATATCAGTGCATACTTTTCGTGGGCTTGAGGTGCCCTTTGTTTTGCTGGAACGCGTCAGCGCCGAGCAGATTTCGGCTGGAATGATGATCAATATCTGGCCACTGATGAGCGGAGTGATCTTGTTGATTCTGTTGTCGCTGATCAGTATTTTTCTCTTCAAGAACAGGCCCCTGCAGATGCGGATGGTTATGATCAGTGCCTTGTTGAATATTTTACTGATTATTGGTGTTTTCTGGATGGCCAATGCCCTTTCATCCCGTTTAGATCCTGAAGCGATTGATCACCAGGTGGCCTACCAGTTCGGAGCATATCTTCCGGTGGTTTCTCTCTTGTTTTTCATTCTGGCTCATCGAGGGATAAAGAAAGACGAGAAAATGGTTCGCGCTGCCAGCCGACTCCGTTAGACTTTCCTTCTTTCTGCTTCGAAAACTTCCAATTCGCCTGGTTTTCCATTTTCAAGTCTGAAGCGGACAAAAGTGATTTTGTGATGCATCCCTTGATAACCAGCGGCTCCAGGATTGATGTGCAAGAGTTTGTGTGTGTGGTCGGGGATTATCTTCAGAATATGGGAATGCCCTGAGATAAAAAGGTGGGGACGATAGTTCAGTATCTCCTCCTTGGCTTTGGGGGTGTACCTTCCGGGGTAGCCTCCGATGTGCATCATCAGGCATCGCATCTCTCCTCTTTCCAGCATTAATATTTCCGGAAAAGCAGTCCTGGTCAGGTGGTCATCAATATTGCCATACACAGCGAAAAAGGGCTTGAATGCTTCCAGTTCTCTGGCCGTTTGCATTCCACCGATATCGCCGGCGTGCCATATCTCATCCACGTCTTTAAAGAAGGTAAAAATCCCGGGATGAAGATATCCGTGGGTATCCGAGAGCAGGCCGATGCGAAGGCTTTTCATAGTCGGTTATACAAGCAACAGCATCCCGCCGTAACGAAATGCTGCTGCAAAATCTATTTGTCAATCTTAGAATTTATAGGCAAAGCCCACTCCGAAGATTTCCTTGAACTGGGTTCTTGGTCCCACCTTGCCTTCTTTGTCAGTGATTTTGGTGTCGTGATCATAGATAAGCTGGGTGCTCAGGTTTGCGGTGATAAATTTATTCACTTTCATTGCGATCAGGACTTCCCAGTTTACATCAATATTCTGGGGATTATCAGCATAATTGGAGAAGAAATCGACTTTCGTCTGGAAATTCACATTCTCCATCAGGTCCTGCTTAAAGGCGACCTTCACGAAGCCCCCGAATTCAGAACGAAATTTCTCACCGGGTTCAAGGCCAAAGGAACCAAGGGCGGAAAGGGCATCGTCGTTAACCATCGTGAATTTTGCGGTGATGGGTGACAAAAAGACGGTTAAGCGGTCGTTGGGCTTGTAATCCATCCCGAAGGAACCCACCAGATATGCAGGAGCCATAAAGGTGGATATGACCGTGGAGTCATCCGGATACTTATATCCATCACTAAACTGTGTCTTGAAACTCACCAGGGCGGTGTAAAACCAATTCTTGCTGGCTCGGTAGCCGTATTTGGATGCAAAATCAATTTTATCATCGCTCTTTCGCAGGTCCTCTTCTCCTTGTTTCAGAATTCCGTATGCCAGGTCCAGTGTGTTATCCCAGGCTCCTTTTCCTTTGGTGTAATTGGCGAAAAGGCTGAGGTAGCCGTTGGTTCCAAGGGTATTTTCGCCCCCTGCTGCCCAATTGGTCAGGCTGGTCTGTGTGAAGGTCAGCCCGATATTACCCCCGGTTTTCCATTTCGGGCTTTCTTCGGTGTTTTCATCCTGTGCAATCACAGGCAGGGAGAAGGCCAGTGCCATTGCCAAGGCCGTCCATTTGAATGTTCTCATACTTCTTGTGTAGTATTATTTGGTTTGATATAGATGCACATCTGTTTGAGGGAATGGGATAGAAACTCCTTCCTTGTCAAATGTCTTCTTCACCTTTTCGTGCATATCGAAATAAATGCCCCAGTAGTCTCCGGCCTGGCACCATACCCTTACGGCAAGATTGACAGAACTGTCTGCGAGTTCCGAAACAGCCACAAAGGGTGCTGGTTCTTTCTCTATACGCTCATCAGCCTCGATAATGGATAAGATAAGGTTTCTGGCTTTGTCAATATCGTCATTGTAACCAATACCGAAGGTGAAATCAACCCGTCGTCGCGGCTCTGTGGAGAAATTCACCATCGAGGAGGTGGCCAGTCCTCCGTTCGGAATGATGATGGTTCTGTTATCGGGGGTTTTTAAGATGGTGTTGAATATCTGTATCTCAGAAACCGACCCGGCGTGACCTTGTGCTTCGATATAGTCTCCAACCTTAAAAGGTTTGAACAGCAGAATCATTACTCCCCCTGCAAAATTCTGAAGTGTGCCAGAAAGCGCCATACCTACAGCCAGGCCTGCAGCAGCCAGGATGGCAATAAAGCTGGTCATTTCCACCCCAACCATCGTCAATACACTAATGAAAAGAAGAATCTTAAGGGTAATGCCTGCGAGGCTGCGCAGGAAGGTGCGCAGAGAGGGGCTGAGGTCCCGTTTTTCCATTACCCGTCCAAATGTGCGGTTGATTATTTTGATCAACCATAACCCAACGATCAGTACTACGAGGGCAAGCACAAATTGTGGGGCATACTTCAACAATAAGTCCATTAAATAAGCGGAATACTCATTCAAAACGTCCATAGTTATGGGATTAAGGTTTGTAAAATTTTCATACCTGCGCTACGAGATTTACTGCATTGAGCCTCCCTGTTGCGTTGGGAAGTAGCGGTAACCGGCTTCATCCGGGAGTGCAAAATTAATACTTAATTGTATATTGCTTCTAACATATATTCCGGATTTCAATCCCGGTCTGAATCTGAGCATCTTCATCAGTCGCATCGCTTCTTCATCGCAGCCTGCCCCCACGCTTTGTATAATACGAAGGTTAGTAATCCGCCCACTGCTTTCCACCACCATATCCATCCTTACTGTTCCTGATATGCCTCTTTTTATGGCCAGTTCAGGATATTCCAGGTTTTTCCGGATAAAATCAACCATCCCGCTGTATCCTTCCGGGGCAAGCACTTCCACCTGTCGGTTGAGCGATTTTTGATCATAAACAGCGAAGCAGCTATCGCTTGGTTGGTATAGGGCAGGAGGATGGTCGTATCCCCTTTGTTTTAGTATGCGCCTGAATTTTCCCGGTTTGAACTCCAATTCGAAGAAAGCAATTCCTGCTACTGCTTTACCATCGTAAAGGGCCGGTTCCCATAAAACATATTCAAGCAGCCTGAGTGCCTCTCGAACAAAGGCTTCGTCCGCTCCTTCCCCCACTTCAAAAGCTTTGACTTTGCCTTCTGCATCCACATTGATATGCAGGCTTACCTGGCCTGCTTGTTTTTTAGCCAGCAGTTGAGGGGGGAAAATCATTTCGTTCTCAATGAGGTGCTGGACGGCCATCTGTCCGCCTCGGGGCTGAGGTGGAATCATTACCTGCCCAGACAGAAGCGAGGTGAGGATAGCGGAAAGAATCAGTAAGGTATGCTTTATCATAAAGCTCCGTTCATCGGCGAAAGGTAAGCAATATGCCTCAGGGAGGCAAGTGCAGGTGAGTGGGAAGCCGGGCCAGAGTGTGAATTGATATCTGTATTTATTGAAAATTAGTACATTTACCCCGCATTCAGAATACAAACCAATGAAAAGCTCTTTTCTCTTCTTTATAACGGCAATGCTGAGCCTGCTGATCGGGATCGCTGCCTGCTATGAGATTGAACCTTATGCTCCGGATCCGGATTCAATCTATTCCAAAGGGATCAGAGTGAAGCCCCGGACTGAAAAGGAACTGGCTTCAAACCCAAACCTCTATCTTTCGCCTGGAACGCTGGTGGTGATGGATCTTGAACATACCGACAGTCCCTCAGCCAGTTTGGACTTTGATACCGATACGATTGGCGTTGATCTTATCCGATATGAAGTCAAGGATACTACTGTACTTGTATTTGATCCCGACATCAATCCCTACTATTCCCTGCGCTTTTATGATGAAGCAATGGATACGATGTATTTCAGTCTGCACAATGGAGGGGAAAAAGCCAATGCAAAATTGCTTCCCGGCAAGTATATCTTGAAGCTTGTCAGTCTTATCCCCTTTGGGGCAGATACAGCCGGTCGTCAGATTATTTTCATTCAACCTGACCTCGACCTGGCAAGCAAAAGTGGAAGTAAGACTAAGTATTTCTATATGACCAGCCGGGCTATGGAGTGCTATAAATGTGATCTGTCTGAGCTAGATTTATCCGGGTTCTATCTTGCCGGGGCCAGGCTGGAAGAGAGCAAGATGACGGAATGTATCCTGGATAGTGCTGATATGCAGGACCTAAGGGCAAGTAAGGTGGATTTGAGCAGGGCCAGTCTTGTGAAAACGGACCTGAGGGGAGGTAATCTCAGCCTGGGCAATATGCGGAATGCGGATATTCGCAATGCCACCTTCGAATTCGCCATCCTCAACGGGCTTGATCTGAGCGGAGCCAAAGCTTACGGAACCAATTTCTGCTCCACTACCCGCAATGGTTGGATCATCGAAGGAGTATTAAGCGACACCACTACTTTGTGCTTCCCTTGAGGATCAAATTCTTTCCAGGGCTTTTTCCTGCATCCACCCCCTTTTTCCGCTGGCGATCTTTATCTCTACCCAATCTCCTATCTGATCCCCTATGTTGACTTTCGTTCCTTCGTGTATGACGAAGAGGTCAACGCTGCCGGCATCGGGTGAGCTTTTCGCCGTCACTGTTGGCTGAAACACAATGGCATAAGGACGATTTTGCATCACCTGGGATTTCTGCCAGGCAAAAGCAAGGGCGTGGGCAAACAGGAGGAGACTAATCAGGGCAGGCCAGAAGGCCAGGCGTTTGATCAGTGGTTTTCTGCTCAGTAAGTATATCAGGAGAAAGATAAAGAAGGAGGAGAGGAGTATCAGCGACAAATTTGCCCACCCATCGGCACCAAATGCATTGCGAACCTGGTTCCACCAACGGATAAAGAAGAGCTGGGGAACCGATGCAATCTTATCAATGATACGGGTTTGGGCCAGTTCAAGATTATGTTGTATGTCTTCATCGGAAGGCAAAAGAATCAGGGCTCTTTCATAAAACAGTATGGATTCCGGAATGCGGTTCAGCTTAAAATAGGCATTGCCGATATTGTAACACAAAGTGGCAGAGGTAAAGCCTGCCTCATACACGGCCAGATAATGCTCAAGGGCATCGCTAAAAAAGCCCTCGCGGTAGGCATCATTGCCAGCTTGCATTCGTGCAAGGCCCTCTTCAGGTGTCAGTCCGTTGGCTGGCACGGGCAGGACTATCACAAGCAATAAGAGGGCGAAGACAAGACCTTTGCACATCGTTTTCATCGTAATTGATTTTCGAGTTTGGAGATGATCGCCAGGGCGCGTGCATAGATGTCCCCTTCAGTCTGGGTGCTGCCCGGGGGAGCAAAACGGGCATACTCTGCAGATTCCACGATGTTTTTTAATTCTGTCATATCCTCATCGCTGACCTTCCTTTCACTGAGAGCCTCGCTCACCCTGTCCATAGTCAAAAGGGATAAACTCAGGTTGAATTTATCGGCCAGGTAACCCCAGAGTGCCTGGGTTATAGATTCATAGAAGGCTTCTTTCTGACCTGAACCCAGCAGCTTTGCCGCCGATTTTAGTCTCTTTCGGGCCATACGGGTAGCCCGGTGCTTCCTGACGGCCTGCTGATCCTGAAGGAAACTCATCCTGCGATACCAGAAAACCAACACAAGAACAAATAAGATCACTGGCAGTGCCAGCCAAATCCAGAATGTGTTGGTGAAGAGTAGCGGTGAACTTGCCTTTCTGAATCGGGGAGGGGTGGTTTTGATATATCGGATATCGGAGCCCAGCAGTCGAATGTCTTCCTGGCTGATGCCCGACTGGGTCAAAATCTGATCTCCCTCTCCCTTTTCAACCTGGAAATAAATGGAGTCGGTGCTGACACTCCGGTATTGCTTCTGTTCCGGATCAAAGAAGTGGAAGCTGACTTTGGGAATCTGATGGGTTCCCGGAGCCCTGGCAATGGTGAGGTATTCAAAAGTCCTGCTCCCACTGATTCCGGAAGCTTGTACCGAAACCCGGTCTGATATTTTCGGATCAAAAACTTCAAAGTCACTTGGAAAACTGATCTCAGGAGCCTGGATCAGCCTCAGGTTCCCTTTGCCACTAATGGTGTAGCGAATGGTGGCCGCCTCATTGGTTTTGAGTTCCTGCCGGTCTGCTTCCGCCGAAAGACTGTACTGCCCAACGGCTCCTTTGAACCCTGCCACCTGCCCGGCAGACGGCAGAGGCTTGATCGTAAGAGAAAGCGCATTGGATTTCAGTTTCACCTGGACATTCTGGTAGGTGTTAAAAAAGGATCCACCGAAGAAATTGTCAAAAAATGGATCTCCGGAGCGCCGCTGCGACTGTATTCTTGCCGCGACCTCAATTTCAAAGGGATCAATCCGGATTGGGCCTGCTTTTTGAGGAAAGAGGGCCAGCTTCTTGTAATCCACAACCACGTATCGTTGGCCCTTGTATGTTTCTTCAGTCTGTCGGTATTGTTTGTCGTCGCGAAGAAGGTCTTCCGTCCAGAAACCATTGAAAGAGGGGTGCTGCAGGGTGTTTGGAAGGTTGATCTGGCGACGGGTGTAGATGCGATAGGTGATCAGTATCTGTTCACCTACGTATGCCTCTGTTTTATCCACAATAGCCCGAATGAAAACATCCTCCTCTGAAATCTTTCCCGGGTCGCTTCCCTGGGATCTGCCCTGAGGACGACTTGCCTGTCCCTGGCCTCCACTGGCCGCGGCTGCCCCTTTCACGACTTTTATCTCAAAGGGTTCTGTTTTGATATCCTGACCATTCACCTTGATGCTGGCACTGCCAACCGTAAAACTTCCTTCCTGACCTGCAAGAAGATGGTAGGTGAATGTTTTGGTAATGGATCGGATCATTTGTCCACGGGCATCTACCTGGATATTGCTGCGGGTGGATGGATTGGGTCCGCTCAATACGGAAAATCCTTTAAAATCGGGGCCGCGAAATTGATCACCATCGGCATTGATGGAAAAACTAAGGGTGAACTGTTGGCCTGCAGCCACCTGCCTGGGTGCTTGCACCTGAAACTCCTGAGCCCACAACGGCCAGGGCAGTATCCAGAAGGCCAGTACCAGTCCAAGGAGCACGGCACTCTCCCATACATTGCTGCCTGAAAGAATTTTATGTGGGTCTTTCATAAAGGCGAAAGTTTTTTACCAGTCTTTATCTGTTTTTCTTCGTTCACTGGGGAACTGTTTCTGTTTTACCTTATCCAGGGTTTGCTGTTCGTCATTCTTAAGTGCTTCCAGCATTCGTAAAGCATCCTCCTTGCTGATCTCTCCATCCTGCTGCTGCTCCTGCTGTTGCTCTTGCTGTTGCTCTTGCTGTTGCTCCTGCTCTTGCTCTTGCTCCTGCTCTTGCTCTTGCTCTTGCTCTTGCTCTTGCTCTTGCTCTTGCTCCTGCTCCTGTTCCTGCTCCTGCTCCTGCTCCTGCTCCTGCTCCTGCTCCTTCATCCTATGTTTCACCCAGGCCAGGTTAAAACGGCTTTCTTCATTCTCCGGATCCAGCCGCAAGGCATTTTTATATGCCTCCAGCGCTTCACCCAGTTTTCCCGATCTGACGAGGCTATTGCCCAGATTATGATAGGCAGTGGACTTTTGCTCTTTCGCTTCCAGGCTGCTTGTGCCACCCAGGAAATAGAGCGCGGCTTCATCAAAGCGCTCCTGTCGGTATAAGCTGTTGCCCAGGTTGAAGGCGGCCTCATTCATCGCAGGATCTTTGTCAAGCCCTTTTCTGTACAGTCGCTCTGCTTCGGCGTAATTCTCGGATGTGTATGCCTGATTTGCTTTTCTGGCCTGAGTATAGGCAGATTGTCCGTTGGCCACACCACAGAGTGAGCCAAGCAGGACAAGGGTGATATGGATTGCTTTGCTCATTTCTTTCGACCGGGTTTGAGTTCAAAGTTAAAGAGCGAAAAGGAACGAAACCATCTGCTTCGTCTTTCAACGATAAGAATTTCCATTACCAGGAAGAAAATGGCTAATGCCAGGAAGAATTGAAACTGATCCTCATAGTCGCTGAATATTCTGGCATCAAAAGTAGATTTGTCCAGTTTGTTGATGGCCTCAAATATCTTTTCCAGCCCGGCTTCCGTATTGCTTGCTCTGACATAAATACCGTCTCCGGCAGCGGCAATTTGTTGCATCATCACTTCATTGAGACGGGTTACCACGGTGGATCCTGCCTTGTCTTTTTTAAACCCGACTCTCAGTTTTCCCCTGTATTCCGGGATGGGAGCCCCTTCCAATGTGCCCATTCCGATGGTATACACCTTGATGCCTTTTTCGACAGCCACTCCGGCAATCTCCACTGCATTGTCTTCGTGGTTCTCCCCATCGGTGATGATGATGATGGCTTTGCTGTTTTCACTCTCACCAAAGGCTTCCATCGACTGCCTGATGGCTTCACCGATGGCTGTTCCCTGGCTTGGGACGATGCTTGGGTCTATGCTGTTTAAAAAGAGTTTGGCGGCAGCATAATCTGAGGTGATAGGCAGCTGGGTATAGGCCTTGCCGGCAAATACGACCATTCCGATCCGGTCATTGGAAAGACGGTCGATGAGACGACTGATGGATTGCCTTGCCCGGCTGATGCGGTTGGGTTTAATGTCTTCAGCGAGCATACTGTTGGAAACATCCAGGGCGATGACCAGGTCGATGCCGCGCCGCTCCGCCTTTTCCAGTTTAGCTCCGGTTTGTGGATTAGCCAGGCCGATGAACAGCATCGCCAGGCCTGTCATCAGTAACCAGAAACGCATTGCCTTTCTTCCGGGCGAAAAATCGGGCATCAAGGCACGCATCAATGCCAGGTCGCCAGCCTGGCGTATATGCCGTTTCCATAGCCAGAATTGCAGCCTGTAGAGGGCATACAAAATCGGGATCAATCCCAGAAAATACAAAAATGCGCTATGTTCAAATCTAAGCATAATCAGGGTTTAGCACGGATGATGAATGCCCGGAGAAGATACTCTATCAGCAAAAAAATGAGACCTGTCAATGCCGGCCAAAGGAATTCTTCGTGCTTTCGGTGGAATTCCGTGACACTGATCCTGGATTTTTCCATCTGGTCGATCTCATTGTAGATCTGCTGAAGCTTCTCATTGTTGGTCGCCCGGAAATACAGTCCCCCGGTCATCTCAGCCATCGACTGCAGCAGGGCTTCGTCGATTTTTACTTCTACATTCTGATATTGAATGCCAAAGGGCGTCTGTACCGGGTAAGGGGCCATTCCGATGGTTCCCACTCCTATAGTATACACCCGGATTCCGAATATGCGGGCAATTTCGGCGGCCGAAAGAGGATCGAGTACACCCATATTGTTCTCCCCATCGGTCAACAGGATAATGACTTTACTGATGGCCGTACTTTCCTTGAGGCGGTTTACTGCGGTAGCCAGTCCGTCACCAATGGCAGTACCGTCTTCTATCATTCCGGTTTTTACGGAGGCAAATAGCTCAATCAAAATACGGTGATCGGTGGTGAGGGGGCATTGGGTGAAGGCTTCTCCACTAAAGATGACCAGTCCGATCCGGTCGTTCTGACGGCCTTCTGCGAAATCGGCTGCGACCTGCTTTGCCGCTTCCAGGCGGTTGGGCCGCAAATCCTCCGCCAGCATACTTCCTGAAATGTCAACTGCCATCACGATATCAATGCCTTCAATATTCACATCCTGTCTGGAACTGCTGCTCTGTGGCCTGGCCAGTGCAAGGATGAGCAGGGCCAGTGCAATGGAGCGGAGGACTGAAAGACCATACAGCCCATACTCCCGCCAGGATCTGCCAGCATCAATGAATATATCCAGATGTGGCATCCGCATATCGGCTCCCTTGCGCCCCAATCTGTACCAGTCCCAGCCCAGGATCAAAGGCAGTACCAGCAGGAGATAGAGAAAGCCGGGGTCTGCAAATACAATATCATTCCACCATCTGATCATTACCCTGTTTTTTTATTTGAAGCAGCCATAGTGCTTTCCTGTCTTTCAGCCTGTATTTCTGACAGTGGCCTGCTTGCCTGAACGAAATCCCGCACTTCCTGGAAGCATTTTTCATTCTCATCCGGGAGAGGCAGATGCTTGGCGAATTTAACCAGGTCGGCCAGCATCATCGTCTTTTCCAGAGATGGAATATAGGGTGCAGCTTCGGGGTCAGTGGCCATTGCAGTGAGAATTTCCGTGCTAACCATTTCGAGCGCTTGTATTTTGAATCGCCCTTCAAGGTATGTGCGGAGTATTTCGCTCAGCTCCGAATGGTAGGCTTTGACTTTCCCTTCCTGCCATAATTTCTTTCTGCGGAGTTTCTCCAGCTCTTCCATTGCACGGATATGTGGCGGAACCGGAGGTTTGGAGAATACACTCAGGATGCTTTTTCCGGTCTTTCTTCTCTTCTTTAGATACAATATTGTGAGCAGCACGGCTGAGATCAACAGGAGTGCTATAATATAGGGGATCAGGTCTCTGAAACGCAGCCCAAACGGGATGATTCCGGCTATATCCCTGATGTCGTCCTCCGGATTAACAGTGAGGGTGAATACGTGTAATGAGACCTCCGGGGCGGCAATGATCAGGGTGTCGCCTTCTGCAAATAAACGAAGCGGGATGTTATCAAAGGAGTAGAAGCCCGAATCAAAGGAAGTAATAAGATAAGCCCGGCGAATCTCATAACGGTTCTTCTTTTTGTCAATCAGGGTGTCCAGGCTGGATTGTGAAAGGATTTCGATTCCGGGGACAAGCGTATCATAATACACCGGCCATTGAAAATGAGGGATGCTTCCCTGGCCGCTGAGGGTCAGACGGGCGTTGGTTTGTTCCCCAATCCGGATCGCCAGGGTGTCGAGACTTATCTTCCATTCCGGATTATCCTTGGAATAGAGGGGCTGAATGACCAGCACCATTCCGAACAAGAGAAGCATTATATGTTCCAGTAGGCCTTTCATCCTTACATCCGGCTTTCACGTTTCTTGAACAGATTAATGAGGGGGCGCACATAATCCTGGTCTGTCCGGATTTTTACCACATCTGTCCCGCTTTTGCTGAAGGCCTCGTGAAGGTATCGACGGTGCTGAATCAGCCACTTTTCCTGGGCTTCTCTGACCGACTTCCTGCTTGTGTCCAACCAACGATATGTGCCGTTCTCAGCGTCCCTGACCCGGATTAGTCCGATGGAGGGAAACAGTTCCTCAGCAGGATCTGAGATGTGAACGGCAATCAGGTCGTGTTTCTGCTGGGTGATGCGCAGGGCGTTGTCAAAATCCTTGCTCAGGAAGTCTGAAAACAGAAAGGCTACCGAGCGCTTTTTGATAGCATTGGTAAAGTAGCGCAGCGCTTCCGAAATGTCAGTGGCCCTGTGATCGGGATTAAAATCCAGCAACTCCCTGATGATCCTGAGGATGTGTGTACGACCCTTTTTGGGAGGGATGAATTTCTCCACCTTATCCGAAAAAAAGATAACCCCGACTTTATCATTGTTTTGTATGGCAGAGAAGGAGAGGACAGCTGCGATTTCAGTGATGAGATCCTGCTTGAACATTTGCCTTGTACCAAATGCATTGCTGCCGCTGACATCCACCAGCAGCATTACAGTCATCTCCCTTTCTTCTTCAAAGACCTTCACAAAGGCCTGTTGGAAACGGGCTGTTACATTCCAGTCGATGTTGCGGATGTCGTCCCCATATTGATATGCCCGAACCTCGCTGAAGGTCATACCTCTTCCTTTAAAGACAGAGTGATACTGCCCCGAAAAGATTTGCCGGGACAAGCCCCTGGTTTTGATCTCTATCTTCCGGACTTTTTTAAGAATTTCCGTGGTGTCTTTTTCCGCCATCACTGCCAATGCTATCAGAGGAATGGGTATCAGGGTACCTCTACCACATTCAGGATTTCACTGATGATCTCTTCAGATTGGATATTCTCTGCCTCTGCTTCATAAGTAAGGCCGATACGATGACGGAGGACATCGTGAGCAATGGCCCGGATGTCTTCCGGAATGACGTATCCTCTGCGCTTGATAAAAGCAAAAGCCTTGGCAGCCAAAGCCAGATTGATGCTGGCACGGGGAGAAGCGCCGTATTGAATGAGATTGCTGAATTTCTCCAGGCCGTAATCGGCCGGGTAGCGCGAGGCAAAAACAATATCAGTGATATAATTCTCGATTTTTTCGTCAAGATAGACCTCCCTGACCACTTCTCTTGCTTTTAGGATATCTTCGGGCTTAATCACCGGCCGCGTTTGTGCTTGCTCCTGCTGGATTTGCTGTCGCAGTATCATTTTCTCCTCCTCCTTCTTCGGGTAGTCAATGATCACCTTAAGCATAAAGCGATCAACCTGGGCTTCGGGCAGGGGGTAGGTGCCTTCCTGTTCGATAGGGTTCTGGGTGGCCATCACCAGGAAGGGTTCCTGCAAGGGATAGGTCTGGTCTCCTATGGTGACCTGGCGCTCCTGCATTGCCTCCAATAGGGCACTTTGTACTTTAGCCGGTGAGCGGTTGATTTCATCTGCCAGGATGAAATTGGCGAAAATCGGACCTTTGCGCACTTCAAAACTTTCTTTCTTCTGGCTGTAGATCATTGTTCCAAGAAGATCGGCAGGCAAAAGGTCAGGCGTGAACTGAATCCGGCTGAACTTTGCCTGTATGGCGTTGGCCAGAGATTTGATCGACAGGGTCTTGGCCAGTCCCGGAACCCCTTCCAGCAAAATATGCCCATCGGAAAGCAAGCCAATCAAAAGCCTTTCCAGCATTTGCTTCTGCCCAACGATGACTTTCTTCATCTCCATTTGGAGAATATCCACAAAAGCACTCTCTTGCTGTATCCTCTCATTCAGCGCTTTAATATCCATTTCAAGCATATTCCCTTGTTTTTTGAGAAGCAAAAATACATTGCACAGAGAGGGAGTAAGGCCTGTCTGCTGTTAAATTTTGTTAAACGGCACTATATTGCGGGCTTTTTCGATGCAGAGCGTTTTTGTGACCTGATTATTTAGAAGGTTTATAAATAAGTGGTAATTTTACCCATTCAAGAAAGAAAACAAAACGGTATGAAAGTAAGAAAGACAAGGGTGAGGATGGTTAATATCCTGGTTTTGATGATGTTGCTCCCTATGCTTGGTATGGGACAAGGAGTGATTAAGCTGATGGATCGTCAGCTTGAGGTTCCCCGGAGTGAAGAAAGCCTGCGGCAGTTTGTATCCGATGGCCAGAAAGATATAGTCAATGGCCGGTATTACAGGCTGGTTACTTTTCAGGCTCCATTGAGCCAGGAATGGCAGGAAAACCTGCGATCGGCGGGATACGATCTTTTGCAGTATATCCCCAATCTCACTTATATCGTCAGCATTGCCGGGGAGCTTAGGGCTGAAAAGCTCATTCAGGCGGGTGCCATTCACGCAATGCCCCTGGGAGCAGAGATAAAGCAGCATCCGGATTTGATTGCCGGTATGTATCCGGATTATGCTATGCCCGATAACAAGCATCTCGATCTGTGGGTGAGTTTTCACGAAGACATTCCAGTAAACACGCTGAACAATTACATACGTCAAGCCGGATTGCTGGAGATTGAGGGCTATTGGTTCGATTACATCAGGACTGTGCGTGTTCAGCGGGATCAGCTCCAGGCATTGGCATCCCTGCCATTTGTAAGCTGGGTATCTGCGATCGGACCAGAGGATGTGCCGGAAAACTACACGGCCAAGACCCTGCACCGATCCACGATGATCTCTTCATCCTACAGCACCGGCCGCAGATACGACGGCAGCGGAGTGCAGGTGATGATGCAGGATGATGGCATCATCGGCCCCCATATTGATTTTGAAGGAAGAGTCCCTTTGCAGACCATATCTTTTAATTATGGTGATCACGGTGACCACATTGCCGGAACCATTATGGGAGCGGGCAACCTGAACCCCCGGATGCAAGGAATGGCTCCAGGTGCAGAGCTTTACGTTTACGGTGCAGCCTCTGCCTCCTATCCCGGTTTTGCCAATATGGTGTCTCATTACTATCTGTATAACATCCGCATTTCTTCAACTTCATACAGCAATGGTTGCAATGCCGGTTATACCTCTCTCGCACGGACTATGGACCAACAAATGCGGCAACTGCCGGCAGCAATGCACGTCTTTTCTGCCGGGAACGATGGGTTTTCCGATTGTGGTTATGGTGCAGGTGCAGGTTGGGGAAATATCACCGGAGGGCATAAAGTGGGTAAGAATGTAATCGCTGTAGCCAATCTTGATTACAAGGACGACCTCTCAGGTTCGAGCAGCCGCGGGCCAGCCCACGATGGCCGTATCAAACCGGATATCAGTGCAAAAGGCTCTAATGTCACTTCTACCACAGATCCCAATCTCTATACGACCAAATCAGGAACATCTATGTCTTGCCCGGGGGTTTCAGGTACTTTGGCTCAATTGTACCACGCTTATCGCGACCTCAACAGCGGGAATGATCCCGATGGTGGCCTGATGAAAGCAGTATTGCTCAATTCCGCCGACGATCTGGATAATCCCGGCCCCGATTTTAAAACCGGATGGGGGCGCATCAATGCCTATCGTGCGGTGAAGACCCTGGAAGAGCAGCGGTTTATGACAGACAGCCTGGTTCAGGGCGATACCAATACCCATATTTTTACCATTCCCTCCCAGGTTTCCCAATTCAGGGTAATGGTGTACTGGACAGACCGTGAGGCTTTTGTTGGCTCATCCAAGGCCCTGGTCAATGATATAGATATCAGGGGAATGGACGCCCTTTCTTCCCTGCACCTTCCCTGGGTACTGGATCATTCTCCCAGCCCGGCGCTGCTGAACGCACCTGCCACCACCGGTGTAGATGATCTTAACAATGTTGAGCAGATTGTCATTAACAATCCCCTGCAAGGCACTTTCAGTTTGGATGTCATTGGTAAATTAGTTCCACAAGGGCCACAGCGCTATTATGTTGTTTATGAGATGCTGACAGATACCATTCAGCTTACCTACCCGGTGGGTGGGGAAAGCTTTGAGCCGAATGAGTCGGTGACCCTTCGATGGGATGCCCACGGTGATGCCACGCCTTTTAGCCTGGAGTACAGCCTCAACAATGGGCTGAGTTGGACCAGCATTGCGACTTCAATTCCGGGCTCACGCCGGTATTTTAACTGGACCTTACCCAATACACATACAGGTATGGCCAGGCTCAGGGTAAGCCGCGGCACGGAAAGCAGCGAGAGCTATGAAAGCTTCAGTATTATGGATGTTCCGCTAAATATGAATATTGAGTGGGCTTGTAAAGATAGCTTCCAACTGGCTTGGGACAGTGTCCCGGGCGCGGAATCCTATGTAGTATATATGCTGGGCAGCAAGTATATGGATACCCTTGGAACCACTACAGAAACATTTTATGTGATCAATGGGGTTCATCAATCTGAAACCAAGTGGGTCAGCGTCAGTGCGATTGGTCCCAATAATGCCTATGGACTGAGAGCCAATGCCATTGAGAAGGTGCCGGGAATCTGGAACTGTGCCTTTCCGTACGACCTGATGGTTGAGGTGCTTTCCCCTGCACCTGGTCATCATCCTGCCTGCATCGACCATTCAAGCGTCGACGTAAAGATTGCCATCAGCAATGTGGGGACACAGGCGGTCAGCAATATACCGGTAATTACCACCCTTGGAGGACTGCTGCAAAGCGAAACCTATGCAGGGACGATTCTGCCGGGAGAAACTGCCTACCATACTTTCGCCAACCCCCTCAACCTGGGAACAACGGGCACTTTTTATGTTAATGCTTCCGTACAATATCCGCTTGACAGCAATGTGTACAACAACCTCTTCACTTCCAAAGTGATGATCAAGAACCTTCCTGCCATCACCAGTGGTCAGGTTCAGGACTTTGATGCATTTTCCACCTGTTCTGTCTTGTCTGATTGTGAGGACATCAGTTGCAGCCTGGGGGGTGGTTGGAATAATGAAGTGAACAATGACCTGGATGATATTGACTGGAGAACGGTTCAGGGGATCACACCTTCCAGCGGAACAGGTCCCCTGGGTGATCATACCCAGCTTGACGGCTCAGGCAATTTTGTCTATCTGGAGGCTTCCGGGGATTGCTATGAAAGAACAGCCCTGTTGGTATCTCCCTGCCTCGATCTGAGTGGGATGACACACCCCGTGCTGGATTTCTGGTATTCAATGTATGGCAGCGATATGGGCTCTCTTCACATCGACCTGATGGTTGATGCGGAATGGATGCTGGATGCAATGCCCCCCATTGTGGGGAATCAGGGGCAGGGTTGGAATAAGGCGACCCTGGACCTGGGGAGCTACACCGGAGCTAAGGTTGCGGTGCGTTTCCGTGGGATAACCGGCCCGGGTAATTTATCCGATCTTGCCATCGACGATATTGCCCTGGTGGATGCCACCGGATTGAACGAAGATCCCGTCCGCGATCTGGGCTTGCGATTCTATCCCAACCCTGCAAGGGATATCCTGTATCTGCAACTCAATCCTGAGGGTCTGCAGATGCTGAACCTGCAGATACTGGATCTCTCCGGCAGGGATGTCCTTCCGGCAATGTCCACTACAGGAAGTGTTGCGTCCGGAATGGAAATCAGCCTGGGTAATCTGCCCTCTGGCACCTATGTGATCAGGGTCGCAACCGACAAAGTCGTGGCCCACGAGAAGTTTCAGGTCGTCCGCTGATGAATGAAAAAGGGATGATTCCCCCGGAGAAGTCCTTTCTGCCAGTAGTTCAGGAAGTACATTTCCAGGATCAGGCATTGATACTGGAAACGACGGAACAGATTAAAAAGGATTTTGCTCTTTTTGAAATCCAATTATGCTTCACCGAAGAGCAGGCTTCTCCCTATGATGCACTTTCTGAAGTCCTTGTCCCACATATTCAGGCTTTGATCGATTCCAATATGGGAGGGCTTTATGCTCTTCTCTATCAGATCGACATTCCGGATCATTGGTGGAAAATGATCCGTGAGAACGCGAAGGAGAGCACCCTTGCCAATACCATAACCGACGCAGTCATTCAAAGGGAATTGTTGAAGGTAATCACCCGCAATCATTTCCGACAGCAAAGAATCAATCCCGGAGGCTCCGGTACAGCCGGACTTTAGCATTGTGTCACGCCTGAATCTTTGTGAATGCTTCCGCTTTCTTATATGGTTTTGGCCTGAGAGGATAAAATGATAGCTTTGCACCGCTTTAGTTGAAGAAAGCTTGTTGAAATTTTCATACAACTCTCGGGGGGGAGTATCAAAAAAAGGTGTAAATTGTGCCCCAATTATACAGCTGTAAGCTATTGTAATCCAAAATCATAAGTCTTATGAATCACAAAAAACTACGCGTCTTTATCTGGGTTTCCCTGCTTTTTTCCGGATTGGTTTACGCTCCAATAGCGGATGCCCAAACGGCGGATGATGCAGGTGCTTACTACCAAATGCTTCGACAGAATCAGGTGAGCGGAAAGGTAGATGCCCTGGATGTTCAACAGGCACGTGAAGCTTTGCGCCTGGCGTCCCGGACAAAAGAGTCTGTCGGGCTGGGGCTGGAATGGGCTTCCATCGGTCCGGATAATTATTCCGGAAGAATCAGGGCCATTGTAGTTGACAGAAACAATCCCACCACCTTGTACGCAGGCAGTGCAGGAGGGGGTGTCTGGAAATCAACGACAGGGGGGTCCTCCTGGGCCCCAATGACCGTGGATGGTACAATTGCCTCAGCCATAACAGTGAGCTGTATGGCGCAGGCTCCCAATGGGCACCTTTTCGCCGGAACCGGTGAAAGCTGGTATGACAATGGAGGCAGCTTCGGTCCCGGTGGCTTTATCGGAAGTGGCTTGTATAAATCGACGGATGGCAGCGATTTTTCTGTCATCGCCGGAACCGAAACCTGGGAGCATATCAACGAGGTGTGCGTGGATCAGAACTCTGGACGGATATACGTCGCTACCGACGCAGGCCTGATGTTCTCAGATGATGAGCAAAGCTGGATACTGGCAAAGGATGACAACGGCAATGAATTGGATGGAAATGCAGAGGATGTCTGCATCGGTTCCAATGGCATCGTTGTAGCTTCCGTGGACCAGAAAGCCTATGTTTCTGAAAGTGGGACCACTGATGGCTTTGTCAATCATTCCACCGGAGCCACAGGCAAATTGCCTGCCACCAATGTTACCCGAATAGAATTCGATATTGCGCCCAGCAACCCGGACTATATTTATGCGATGGCCGCCGATGTGGCAGGACATCTGCAGGGAGTGTATCGCTCCGTTGATAAGGGACAAACCTGGAGCCTGATCGGCCCCGGTGCCAGTGCCAGCTTCAGCGTATTTGGCTTTCAGTCCGCTTCAGGGCTGAGGTATATCGGCCGTATCAATAATACCATCAAGGTTCTTCCCAATATGCCGGACGTAGTGCTGGTTGCCGGAGCCAATATCTGGCAGGGAAACAAAATTGCGGATGAGGGCTTCTTTGCCTGGTCTCAGGTGACTTCCTATGCCTTCGATCCCCTCTCCCCCCTGGGTGTCTTATACGTGCATCAGGGACAGAATGATATCGCTTTCCTTCCAAACAGCAGCACCGAGTTTTATGTTGCCAGCGATGGTGGAGTAAGCAAAGCAACTAACAATATTGGCTTCCAGATCAGAAATAAAAATCTGAAAACCTCCCAGTTCTTTTCCGTCTCCTATGGCCCGCAGGGAACCGTTATGGCTGGTTCTAAGGACAATGGCACTTTGGTTATCGATGGCAGTGGAAACTCACCGGAAGCAGCATATCAACTTTACGGAGGCGATGGCGCTCAGACCGCAATCTCTATGATCAACCCCAAAGCGCATTTTGTTACTCAACCCAATGCCTTTATCCGCCGTACCGTGGATGGCGGGGATAGTTGGCGCACCGTCCTCGATCGCAACCTGAGTGGTGCATATATTACTCCTTTTAAACTTTGGGAGAGTTTTTACGACTATACCAGTCTTGATTCTGTGGTTTATGTGGCAGATACAAATTATCCGGCCGGGGAAAAAATTATCCTCCGCTCCCATAATAACCACTATCCTTTCAGCTACGAACTACCCTTCTCCGTTTCCAAAGGAGATAGCCTTCATATACAAGATCCGGTTGTGGCCAAAATGTTCTTTGGCGCTGTTGGAGGCATCTATATGACCAAAGAAATTCTCGATTTTAACACTGATCCCATCTGGGGCCAGATTGCTGCCGTAGATGGAACACCCCAGGCTCTGGCAGTGAGTGGGGATGGTGATGTGGTTTTTGCCGGAACACAGGAAGGAACGCTTTACCGCATATCCAATATTAATACCTATACCACTGACTCAACTCCCAATAATATTGTCCTTGACACCCTCTATGAGTGGCCAGGCCGGGTTATAACATCCATCGCTGTACACCCTTCCAATGCCAATTATTTATTGGTGACCCTGGGAAATTATGGTAATACTACCTATGTCTATGGTACGGATGACGGCCTGCAACCCAATCCCGGTTTTGATTCTTTCCAGGGAAATCTTCCCGCAATGCCCATTTATTCCTCTCTGATAGAGATGAATTCTAATGACAGAATCATCCTTGGAACAGAATTGGGAATTTGGTCAACAAATGCCGCAGGGCCTAATCCAACCTGGGTTCACGAAACCAATGGCATTCCGGATGTGCCGATCTTTGACCTGAGACAGCAAATCCTGAATCAACTCGGATGGGCCATCCCAATGGTTTTGGGTTTTGATACCACCTACGATGTCTTCCAGGAGATCACCAATTACGGAGTAATCTATGCCGCATCCCACGGCAGGGGACTATTCAAATGCGAGAACTATGTCAGCAGAAACGAGAAACCACTTCATCAAACCTCGTTCAAGCCCAGCCTGCATTTGTATCCCAATCCTGCCTCCGGACAGGTGACGCTTGAATTCAATGCAAGACAGGCTGGTCAGTGTCATATCCAGATTTTTGACCTTCAGGGCAAGGTGGTGTCCAGCGATAATATGATGGCAGATGGCCCCGGCTTGCAGCAGATCAATCTGTCTCTGCAAAATCTCAAGCCGGGCACTTACCTTGTTCATTTGATCGCCGATGGGAAATCTACCGGGGTGAACAAGCTCGTAATAAGATAAAAAGCCTTTCAAGACCTTATTGAACAGATTCACTAATTTCGCTTCCTCAGTTTCTACGCATCCTTATGCGCGAATGACTGAGGAAGCTTTTTTTATGCACACAGTATGGAACAGATAACTTATGGAAGATAAAATGGACAGAAAAAGGGTTTTTTCCGGTATTCAACCCACCAGTGTGATGCACATCGGCAATTACTTTGGTGCTGTGCAAAATTGGGTAAAGCTGCAGGATCAATATGAATGCATCTATTGTGTGGTAGACCTTCACGCAATGACGATCCCATATAAAGCGGATCAACTTTTCAGGAATACCAGAGAAATGCTGATCGATCTGCTGGCTTGCGGACTGGATCCAAAGAGAAGCATCGTTTTTATCCAGTCGATGGTGCCTGAGCATATGGAACTGGCCTGGGTCTTGAATTGCGTGACTTCCTACGGTGAACTGTCGAGGATGACACAATTCAAAGATAAAACAGATCAGCTTCGCAACCAGGATAAGGATGCACTCATCTCGGCCGGCCTGTTCAATTATCCCGTACTGCAGGCCGCAGATATTTTATTATACAAGGCTGAGTTTGTTCCTGTGGGAAAGGATCAGGAGCAACATCTCGAATTGTCGCGCAACATCGCCCTGAGGTTTAATCATCAGTTTGGGGATTTCTTTGCACCGCCCCAACCGTTATTTACGGATCTGCCCAAATTGCTGTCTCTTGCCGACCCTTCCAGAAAGATGAGCAAGAGCCTGGGTCCTAAGCATTTTGTGGCTTTGTTTGAGGAAGAAGCGGTGATCCGGAAAAAGGTGATGAGTGCAGTGACCGATGCCGGGCAAGGAGGAGGAGATGTGAGCCCCGGCGTCGCAAATCTGATCGAGATACTGGGAGCCTGCGGGAAAACAGAAATGCGGAATGCCTTTTTTGAAGCCGCCAAAACAGGAAGTCTTAGCTATAAGGAGCTTAAAGAATCAGTCGCGAATACCCTCGTGGAGATGATTGCCGGTCTGCGTGAGCGAAGAAAGGAAATGGCTTCGGATAAAGCGGGTGTAAAGCGGATTGAGAAAGAAATGGCTGCCAGGGCAAGGGCAATCGCCTCAGAAGTGATGAATGAGGTGCGTGAGATTACAGGTATGCATAAATGTGGTATTTTACACCCCTAAGGATTAAGGAAATGACAAAGAATTTTTTTCGACTTGTATTGATATTAATGCTTGTGGGGATAAGCTCCTGCGATGTTTTAAAACAGTTAGGGGAGATGGCACAGTTTGCAAAATGTGAGTTCCGACTGAGTACGGTTGAAAACCTGAACCTGGCCGGCGTCAATGTACAGCAGAAAAAGAGCTTAAATGACCTGAACTTTGCTGATGCCGCTAAACTTACTGCGGCCTACCTTGGGGGCAGCCTCCCCCTTAACCTGACCCTGAATGTGCAGGTGAAAAACCCTAATCCTTCGCAGGCCTCAATGAATAAGCTGGAATGGATAATGCTGATTGATGGGGTTGAAATGGTACGCGGAGTCAATCAGCAAGCCGTCAGCATAGCCCCCAACGGAGGAGTGGCCACCTTGCCTTTGCAGATTGGTGTGGATCTGAAACAGGCCCTTTCCGGAAAATCCAAGGATGCTATACTCAATTTTGGGCTTAATCTGGCCGGAGCCGGAAATACCCCCACCCGCATTACACTGAAAGCCAAACCGAGTATTCGGGTTGCAAACCAGCTGATCGACTATCCCGGATACCTTACTGTAAATACTGATTTTTCCTCCCGCTGAGTGCTTTGCTGTCAGTCTGGCAGCCTTTTATTGAACAAGAAGCAGCGTTTTTTTTAATTACAGATCATCTTGTCTTATCTGATAGCGAATGAACCCGGATGGCAGATTCTTTGTTATCAGGACTGAAAATATTACGACAATGGGATTTTGGATTCTGATTATTGGTGTGATGGGTGTAAGCTGGATGGTCCAGGCACGCCTGAAAAGTAAATTTGAAAAATATTCGCGTGTAGGATTGCGCAATGGAATGTCGGGCCGTGAAGTGGCAGAGCAAATGCTTCGGCATTATGGTGTGGACGGAGTGAGGGTGGAGTCCGTACCCGGAAAACTCACCGACCATTATAATCCGGCCAACCGGACAGTCAACCTCAGTCCTGAGGTATTCAATGGTCGGAGTGTGGCAGCTGCTGCTGTGGCCGCACACGAAAGTGGTCACGCTGTACAGCACGCCACAGCCTATGCCTGGCTGCAGATGCGCTCCGCTCTGGTACCCGTGGTTAGCTTCAGTTCCAAAATAGTACAATGGGTGCTGCTGGCAGGGATTCTTTTTGTTCAGGCCTTCCCTCAACTCTTATTGATCGGGATTGTTCTGTTTGCACTGACTACGCTCTTTGCCTTCATAACTCTGCCCGTAGAGTTTGATGCTTCGAAGAGGGCTCTTGTCTGGCTGGACGAAACCGGTGTGGCTCGTGGGCCTGAGCACGATCAGGCAAGCGATGCCCTGAAATGGGCTGCCCGCACCTATGTAGTGGCAGCCATTGGCTCTCTGGCAACCTTGCTCTATTATGTAATGATATTTATGGGAAGAAGGGACTGACGCTCCAGGGTGTATCTGGTCCTCATTCTTTGTCCCGCAAATAAAAAACCGGAACGCTTCAGGGTTCCGGTTTTTTTATTTCTGAGGCTTCAGGCCGCATTAAATACGAATGAATTTTTGCCTGAAGCTTTCCTTCCCGGAGGTGGCCCGGATCAGGTACACACCTGCTGAAATATTCCGCAGATCCAGGCTGGCCTTGCTCGCACTCCCCTCCACCTTGTGTTGGATCAGAACTCTTCCCTGCATATCCACCAATTGGATAGACCTTGTACTGTGGCTTGTCTTATCAAAAGAGAGATTCAGTACTTCACTGGCCGGATTGGGATACAATTGGAAAGACAGGGCGGTCAATTCTTTCAGGCCAACGGCTGAGGTGCGATAGTTGGCTTTCCATCCCTGGGATCTGACCGAAGCATTGGTGAAGAAGGTAATGAAAAAGGCCCCGGTATTTGAAACCAGGAGGGGCGGCAGGTTGCTGCCTGAAAAACGTCCAAGCTGTATTCCATTGGTGGTGACGGGGTCATATTCATACACATCCACGAAATCGTACTGGGGTTCAGTATCAAATTCGGTAAATTCAAGGACTACTGCCGAGGCAGCATCGGGTTGAATAATCCAATGGCAGATGGTTCGGTCATTGTAAAACTTGTCGCCACTGCCATCGCTCACCTCTCCGGCGCTGTCGGTGAGAGTGAAAATACTTTTCTGGCAATAATCAGGGACGCTGGTAGTATAGGAGGCCAGAAACCCTTTTCCCTGTATGCTGTCGTTGGATGTAAAAACCACCAGGGCCTGGTTCCCATCGATGCTTAGACGGGAAGGCAGTGTTGTGCCGCTGAATGTACCCACAATCGGATCCTGGACGGAATTACCCTGGTAGATGATAAGTTTGTCATTCTGGTCTTCAGTTTCAAAACGTTCGAAAGCAATCGAAATCGAAGTAATGGAATCTTCCGCCTGCAACTGCGGGGCGATCAGCCAACTGCAGCTGGCATTGGCCTCATAGTCTGCCACAGGTCCGCTACCATCTTCAAAGGTGCCGGATGCTGCTGTGAGCAGGTGCTGGCCGCTGCAATAGGCCGGGTAATTTCCTGCCGGGACAATATTGATGATGGCTCCCTGTCCGTTGGTAAAGGAACTTCCACCGGGGTTGAGGTTAGTCAGAAAATAATATCCATTAAATGATCCGCCCCATCCCCAGTTGAAGTGGAAATAGTCATCACCCTGATATCCATCCACATTGAAAGCGTGCCCCCCGCTTCCATAGCCGTGATAATACATAGGCTGCCCTAAGTCAAGCTGATCTTTCAACAACTGCTTCCAGGCCTGATCGCTGTAGTTGTCTTTATACACCAACTGTGTGTTTGAGGAATACCTGAAATAATTACGCAGGGCGGCAGCAGCATCGCTACTGTAGGCTCCCGAGCCACTGGGGCTGTACATCATTTCCACGGCAATGCCACAGTGATACTGCAGTTCGGCAATGGCATCATTGGGGCCACTGATGCTGCTGAGCATCTCATTCCAGCAGTATGTAGTGTTTCCATAATTAGCCGAGAGCGTACCATAAGGAGGATAGTTGTAGGAAGAGGATCCGACCCCGGTTTCGGGATGACGGTAATAATACATTACCTGGGCCATCGCAGTTGCAACACAGCCTGCATACACTCTTCCCCCCGGGCCGGCCGGGTCTTCAGGGCAATATCCATTATAAAAATTGCCCTGATTCCAGGTGCTCGTAAGCAAGGCTTGTACATCGCGGCTCAGCGATTCCTGCGCCTGGGTGTTTTCATCCATCAATGTCGCCCAGGCTGAATTTATTTCCTCTCCGGCAGGACTTTGGCTTGAGCGGTGATAGAGAATTTGTGATCTGTATAAAGCAAGCCAGTCACTGATATGAACGGGAATACTGTCCTTAAGGAAAGCCTGAGAAAATGAGTAGGCCAGCACGGGAAAGACATTGTCTTCGGCAGAAATCAACACAAAACCTTGCGGAAGCAGCTGGGCAATATAGTAGGCCGCCTGATTTCCTGGTAAGTCTGTTGTGATGCTTCTAACCGAATAGACGCTTTCAGATGCACTGGCCGGTGCATATTGCCTTATCACTCCTTTCACAGCCTCTAAAGCCTGTTGCTCTGGCACCCAGGCACCAAAACTAAGGGTGCTGAACATTGTCAGCACCCCTGCAAGGATCACTATTCCTTTATTCCTCATCCGAATAATTATTGCCGGTTAATGATTTACTGAATGACGACTTTGCGGGAAAAGCCAGCTTCTTCAGTCTTGGTGTTCAAAAGATAAATCCCCGGACTGAAGGCATCCAAGGCAATGTCCAACGCAAAACTACCTTGCTCACTGTGTGCGAGGGTTTCGAAGATCACTCTCCCCGTGAGGTCGGTAAGGCTGATGGTGGCTTCGCGGCTTCCCTTGCTTTCAAACTCTATGAAGAGCCTGTCTGCAGCGGGATTGGGGTAAACAGCAATGCGATCGAAAAGCAATTCCCCGATTCCAACATTCCCTACTGTATAATTTGCTTCCCAGCCTGCTCCGTGATTATTCCAGTCGGTACGGAATTCAATATACATTGATCCGCTGGGGGCTGTAACATCTGCCGGCGGAGTGCTTCCTGAATACTTATCTAAAAGAAGGGCCTGGGTACCATAATCATACACATTGATATAATCTCCATCTGCGACATCGAAAGAAGTGAAGTGCAATGTCAGATTCTTTCCGCCTACCGGTTCAATGATCCAGCTGCAGGTGGTATTCCCGACATAATCCACATTTCCGCTCCCATCAGAAATGCTTCCCGAAGCATCCGTAAGGCTGATATTGGAAGTACAGTATTTCGGATTATTTCCCCGGAATGCAATGTGCCATCCATTGGCATTGCCGCTGCCATCGGTTAGAAAATGCACCAATACTTTGGTGGCTGTAGATGTGATTGATCCGCTGGGAGGATTGGATAAATTGAAGGTACCCAGCACAGGGTCAGAGGAAGAAGGACCGTCGTAAATCGTGAGTACGTCATTGTCATCCGCCAGATCAAAGTGTTCAACATTCAGCACGATGTTGGTTACGGAGTCTGAAGGAGCGATCAGCCAGTAACAGTCTTTATTGGCTTCATAATCTGAAGGACCTGATCCGTCGGTAATGGAGCCTGTGCGATTGGTGACCGTTTTTGTTGCGCTGCATCCTGGCGGATAGGAGCCGGAGGGATAAATATTAACGATGGCACTCTGGTATGCTGCAAAGGGAGGTTCACTTCCGGGAGCAAGGTTATCTACACTGAAATAACCATTGCTCATCCCGTCCCAACCCCAATTGCAGTGATACATCGTTCCCTGGGTAGTGGTTTGGAAGCCGTCAAATACCCAGGCGTGACCGGAGCCGGCCACCTGGGAGCCGGAATAGATGACCGGCTTTTTGCCGCTGAGGTTGTTTTTGAGGGTGTTTTCCCATTGAGTCGCACTGTACATATAGCGTTGCAAATGCAGTACGGAGGGGGAGTAGCGGAAATAGGTTTTCAGGGCTGCTGCTGCATAGGAGGTTTGCGAGCCGGAAGCATTAGGCCCGTATGCCATATCTACGGAAACGCCTGCGTGGTAGCATAACTCAGCAACACTCAGGTTGGCATTGGTGGCGTTCAATACATTATTCATTCCATCCCAGTTGTAATTGGTTACGCCGAAATTGACAGATAAATACCCGTAATCTCCATAGCCGGAGCTGCTGTTGTTGGCGTAGTACCCGTGCGAGCTCTGTCCGTTAGCCGGGAAGCGGTAATAGTGCATCACCTGCGACATAGAAGTAGCCACACAGCCAACCAGGGCGCGGCCGTCATCTCCGGCAGGATCGGGAGGACAAAGGGCATTGTAATACTTTCCCTGTCCCCAGGTATCGATGAGCAAGGGCGCTACATCGTTCCGTTCTTCCGGGCGGGCAAGATTGGATGGCTCGTGAGTGAGGTAGCGATTCCAGAGATCAGCGATGCCGATATCCGCGTACGCGTGAGTACGGTAGTGTGCTATAGCCAACTGGTACTCTTTCATCCAGGCCCTGTGAGAGGGAGAAACATCAGCAGGGTCGTAATACCCGGTCGGGCTATACGCCAGTATGGGCTTTAGCAGGTCATCGGCTGTTACAATGACCCATCCGCCTTCCGCGAAATTGAATACACGGTAATCTGCCAGTCCATCGGTCTGTGCTGAAAAATGGTCTAAAATCAGCAGTCGATCGTAGGAAATACCTCTGTCCATTGCCACTTGCTCGTAATAGAAGTTCCGGGCCACATCCCCGGCTGTTTTCAGGTTAACCTCAGCAGAGTATACATAGGTGCTCAGGAGGAAAAGGAGTCCGAAAAGAAATGATAAAGATTTGCCTTTCATCAGGAAAAATTTGAATTGAATTTGTACGTGGGCAAATATAGATTATTATGTGTAATCAGACACAGGTTCTTCCCGGCACAGCAAGCCTTCGGCACTGAATTCAGAGGAAGCGGTAAATTTTACATCTGCAAATTGCCCTATCAGACTCTCGTCATCACTGCGAAATCGCACGATGAGCTTACCTTCCGTGAGGGCGGAAAGGTAAGCTTGCTTACGGTCTTTACCCCTGACCAATACACGGTAAACCTTTCCCTCCATTGATTGGTAATAAGCCGAACTTATCTTGCCCAGATCCTCAGAAAGAATATGGTAGCGCCTCTTCTTCTCATCCAGCGGAATGTCATCCGCCCATCGTGAACTGGCGGCGCCCGGGCGGGGACTGTACATCGCAATGTAGGCCATATTGTAGCGAAACTCCTGCATCATTTTCCGGGTGTTTTCAAATTGCGCTTCGGTCTCGCCTGTGAACCCAACGATGATATCGGTGAAAAGCGTGGCCTGTGGGATGGTCTCCCGGATCTTCTCGACAATGCTCCGGTAGCGATCGACATTGTGCTTTCGGTTCATTTTAACCAAAATCCTGTCGTCCCCTGATTGAAGCGGTAAATGGATTTGTTTAGCAAGACAACTATATTCTGCAATGACATCGATCACCTCATCCGTCATATCACGAGGGTGAGGGGAGGTGAAGTAAACCCAGAACTTCTTCCCGCTTTGCAGGCCAAATTCTCCTATGGCTCTTAATAAATCGGGAAATGTCTTTTCTGCCCCTTCCTTGTCAAGCCCGTATGAGTTCACATTCTGTCCCAGAAGCGTAATGGATTTGTAATCCTGCTCTACCAGTTTCTTTACTTCCTGCAAAATTTCTTCCGAAGGTCTGGAAACCTCCCTGCCCCTGGTATAAGGAACAGCACAGAAAGTGCAAAATTTGTCGCATCCGTTCTGGATGGGTATGAATGCTTCGAAATCCGATTGGTAATGGGGATTGATATTCCAGAATTCCCGGATGCTTGGCCGATGCTCACCACCTGAATGAATGGAATGAATGCCAGTCGGATTCACAATGCCGTACTGGCTGATCATTTCAGGGAGTTGAGGTAATTCACTCATCTTGAATACGATATCAAAAAGCTTCAGGAAGCGCTCCTTGTCCTGTGGTAAAACACAGCCGGAAACAAAGGTGAGCAGGCTCTCCCTTTTCTTCCGATGGTTCCATCGCTGTACACGTGAGTATACCTTGTCGATGGCCTTTTGACGAACTGAGCAGGCCAGTATCCCCAGCAATGAGGCCTCCTCTTCATTGTCGGTCCATACAAATCCCATCTGATCCTCAATCACGGTTTTAACCCGCTCGCTGTCGCTGAGGTTCATCTGGCATCCAAGGGTGATGAGGTGGTATTTCATAGGTTTGAGTGCTTGGAGTACTTGGAGTACTTAGAGTGTTTAGAGTGCTTGGAGTGATTGAAGTGGTGAAGTGCTTAGGTAATGGGGCTGGGAAGTTTTAAAGTTCTCCATTTTTCTTCAATTTTGAGGTATGTATGATGGAGGTAAAAATAGCCAGGAGTTCATTAACCTCGCTTTGGATCAGTGGTACTTTTCTATCAGTGGGTTTCAAATTCTGAATCAGGTTTATCCAAAATACGACCTCATTTGCTTCTCCTGCACATAATTTTATTTTGCTGATAAATTCGGCTATGCTTCTTGATCTGTTGGCCTCGTGATAGTTTGCTCCGATACTGGTGCCTGCTTTGGAGATTTGGTTGCGGATGACCTTCCACTCAGGTGTATCTGGAAGACCAGTCGAAAACCGGATAATCTCTACGGCAAACTTTCTTGTCCTTTCTTCTAAGATACTTCCAAATTCCTTGTTATCCATCAGATTGCGTTGATCAGTTAATATGAATCTTATTTAGTAGGACACAAACTTCCCACATTGTTCTTAAGCTTCCCATCTCAACAACTCTCCAATCCAGGCACTTCAGGCACTCCAGGCACTCCAGGCACTCCAAGTACTCTAAAAGTAAACCTCCGCCACCATTTGCTCCTCTTTGTATCCCTGAGAACGGAGAATGTCCATCGCATCGAGGATCATATCGTAATTTCCGCAAAGGTAGATCAGGGCATAATCAGGATCGGGGTGTTGGCGCAGATAATCGGTTAGCCTTCCCCGGAATTGTCCATTATCATCGCGGGAAGTGCACAGAATGTAATGTGCCGGATCATAGTCCTTCATCCCAAAGCTTTCCGTGGAATGGCGTACTCCGTGGATGAGCGTATAGTCCAGGTCGGGATTGCTGCGGATCATACTGTGAAAAGGGGCAATGCCTGTCCCAGAGGCAAGAAACAGAAAACGATCGTGGGGCATCCTTTTCAGGGGAAGGATAAAAAAGCCCACGGGAGGCTCTATCTGCACCGCATCACCCACCTTCAGCCTTTTGAGTTTCTTCGACACCAGGCCACCTTCCACCTCTCTGACCAGCACTTCCAGAAAGTCGTCCTGCTCCCCGCTATAGATGGAGTATTCCCTCATCTGACTGCTGCCGGCTTCCCCCAACAGAATATGCTGTCCGGCAGTGAAATCTATGCCATTGCGATTGATTCGCAGGATGTAGGCCGAATCGGTAAGTGATCTGAGGCTTTCTACAGTATAAATTGCCTCTCCGGCAGCATCATAGCGTATCGCTTCTTTCGGTTTTATCATCAAATCAAGCTTCTCCAATTCGGCGCAAAGATCGTAAAATGCCATCGTCTGCCCAAAATAATATAGAATCATTTTAAATAGGGTGTTGCCAGGCAAGGATGCCTGATGTCGGGGGAAGGATAGTTCGGACAAGGTGTTATGATCTTGAAATCGTACTTTTGCCACAAACCTGGATATGATGGAAGCTTTGATCAAAAAGAAGGTGCAGGTGGCGATGTCCACCCTGTTTTCTGCAATGGTGCCGGAAGAAAAGATCGGATTACAGAAAACCCGCAAGGATTTTGACGGCGACATCACATTGGTGATCTTTCCCCTCTTGCCGTTTATGCGTGGGACGAAGGTTGAAGACGCAGGCCACCTCCTTGGCGAAAACCTTCTGGGAAATCTCGTTGAAATTGAGTCTTTCAATGTGATCAAAGGCTTTCTCAACCTGCGTTTCAAATCTTCTTATTGGTTGGAGCAGCTGTTGGAGTGTGGTGGGGCGGTTCCGGAGCCCAAACCTTCTGAGCTCCCCCGGAAGATTGTGATTGAATATTCTTCCCCCAACACCAATAAGCCCTTGCACCTGGGTCATATCCGGAATAATCTTTTGGGTTTCAGCCTTGCCCGTTTACTGGAGGCAAACGGTCATCAGGTGAAGAAGGTGAATCTGGTGAACGACCGCGGGATACATATTTGTAAATCAATGCTGGCCTGGCAGAAATGGGGACAGGGGGAAAGCCCGGAAAACAGCGGAATGAAAGGGGATCACCTGATCGGTAAATATTATGTGCTTTTCGACCGGCATTTTAAAGAAGAAGCAGCCGCCCTCAAATTGCAGGGACTGACAGAGGATGAAGTACAGCAGACATCCCCCTTGATGCAGGAAGCCCGCGAAATGTTGCGAAAATGGGAACAGGAGGATCAGGAAGTCCGCGCTTTATGGGAGAAGATGAACACCTGGGTGTATGTCGGGTTCGAAGAAACCTACCGACGCCTGGGCATTGATTTCGACCAGATTTATTATGAATCAGAAACCTATAAACTGGGGAAAGAACTGGTGGAGGAAGGCCTGGATAAGGGTGTTTTCTTTCGCAAGGAGGATGGCTCTGTCTGGGCCGACCTGAGTCCATACGGCCTGGATGAAAAGCTGCTGCTGCGTGCAGATGGCACTTCTGTGTATATGACGCAGGACCTTGGAACTGCTCAGTTGCGACACGACGATTATGATGCCGATGAATTGGTGTATGTGGTTGGGAACGAGCAGAATTATCATTTTGAAGTACTCCCCCGGCTTTTAGAGATGTTGGGACGCCCCTGGAGTAAAGCGATTCGTCATTTCTCTTATGGGATGGTAGAGCTGCCGCAGGGCAAGATGAAATCCCGCGAGGGAACGGTGGTGGATGCCGATGAGCTGATGGATGAGATGATTGCCACGGCAAGGAATATGGCGCAGGAGCACGGCAAGCTGGAAGGACTATCGGAGGAAGAGGCAGATCTGTTATTCGGAATGATTGGGCTGGGAGCCCTTAAGTATTTCATTTTGAAGGTGGATCCAAAGAAGAAGATGATGTTCAACCCGGAGGAGTCGGTGGATTTTAATGGGAATACAGGGCCTTTCATCCAATATACCCACGCCAGAATACAATCCCTGCGACGCAAGGCGGATGCATCAGGGATGACCGGAAAGGTTCAAATCCATCTGGAGATCGGGGAAAAGGAAAGGAGCCTGATCAAGCTCCTGATGCAATATCCCGATACCCTAAGCGAAGCAGGTCAGGCGTACAGTCCGGCGCTGATCGCTAATTATCTCTTCGATCTGGCCAGAGAGTTTAACCAATTCTACCACGAACATCCCGTGCTTGCAGAGGAAAACAAAGCCCTTGCCTCATTCAGGCTGGCCTTAAGTAATTCTGTGGGTGCGATTATCAAGGAAGGGATGCATATTCTCGGCATCTCAGTGCCCGACAAGATGTGATCGCATTATTTAAGGACGAATCAGGTCTTCCCGCAGGCCGGCGAATATCCTGCCCCAGTCCAGTTTTTTGGCACTTTTCCCCGTACGTACAATGACCATCTGGTCTTCAGGATGAATGTAGATGTATTGCCCGAGCACGCCCTTGGCGAAAATTCCCCCTTCAGGGGTCTGGCGCCATCCAAGATGATACAAATAACCCTGACTATCTCGAAACTGCGCCTCTCCCTGTATCACTTCCTTTACCCATTCTTCAGGTATTACTTGTATGTTTCCGGCGCGCCCCTGATTGGCAAATAGTTTGCCGAATCGAAGGAAGTCGCGGGAGGTGGCATTCAGGCAGCAGAAGAATTTGAGGCTTCCCCCGTCCCGGTCCCGGTTCCAGGTGGCCGCACCCATTCCGGCAGGTTTCCAGACTTTTTCTGTGAGATAGCTTTCAAAAGGCATACCCAAGGCATTACTCAGGGCTATGCCAGCCAACTGCGTAGAAGCACTCTGGTATTCAAAGCCTTTTCCGGGCTCTTCTTCCACGCGCAATTTCCGAACATAATTTTCGAGTTTTCGCCCGTAATAGAATTTTGCCATCGGACTGAAAGGAGAATGGTATGCTTCTCTGAAATTCAGTCCGGCCTCCATATCCAAAAGATGTCTGAAATGAACAGCTTTCAGACTGGGATGCATCCCCGGCGGTAGAAAAGGGAATGCAGGTGTATCAAGGCCCGGAATATCTCCCTCAGATGCAGCAATGCCAATGAGGGTGGATACCACCGATTTTGCCACTGAAAAGGAAGGCATAAGGCTCAGGCTGTCAAAGCCATCAGCATACCATTCAAAAATGAGACTGTCTTTGTGCAGGATCAATAGTGAAGTGGTCCTGCTTTGGATGAGGAAGTTATCGACAGACAAATGCTTAGTGCGATAAGGAAGCAGAAGGTGAAGTGCAGTCTCGTTTTGTGGCAGGGGGGGCGGATTTACTTTTCCGGGTATTTCAGTTTGAGGAAAGCGCTGATAATCTTTAATGTCGGCAAAATTCCAAACAAAATATCTTCCGATATGGCAGGATGAGAAAGCAAACATCAAGAGGATCAGCACAATGTGGATAAGGCAACGCATCGGGTTGCCGGAGGGGCCGGGATGCATCGCGACTAATTGCGGATCTTATAATTGCTTTTAACCGGGATATTCTTCTCGTTGACCTTGCCGTATTTCTTTTGCTGCTTTTTCTGGTATTTTTGCTGCTTGCTGCTGCTAATGTATGGATAGTTGACACCGGAAGCGCAGGATGTAAGGGCGAATGTGAAGGCAATCAGGCAGGCAGGGATCCAGAAGCGCAGCAGCCTGCCGGGATGAATGCGAAAAGAAGGCCGGATATCTTTCATAGGAAATGGATGCTCTTTTTCACGCATAAAAATAAGGAAAATTCCTTAATCCCCGCCTCCGGCAATCAGTCGTGCAGTGCGAAGCACACTGGCAGGCCATTCCGGGCTAAGTGGGTCTATGACTTCTATGCGGATTCCGGAGGCCTTGGCGATGCCTTCCGCCTGCTCCCGGCTGAATTCTTTCTGCACCAGGATCAGGCGAATGTTTTTCTCTTTGATCTGATCCATCACCAATTTCATTTGGGCAGGACTGGGTTCTTTCCCTTCCTTCTCAATGGCAATTTGATCCAGTCCGTAGTCTTCGGCCAGGTAAGCCAGGGCCGGATGGAAGATGGCAAAGCTGCGGTTGGCTGAATCGTGGAGGATGAGCCGCAGGGAATCATCCAGGGCCAGGATATCAGCCTGCAGGCGTTGATGGCGGGCATCGAGGCTGTCGCTCATCTCAGGAAACCTGTTTTTCAGTCCTTTCCAGGTATTTTCTGCAATCCATTGTGCGCGCTGCGGCGAGGTCCAAATGTGGGGATCGGTGCCGTGCCCGTGATGATGGTCTCCGTGATCGTGTTCCGTGCAATCCCCGCTTAAGAGCGAAATCCCTTCAGAGGCATCAATGATCAACAATTGTGGATACAATTCCTGTATTCTGTCCATCCAGCCCAGTTCAAAACCGATATGCCCGATGCGGACATAGGCCAGGGCATTTTCCAGGCGGGCGATATCCGAAGGCGCAGGTTCGAAGGTTTCCGGAGGTGTTCCGGGCGGTACCATCACATACACAGGGACCGCATCCCCAAGCAGATATGAAGCAAAATACTGTTGGGGTGCGATACTTACCATCACGCCAGGGACTGATTTTTCTTTCTCTGTCTGTTGGCAGGCGGAAAAAGAGAATAGGAGCGTCCCAATAAAGAGGATAGCCAGGGTGCGAAACATAGTCTTAAACCTTTCAGCGAAATTAGCGAATTAATTGAAGACCACCCTCGACGGCACCACACCGGCCTCGAACTCAAACAAGGCCTGGCCGTTTTCACCCAGAACCTTTACCTGCCCGGGACTTGAGAAATCCCCGGCATCCGTCACTACAATATGGTCTCCCCCCGACTGAATCCCCAGATTGTACAAATAGCTGCCCCCACTGTAAAGCGGGGCCTGTGGCAAATCCGTGTCGCTCACGTGCATCTTCCAGATGCTGCCATTGTTGAGGTAAAAGAGCTGCCCCGAAGCATAGCGCAGCATTGTGGGATAGTCGCTGCCCTGTACAAAACTGTATGCCTGGTCCACACTGAAGTTATCCAGCTCGATGCGGTACAGGGCCGGGGCCTCATCCATCATAAAGCCGCCGCTGCATAGTACCCAGAGGTCGCCGTTTTCATCCAGCAACAGGCTGTTCGGCTCTTTCGTCAGTATAATGCTATCCGTGACCAGGCCCTGTTGCAAGTTGATCTTCAATACCACATTGTTGTTTCCCGGAATATAGAAATTAGACCAGCAGGCGGCATAGAGATCATCCCCCACGATCACCATTTGCTCGACGGCTTTTCCGGTGGGGATGGTCCCTGATTTTGTGTAGGTGTTCTTATCCAGGATGTGAATGTAGGCCTCCGATAAATCGCTGACCAATAATTGGTTGCCGTATTCAGCCAGGTAGCGGGGAGAGGTGAGCCCATCCACATATCCCAGGCTTTTCATCGTGTTCAGGCTGACAAAATCAACAACTCCTGAATTATTAATGCTGATGGCTGCTTTGTCGCCAAACACCAGGATGTCGTAAGGCGTATCTCCCAGCATTGTCTGGTTGGCCGAGAAATACAGATTATGATATGCTTTTTCCTGGGCAAGGCTGTAAAAGGAAATAGATCCATTGCCCGCCCCGAAGTTTCCTTCGCTCAGGACAAAAAAACCATCTTTCCCGGTATATCCTGTTGGTGTTGGTTCCAGATTAATATCATCATCATCATTGCAAGCAGTGAAGACAGGGAGGACAAGAAGCAGGGAAAAAATGAGGATAGTGAATGCATTAAGGTGTTTCATTGTTTTCATTGGATTTATGGTTTTGTATTTTGATTATCAGATGAATGTTGAACGACCTGCCCGGCATTGGATATCCGGCAACGCTTTCATATTGGATATTCATAAGGTTGTGGACTTCTGCCCGGAGCCTGATATCCTGTTTCCGGATTCGGGTATGGCAGGTCAATCCCAGTTCGGCGATCAGGTGGGCCGGCAATTCCTGTCCGGCCCCCAGTCCGCTATAGCGCAGGCCTGTGTATTGCCAGCTGTTCTCCACCCCCCATTGCTTCCAGCGATAGTTTGCATTCAGACTGGCGCTGTGCTGTGGGGTGTAAATGATTTGCCTCAATTCAAGCAATCCATCCGCATTGCGCTCGCGTACCCTGTTCCAACCATAGCCTCCCCGGATGTTCCATTTTCCAATAGGACCCTTCCGGAGCACCGAAAACTGTAAGTCGATTCCGTAACTGAGGACTTCCTTGAGGTTGACAGGTGTCCAGATATGGCTTTGGACCCCGGGTTGCCAGACAATCCAGTTCCGGATATGCTGATAAAATGCGTTTCCTTCCACTTCCAGGCTGAGCCCTTTGCCCGCCAGCTTCCTGATATGGCCAAGGCTGTATTTGCTTCCCAGCTCGGCATCCAGTGCCGGATTTCCACCGGGGTACCAATACAGGTCGTTAAGGCTGGGGGTGGATGCAATGGCCCGTGCACTCAGAAAATACTCCTGTGGCTTGGCAAGGGGCTGAAAGCGCAGTCGCATCCCGGGAATATAGCGTGCTTCCTTCCTTTCCTGCCAGGCGACCGCAACCTCCGGTTCAAGCAGGAAAATGTCCGAAAGCGATAACACAAGCTGCTGATAGAGGGTTCCTTCTGTCCTTCTCACCCCTTGATCATAATTGTCCGAGATGACTTCCTGCCACTTTCCTTCCCATTCCGTTTTTCCCTGCAGCCTTTTTGTCATCGCGTAGGAAGCCCTGATAAGCTGGCTGATGCCTGAAAAATCGGTGCGGGTATGGGCATCAGCCGGATGGAAATGGTAGTGGTAACTTTGTTTTTGGTAGCCCAGGCTTGCTTCGAAGTGGGATTTGTTCTGATGGTATTGATAGCGAAGCAGATGTGCGCCGGTGCTCTCTGTGAGCGATTCATTTCTCTTCAGAACAGTTCTTCCCGAAGGAGGAGGGAGATCGCGCTCGGTGCTTTGTATCCACGAGTGAATCGAAAGAACCTGGTTTCTTTGAATCATCCTGCTGATTTGTTGAACCAGTCCCCTTGAATCATAGGCTGCAAAATCGCGGTAGCGGGTCACTTCCGTTCCGCTTCTGTCGGTATAAGGAAAGGGAAACCTGTTCTCCGATGAGGTGAAGTAGGGGAGCAGCGCGTACCCGGTTTTGCGATTTGCCAGGATCAGCTTAGTCCGCAATGCCTTTGTTCCGAAGCTACCGCCAGCCAGGTGCAGGCTAAGCTGGTTTTCTTTTCCCGGCAGGTTTTCTGATTGAATCTGAAGACTGGCGCCCCCGCCTCCATCCAGGCCCCCGGCATCTCGAATGTGAAGTGTGCTTCCAAGTGCCAGGGGGAGCTGTGAGAGGTCTGCCTGGCCCAGAAAGGGAGAATTCAGCGCCAGGCCATTCCAGCGTATCACACTATGAGAGGGTGGAGCTCCCCTGTACCTGAGGGTGCTGACCCCTCCCGGGCCGTATGACTTAATATTGATGTTTGTTTTTCGCGAGATCAGGTCGGAGAGATTGCCCCCCTCTTCTAATTCGATGTGGAGGCCTTCCTCCGGAAAATCCGTAATTGCAATCTGTCCGATGACCTCTATCCCACTGATTTCCAGGGTGTCTTTTAAAGGTGTCTGAGACTGGATTGGGGTAACAGCCATAAGTCCTGCCAAAAGCAGGCTGAGGGTAGGCACGGAGAACATATACAATTGTGGCCTCATATCTGGCGCATTGTATCTCCGGAAATCAAGTGCTAAATGGATTCATCGAAGCCATTCATCGCTTTTATCCCGAAAGCTTTGAAATCAGTTTTGGCCAGGCAGGTCTTCTGACTTGTCCCCATCTTCCGGATGCCTTCCCATCAATATGACAGTGGCGTAAAGATTTCCGGAGATTCCGGGGATTCACAGCAGCGGGAACTGTGCGGGATTCTCACCCGCTTCCCTATTAAAAGCGACAGATTGTATCTCTGCAGCTTACCTGTTCCGGGGCAAAAGTAAGGAAATATGCCTACATTCACAGCCTGGTTTCATTTTCTTGATAAAATCACAGCAAGATGAAGTATTCATTTGTTTTTCTGCTGTTTGCGTTGTTGATAGCTTCTTGTTCTTCTCCGGATATACAAGAGGAAGGCAAGCGCAAATCTTACATCGGTGAAGAAACCCTCTCCGCCACTTTCGACAGCCTTGCTGCCTTGTACGCCTCAGAAGACCCGGTCCGCATCCGACGGGGGCTCGAGCAACTGGCCGCTTTCTGGCAGTCGGAAGACGGATCAGCATCCGATTTTACGGATTTTGCCCTCCGGCATTATACTCCGGCCGGCCCGGGACTGGAACTGCTGCGGCAACGCTTTGCTGAAAAGTATGAAGTGCTATTTGGGAGCTTTAATTACATAAGCTTAAAACTCAAGGAGCCCGTACATCTGGATGTGGGGGATCTGCAAGCATCCGACTATCTTTTCTCTGCCTATTCTCCCGCGGCTCATTTTGAAGAGGATATGTTCGGCAATAAACTCGCAATGATCAGCCTGCTGAACTTTCCGTTTTACAGTCTGCAGGAAAAAGATGCCCTGGCAACACAGTGGGGCAGGAGCGATTGGGCCGAAGCCAGATTAGGCGAGGTCTTCACATCACGTCTCCCTTCAGCCTTACGCCAGGAACAGATGAATGTGACGGCTGCCGCTGACGCTTATATTTCCGACTATAATATCTACCTGGGCAATTTGCGGGACGATTCAGAGCAGGCCTTATTTCCTGCGGCGCTGCGCTTAATCTCACATTGGGGTTTGCGTGATGAGATCAAATCGCAGTATGCCAATCCAGGCGGACTGGCACATCAGCAGATGATCTATCAGGTGATGGAGCGCATCGTGACTCAGGAGATTCCCACGGAGGTGATCAATCAGCAGGATGTGCGCTGGGATCCCTTCTCCAACCAGATTTCTAAAGGGGAGGAAATGATTGAGGGTACTCCGGAAGGCCATCAGCGCTATCAGTTCATTCTCGATTTTTATGAGACCCAGAAAGCCCAGGATGCCTGGCATCCATACTTTCCGACTTACCTCGACAGAAAATTTGGCCAGGAGATGGAGATGTCCTTTGAGGAAGTGGAAAAGCTGTTCACCACGCTTCTTTCTTCGGAAGAGGTCAGAAAGACAGCGCTCCTTATCCGAGAGCGCTTGGGGCGCGACCTGGAGCCCTTTGATATTTGGTATGATGGATTCAAGCAGCGTAGCAGCATCCCGGAGGAAGAGCTATCAGCCCTGACGCGTCAGAAATACCCTGATCCGGCCGCCTTCGAAGCGGATCTTCCCCGGATGCTTACAGATCTCGGGTTTGAAGTGATGGAAGCAGGACGTATCGCTTCTCATATTACCGTGGATCCTTCCAGGGGGGCTGGCCACGCCTGGGGCGCTGCGATGCGTGGAGAAAAGGCACATTTGCGGACCCGCATCGGAGCGGATGGAATGGATTATAAGGGCTACAATATTGCCGTGCACGAGTTCGGTCATAATGTAGAACAAACCCTCTCCCTGCAGGATATAGATTATTATATGTTAAACGGGGTACCCAATACCGCTTTCACAGAAGCATTGGCATTCATTTTTCAGAAAAGGGATTTGTCTTTGCTTGCTTATACCTCAGAAGATACCCGGGCAGCCGAATGGGCAGTATTGGATCAGCTCTGGTCCAATTATGAAATTATGGGGGTTGCCCTGGTGGATATGTACCTCTGGGACTGGCTTTACACCCAGGAAAATGTATCAGCAGAGGCCTTGAAGGAAGCAGCCCTTCGCATTGCCCGCGAAGTTTGGAACATCTATTATGCCCCGGTTTTTGGCATCACCGACAGCCCCATTCTGGCCGTGTATTCCCATATGGTTAAGTATCCCCTCTATCTTCCCGCCTATCCCCTGGGCCGCTTGATACAGTTTCAGCTGGAACAACACCTGGAGAACGAAGATTTTGCGGCAGAGCTGACACGCATCTACCGATTGGGCAGGCTCACACCCAATCAATGGATGAAAGAGGCCACAGGAGAAGTATTAAGTGTGCAGCCCCTGCTCAGGGCAGCGGCTGCGGCACTCAATAATATGGACAAGCTATCCTGATCAGCCCTATTTGGAGACGGTAATCTTCCACTTGCCATCCTCCATAATCAGGTCGGCCTTTTCTTCGTCAATGTCACCATTGCCGTATTCTACGGTATATCTCACCGTTGCTTCTTCTCCTTCGATACTCTCCTCTGTGATGGTCACGGATTTGACTCCCCCTTTTTCTTTCATCTCTGCCGATTCCTCCTGAAGACCGGCCTCCAGTTTTTCATCCCCCAGCATTGCTGCCAGCTCGTCCACCATCAGGTTTTTGACACTCTTGTCGCCGGCTTCCATTTTCTTCACCATCGACTTCACCACATCGCCGGGGGTGCTGTCTTTCTTTCCGCAGCTGCTGAAACCGAAAGCTGCAATGAGCAGCATCACACTAAGTACGCGCATTGTTTTCATTTTGTTTGGTTTTGGTTGGTAAATAAAGGATTGCATTAAGGTGTTTGCTATGGCTGATCCTGCCAGGCAGGATGCACTGTTTTCTCCCACGTGCAAAAGGAAGGTAGTCGAAGCTGCCCTGGCACAAATCCACACTGCAGCATAAGAATGCACGCCAGATGAGCTCAGTGCAATACAGGGAATTGGTATCACTGAGGTCGAAGGAATCATCAAAGGGTGTTTGAGAATCTGCTTTACCAATGGCCCATTGGCTGATACGGGCAAGCTCCCCGGCATCGCATTCTGAGCGGTAAATTCCCAAAGCCCTGGCCCTGTCAGGACGCAGGAAATCTTCCAGGCTTTCCTTCTTCACGCGGGCAACGACCTCATTGTCTTCGGCCGGCACTGCGTGTACGACAAGAAATCCTTCCGGGCTGCTAACGATGAGGCCCACGTGTGTGTATGGAACACTATTATCCAGTCCTTGCACCAGGCGACTGACCATACTGATTCCCTGCCTGAATATGATGTCGCCGTTCCGTAACTGTGATTGGTCCAATTCCTCATACAAGAAGCGCTGGACAGGATACACTCTTCCAGTGCCTTGCTGAAATGTCAGCAAGAGTGACAGCAAAAGAAAAAGGAAAAGACGTGGCACGATGGGCGCGTTTCCGGGTAAAGTATTGAGTTGCTTATCGTGGACGAAGGTAGACTTATAAATCTAAATAAACAAAATATGTTTAATCGCTCTAAAGGCAATAATCCTAATAAACTTTGGTGTACCAGAATCTGTTTACCAGATTACTTCCAGGCTGAGTTTGCTTGTATTGGCTTTATCGTCGCTAACAGTGAGTGTCAATGCATTGGTTCCTTTTCTAAAATGATTGGTCCGTACCCTATACTCAAGGAGGTTTCTTTTGGGATCATAATCTGCCAGTACCCATTTGCCGTTGATCTCCATTCGGTAGGTATGTATTCCGCTCAGGTCGTCGGAAATCATAAACTGCAATACACTGCCTTCTCTGATCCGCTGGCCGTTGGACACGTTAAGGCTACGTACTTTCGGAGGGATGGTATCGACCATTACTGTATAGCTGCCAAAGTCCCTGACCCTTGTTTTTACCCAACCATCGGCATAATGGCCGTCGGCATCTTTGAATTTGCCCTTGTCATCTTTCCTGACAATCAGTGCTTTGTTTTGGAGGTTCTCGGGAAGATTTGAGGCCTTGATGCTGAGGTTGCAGAAGGTGTGTAAAGGGACGTTCGGGTGATGAATGTGGTGCAGGGGTGCGTAGGTTCCCGGAGGGGCTTTTTCAACACGATAAGTCAGGCAGACGGTATCATAAAGGGCTGCTCCCGGTATCCACATTTGTACTCCATCCTCTTTGAATGCATAATCCCGGGCATAACTCAGGCAATGTGGTCCAGCGGGAACCTGGTGGAAACGGCGTAGCTTATCGCCTTCCGGCAAGGCTTCAAATATGATCGGAAAACGCAGGATGCTCTCATTCAATTTGTGGTCTTTCACTACAAAGCGTATGTCATACTTGCCGGGAGGCGGGTTGAGTACCCCATTATCTGGGAGTCTATCGTATATGCTGAGTTTATTATTGGGCAGGATGCGGGTACGTTGAAAGCGCTTGCCGCTGCGCCGATATTCCGCATAGTCGATCAGGGCGTTGAGGTAGCGTGTTTCGGCAAAAGAAAAACGATCGAGGCGATGCGCATAGAATAGGCGATCATCGATATACGCTTCAATCGAATACACCCCATTGTGGTTGGACGATTCATTCAGCAGGTCGTAGGTGTGTAAACCAAAACTCACCGCCCCCTTCACCCTGAGGGTGTCACGGGTTTCGATACGGTGGGATTCACCCCAACCGAGTACAGGAAGCCGCATAGCGCTTGCTTTGTTGTTCACGAGCGAATGCTCGCCTTCCGGGTATATCTTCATATCTTTAATCGTGGGACGGATGAAGTCCTTTGCATCCATTCCCAGGTGCATTGGGTTGAGAGGCTCCTGGGAAGCCGCATCGCGGATTTCAAAATGCAGGTGCGGGCCTCCGGAGCTTCCGGAATTTCCAGACAGGCCAATGATGTCGCCTTGTTTCACAGGCAAGGCCCCCGAGGGAACGGTAATGTCCACGTCAAAGGCCTCCAGGCGGTATTGCTGGGCTTCGGCATAGGTGGCAATTTGGCCTTCCAGGTTTCTGAGATGGGCATATACCGAGGTATAGCCGCCGGGATGATCGATATACACTGCTTTCCCGAAACCATAGGGCGAGATCCTGATCCGGCTCACCTGACCATCGGCAATACTGCGGATGGGTTTGCCTTCCACGCCTCCCGTCTTTATGTCGATACCGCTGTGAAAATGATTGGGCCTCAATTCCCCGAAAGTCCCGGAGAGATACATCCTGAAGTCCACGGGTGGAATAAAATCAGGCTGCTGGGCGCGAATAAAGACCAAGGATGAAAGTATGGATATGGTAAGGAGAATGCTTCTGCGGATCATTGAAAAGGTATTTCGGGCAAAAGTAATGACTTTCCTACCTTTGGGGGCTAATTATCGAGCAATGAATGAACTCTACTGGCTGGCGATGCTGCTGGCCAATTTCGGGCTGATCCTTTTCTCTTATAAGCTCTTCGGAAAGAATGGCTTGTTCATCTGGATCCCTATTGCGGCCATCATCGCCAATATTCAGGTGATACAGACTGTGGAACTATTTGGCTATGCCGCAACCCTGGGCAACATTGTATATGCCTCTTCTTTTTTGGTGACGGATATCTTATCAGAGAAATACGGAAAGAAGGAAGCCAATAAAGCGGTATGGATTGGTTTTTTCAGCCTCATTACAATGACGGGCCTGATGAACCTGGCCTTGCTTTTTGAACCTATGGAAGATGATTTTTCACAGCAAACACGTGAGAGCCTCGGGCTGATATTCGGCTTTATGCCCCGCATTGTACTGGCCAGCCTGGTTGCTTACTTTATCTCACAACGCCACGATGTCTGGGCTTTTCATTTCTGGGGAAAACTCTTCTCCGGAAGGGGCAATCTCTGGCTGCGGAACAACCTGAGCACGATGGTCTCCCAACTCATCGACAGTGTGGTTTTTACGCTCATTGCTTTTTATGGCGTTTTCCCAACCCCGATCTTAATTGAAATCCTTCTCACTACTTACTTCCTGAAATGGCTGGTAGCCGCAGCCGATACACCCTTTGTGTATATCGCGACGAAGATCCGGCCGCGTTCCCAGGAGTAGAGAATCGACCCTTTCGGCAAAGCGCAGGGGAAGAAAGCGGACAAGCGGACAAGCGGACAAGCGGACAAGCGGATAAGCAGATAAGCAGATAAGCAGATAGGCAGACAAGCAGACAAGCGAAGTCTTTGCTTGTATAGCACGAGCGCGAGCTTAAGCACGAGTTCGAATCTCAAAGACCCCGAAGGGGGCACCCTTGCTTAGCATCCCAGACCGGTCGGATTCACAAGCCCCGAAGGGGCGGCCCGTTTAAGTAATAAGTCAGAAGGCATAAGGCGAAAGTTGGGAGATGGAGAAGCCCGCTTTGCGTCCATTGCGAATTCTTTGCGATCCTTGCGGTTAAAAAAGTACGAGTGCCTACCTGCCGGTAGGCAGGCGAGTACGAATAAAGCAGGCCCCGAAGGGGCGGCCCTTTTAAGTAATAAGTCAGAATTCATAAGGAAGAAGTAAAAAGGAGGAGGTAGGCAGAACTTCTTTGAGAACCTCTGTGACTCCTTTGCGTGCTCCGTGTAATCATTTGTTTTTCACTGTTTTTCTTACACGGAGGTTCACAAAGTAGGCACAGAGATTCAGTTCAAGTACTCCCACTTTTTTTTAACGCAAAGCCGCAAAGAAAGCGCAAAGAGCGCGAAGGGTTTCTCGCTTTCTTGCCCTGAGCGCAGATCAGGAGGTCAGAAGACCTTATGCTTAAACTTATTCTGGGAATGAGATACTGCCCGAATTATACGCTTGCTTTCTCAAAGCCGCTTTTCAGGTGCAGGTCGCGCTGGGGAAAGGGGATTTGTACCCCGTGCTCCCTGAATTTGGCATCAATGGCATAGCGCAGCTGGCTTCGAATCCTTTCCACGCGAAAAGATTCCGTCACCCAGAAAAACAACATAAAATCAAGACTGCTGTCGCCAAAATCCTCAAAGCGCACAAAGGGTTCAGGAGTATCAGGGATGTGTTCATTCTCTTTTGCAGCTTCCAGCAGCAGCCGGGTTACCAGTTGAACATCGGAACCATAAGCTACTCCCACCGGCACATTAAAGCGGGTCTTGTTGTCGATGTGGCTCCAGTTGATGATGTTATCATTGACAAACTTGGTGTTGGGAATCACCATAATAATATCATCCCGGGTTTTGATCTTGGATGTCCGGAATCCAATCTCAATGACCTTCCCGATGGTGCCGTCTTCTAACTGAATGACATCCTCCATCTTCAGGTTTCTTTCAATTAGAATGATAATTCCGGAAACGAGATCGCCGAAAACCTGCTGAATCCCTAATCCTACACCTACCAGCAGTGCAGCCACGCTGGCCAGCAATACCGAGACTTTCACCCCGAAGGTGTCGAGGATCAGCACAATAACAATGACCCAAACGATGTAGCGGATCACTTGAAAGATGGTCCAGTAGGCAGCCGCATCCAGCTTGCCTGTCTTCACCCGGCGGCGGATGATCCTTTTAACCATCCGCAAAGAAAACATCGTGACGACAATGATGATCAATGCCGTCACGATGCTATATACACTCAATTGGAAATTCCCCGAAGAGAGAAGCTCGAAATTCAATAGGTCTTCAAATGGCATACTCAGGCTTTTCAGCCCCTAAGATAAGATTAGTTTTCGAGTGGAAGAAAGGCATAATCTCTTGAGTAACGCAACATCTGTTCTGTATAGCTCTCAGGATAAGTGACTTTCACGTCCACGATCTCTCCGTTTTCTTCTACAGGAACCAGCACCGGATTGATGAAACCTCCGTAAGGCGCCAGGTCAAGGCGACGGTAGCGCTCGAGGATCTCCCGGTGCAGTTCTTTATCCACCTTTACCCCATACTGCTCTACCAGGACCTTTCCCGCTTCGAAATCCCCTTCTGATTTGATGCGCTGCACTTCAGCCAGAAGTTCCCCAAACATACTTCTCAGTTTCTGATAATCGTTGATCCGGACGAAATGCTTTCCATCCTTTTTAAAAAGTTCAACCACCTTGTCGGCTGCTCCTTTTTCCAAAACCCACTTTGAAATGAGTTGGCGGTTGCGCATATGCGCCTGCTCGATGTCTTTCCCTTCTTCAATACGGGTCAGCTGGCCAATCAGTCCATTGCGGAGGTAGCTGTCGTATTCCGATTTTGGCACCTCATCGGTATCGAAGAGGCCCAACTCAATCAATTTCGGATCCATAATGAAATAGAGGGCGAAGAGGTCGGCACGGGTTTCTTCCAAAGCCGAACTGTAATTTTTCAAGGCATCGCTGGCGGTACCCGGTAGCAATTGTCCGCTTCCGTGGCCCAGGCATTCGTGCAGATCGGTGTGGAGATTCCCGGCCATATAGCCATATTTTTCCGCCCTCAGCACTTCCTCCTCACTGGCACAGAATTCTTCCAAAAAGCCACTGCCGATGGCAGCCTGGTCGTAGGAGTAGGTGATGTTATCCATTGTAACGGATTTAGAGCCGTGCTCTTTGCGGATCCAGTCGGCATTGGGCAGGTTGATCCCGATGGGGGTGCTGGGGTAGCAATCGCCCCCAAGCTGCGCCACGGTGATTACCTTGGCACTGACACCCTTCACCTCTTCCTTCTTAAAGCGATCATCCACAGGGCTGTTATCTTCAAACCACTGCGCATTCTCACTGATAATCTCTGTACGGAGAGTTCCTTCCATATCCTTGAAGTTGACCACAGACTCCCAGGTGGCCTTCATTCCCATAGGATCCCCGTATGTCTCTGTAAAGCCATTCACAAAATCAACCCGGCTGTCCAGATCCTGTACCCAGAGCACATTGAAATGATCGTAATCCACCAGGTCTCCGGTCTGGTAATGCTTGATCAGGGCCTCAATGACGGCTTTTTGTTGTGGATTTTCGGCCACGGATGCTGCCTTCTCCAACCAGTAGGCAGCCTTTTCAAGCGCCGGACTGTACATCCCGCCTATGCGGTAAACTTTTTCCACAATCTGGCCATCTTCATCCTTCATCAGTTTTGAATTTAAGCCATAGGAGATGGGGGTTTCATCGCTTTCATCCTTCATCGCAGCATAAAAAGCTTCCACCTCTTTCTGCGTGACGCCTTCATAGAAGTTGCAGGCCGAACTGCTGATAATATCCCCGTCGGCATCCAGGCTTACCCGCTTAGGTGCGATGGCCGGATCGAAAATCAAAGGCGATATTCTGCCAATAAAAGCCTCATTATCTTCTCCTTCCTGCAAGGGGAATTGGGCCTGAGAAGAAGCATTTACCAGCGAAGCAAAATATTCCTGCGTGAAGGAAGGAATGATTTTATCCGTGCTGTAGTGATGATGGATTCCATTGGAAAACCAAACCCGCTTGAGGTATTCTTCAAAAGCAAGAAAGTCCGCACTTTCCCGGTCTCCCTCATAATTCTTATAGATTTCTTCCAGCGTTTTCCTGATCTTCAGGTTGTGCTTATAATTTTGGTCGAAGAGGATATCCCTTCCGCAGAGGGCGGCTTCACTGAGGTAATACACCAGTTTCTTCTGATCCAGGCTGAGCTCTTCAAAGCCGGGAATCTGGTATTGCATCACTTTCAGGTCGGCAAAGCGATCTACGAGAAAGCTAAACGCCTCCTGTTCCTGCGTTTGCTCATTTTTCTTTTCTTGTGGCTGACAGGCAGCCAGGCTTATCATAGTTGCAATCATAGCCAATTGAACAGCTTTCATTGGTTTTGGTTTTTGGATGATTTGATGTTGGGTTTTGTGATATCCACGAGTCGTTTATTTCTTAATCCCGGAATGACGGGAGCCGCATCCGGGCTAAAGGTGTATTCCAGCACATCATCCGCTTTAAGCAGTCGCAGTCGTTCGCGGTGCTGGGCCTGCTGAATGTAAGCCAGGGGATCTTTTCTTCCTCTTTCCCATAATTCCAGGGCAGCAAGACTGCTGTCAGAAACAGACTGGTGGCTTCCTGCAGCTATCAATCTGTGCGCCAATGCACCGGCAAACAGGCTGTCCTCCAAACAAAACGTTTGCTTCCAACCGGCACAAAGGATAAGGATATCCTGCTTCTTTTGGGTGAGATACTGGCACAACACACTCAGGTTGGAAAAAGCACCGCAGACTACTTCATCGGCTTCTTTCGCGGTGGCGATGGCTTGTGTGCCATTGGTGGTACTGTAAGCAATGGTCTCGCCACGGGCCTGGCCTTTGGTAAAGCTGAAGGCGGAATTCCCATAATCGGCGAAATCCAGCACACTTCCATCCCTTTCTGCAGCCACCTTATAACCTTTGGCTTTGTATTCCCTGGCCTCCTCCAATGTTTCCACCGGAATGATTTCTTTCACGCCGTGATGTAGTGCGGCAGCGAAAGCCGTCGTAGCCCTTAAGATGTCCACCACCACCACCGTGAAAGGCGGTTTGAGTTGTATGTATGGATAGAGGGCCGGACTGAAGCAAACCTCAATTCCGGCCATAGCCTGGTGATCTTCAGGGGGTGTGGAAAGCGGCATTAATCTTTATAAAAAGGAATTTTTACAATTTTTGCAGCCAGGTCTTTGTTGCGGATGCGGATGAAGATTTCCGTATCGAAGGCGCTGTAGGCCGTCTCAACATAGCCCATCCCGATGGCTTTGTTCAGGGAAGGAGACATTGTTCCGGAGGTAACTTCCCCGATCACTTTCCCTTCCTTGTTCACGATTTCGTAATGCTGACGGGGGATGCCCCTGTCTATCATTTCAAAACCACGCAGTCTGCGCGTCACGCCATCCGCTTTCTGTTTTTCCAGGAAAGGCCGGTCGATGAAATCATTGCCTTCGCTGAATTTGGTGATCCAGCCCAATCCTGCCTCCAGGGGAGAAGTAGTGTCGTTGATGTCGTTGCCGTAAAGACAAAAGCCCATCTCCAGCCTCAGCGTATCCCTGGCTCCCAGGCCAATGGGTTTGATGCCAAAAGCTTCTCCGGCTTCAAATACGGCATTCCAAATGGCCTCCGCATCTTCATTCTTCATATAAATTTCACAACCGCCCGAGCCGGTATAGCCGGTGGTAGAGAAGATCACATCCTTCACGCCGGCAAATTCCAGGACTTTGAAGGTGTAATATTCCATATCCGTCACTTCTTCGCTGGCTATTGACTGCATCGCTTTCAGCGCCAGGGGGCCCTGTACGGCAAGCTGGGCATAATCGTCGGAAGCATTGGAGATTTCCTGTCCTTCCTTCAGGCCCATCTTTTCTCCCTGTGCTTTGATCCAGGCCCAGTCTTTGTCAATATTGGCGGCATTGATGACCAAAAGAAAACTTTCCTCTCCGAAGCGGTACACCAGCAGGTCGTCCACAATGCCCCCCTTCCCATTGGGGAAACAGGAGTACTGTACTTTGCCGTCATAGAGGGCATTCACATCGTTGGTGGTGATGTGCTGCACAAATGCTTTTGCTTTGGGGCCTTTGACCCAAACCTCGCCCATATGCGACACATCAAAGACGCCGAGCTTCTCGCGCACCGTCTTATGTTCTTCAATCAGGCCCTCATACTGAATGGGCATCAGAAATCCTGCAAAGGGAACCATCTTGGCTCCCAGCGCCTGGTGTTTGGCAGTAAATGCGGTATGTTTCATTCTGTGAAAATTGTGAATAATGTGGTGTTAATGGTGTTTCAGCAAGGGGCAAATGTACATATTATGACCGAATGGATGCCTGATTGCTTGTTTTCGTTGCTGTCTTCAAGTTTAGTATATAATGCGCTGAATATGTGCAAAATATGATATCTCCGTTGAGCCGGGCTTTTCCAGGGAGGAAAGCTGGAAGATGGTCTGATTGAAGAAAGCTTGATGGATGATGGATGATAAAGTCCGTCATTATTTGTTCCGGTCAGGACCGAAAAGCAGGAGGAAGAATTTAATAAAGGATTATGCGGTGGCTTGCACTGGCCCCCCCATCGCTGGTCAAGCTGAGCGTGTAAAATCCTGGATGAAGGAAGGAGAGATCAATCTCAATTTCAAGCTTCCCGAAAAGAGGCTCATTTCCATACCCAAGTAATTTCCCTTCGATGCTGAAGATTTCCCAATTCAAACTTTTATACCCTTCATCATTTCCGAAAAGGTGCAGGACTCCTTTCGTGGGATTTGGGTAGATATTTGCACTGAGTATCGCTTCAATGCTGTTTGTTGAATTTACTAAGTCGTGTATTGCTACAAAGCTAGTATCTCTCGAACATCCACACTCTCCGGATACTTCCACACTAACATCATATTTTTGCAAATTTCCGCTTGAGCTTTGCGGAGCCATTGTGTAATTATAAACCAAGTTATTTTCTGGATAAAGCACATCTTCTGCTTTAACTGAGTTTTCCAAATCCCCCAAATTAGGCTGGTCCCATTTCATCCACGCAATGGTGTCTTGAGGAATATGAACAAATTGAAGAGATTCATTTGGTTTGTAAATTTCGGCATTCTTAAAAGTTTTATTTATAACATTTCCTGCAGGGTCACTAAACTCATATTTTAACCATTGTTCATAATTAAATTTTCCACAACCATTGGATTGTTGAGTTGTAGAATCTCCAACATAATTAACATTCACCGCTAATCCAGAATTATCCGATATATTAAATTGAGGAGAAGGAACCTGACTTCCAAAAGGAACCGAATAAACAGGAGAAGTTACACTCACGATTGGAGCTTGGTCATCCATAACCTGAATTATTTGAGTTCCAAGGCTATCAACATTTAACCAATACCAAGGGTGTTCTTTCAAAAGAGTAGTTGGAGCATTGCTATCAATGTAATGGTGGAAAGGCTTCCAACTAAATTTTCTATGAATTTCTGAATTTCCATTTCCAAAATCCACAATTGAATCGTTATAAAAAACATCTGCTCCAGGAGAAATATTTGTAACATAAGCCGTATTAGAAGTGTCACTCGATTGCCCCAAAGAGATAAGTGTATCGTTAGGAATTACCTCATTTGAAGGCTCCAAAGGTACAAGAGTTCTTGTTGTTGGCACAGCTGTACCAGAATTAACAACAGTTCCATTGCCATTACTTAAATCAAAATTAATTATTGTCATATTTACATGCCCAAAGTTTTGAATACTCGGAAGATATTGATACATCATTTTCTGAATATTCGCAAAAGAATTTCCGTCCATCCATGGAGATATCCCTGGAAGAACAATCTGGTCATTTGAACCTTCAAAGAATTGCCAGTGAGTAAGTTTATGTGTTGAATCTCCCACAAAAATTGCATTAAGGGCATGAGATATTCCCCCTGCAGTATAGGTATGAACAAAATAAGTAGGAATGTTAAATCTTGCATTTTTAGTAAAATCATGTAAATTATGATTATAAACTGTAGAATCTAGTTTTTCCACTCCATCAAAATTAATCATTGTTTGATTTGTTCTTTCAGTACAATCCCAACCCGAATTAATCACAAAGTTAGTAGAATCAATAGCAATGGCTTTAGCATTCCAAAATTCTCTTTCAGTCCTCGTTTGTAATAAATCCCAGTGTGCTGGAAGATATTTAATTTGCCCATTCAAAAAGTTATTCAATAGGCCCAAATCTGCAGAATTAGTGACTCCATCTCCATTCAAATCAGTCCTATCGTTAGAAGCTCCTTGCTGTATTGCAATATAATCTGCATTATTAATAGTTCCATCCCCGTTAGCATCTCCAGAGCCATAATAATTCCAATGAACTCTTCCCCCATTAAGGTTGTGATGTTGTATATTCGGATCCTTATTCTGGATTCCGTAAAGAGGAAATGCAGTCATCTGCCCATTAGCTTCCTGAAGCCCTGCAACCACGGACAAAGCTGTCGCTCCAGCAATAGCAATATTTTTCAGAGATTTCAAAACTATTCTTTCAAGCCAGGATCCGTATGCTTGATAGTTCTTCCCTTTCGGACTTAACCTAAAATTGGCTAATGATTTGAAATGAAAATGAAAGGAGCTTTTCATAGCAAGCTGTTTTGTTGAAAAAACGAATTTTATTCCATCATCCCCGGGTACTTCAATTGAAAATGGATATGGCAAATCAAACCCAGGTTTTTGTCTGCCTTAAAAATAAAAAAAATACGACGAAATTTCTGTGTTCTGCAAATAGTGTTTTTATCCCAACAGAGATGCTTTCATTCGGGGCACGGATCTGATAATGGAGGATCTCGCCTTGAAGAGCGCTTCTTGTAAGCCCGCTTTTCGTATTTTTGGCATCCCAGAACCTGTCAAATGTTTTTCGGACGAAGAAGCACACCACGCTGGCTTATCTTTCTGATCGACTGTCTGATTGTCGTCGCCTCCACAGGGCTGGCCTATCTGCTGCGTTTTAACTTCCGGATTCCGGAGAATGAACTGGATGCTTTCCCGGCTGTCACTGCCTATATCCTCGGCATCCGCATAATGGGCTTTCTGGCGGCCCGCACCTACGCCGGCATTATCCGCTATACCAGTACCCAGGATGCCATCCGCATCGCCCTGGTTATCACCGGAGGCAGTATCCTGCTGGTGATCACCAACCTGGTCACTTTCTATGGCATCGACCGTTTTTTCTTCATTCCCTTTTCCATCATCATCATCGAATTCATTGCTACTATATTCGGGATGACCACTTTCCGCCTGCTGGTGAAGATTGCTTATCTGGAATATATTAATCCAAGGAAGGAGCGCAGCGGTGTGGTCATTTTCGGGGCAGGGGAGGCCGGGCTGATTGCCAAGCGCACCCTGGACCGGGATGCCGGGACGCGTTTGAAGGTGCAGGCTTTTTTTGACGATGATCAGAATAAGGTGGGAAATAAACTGGAGGATGTGAATATCCTCCCCGGAAATCGCCTGGAGGATTTCTTGAAGGAAGGAAAAGCGGAAACCCTGATCCTGGCCATTCAAAAGATTCCGGCGGCGCGCAGGGCTGAAGTGGTGGATATTTGTCTTCGCTATGGCATCCGCGTGTTGAACATCCCTCCTGTGGTGCGCTGGATTAAAGGGGAACTCAGTTTTCGTCAGCTCAAGGAAATCCGGATTGAAGAGCTCCTGGAGCGGGATGTGATTCAAATGGATCGGGACCGCATCCGCGATGCCCTGCACGGCAAATGCATCCTGATCAGTGGGGCCTCCGGTTCCATCGGAAGCGAACTGATCCGTCAGGCCGCCGCTTTTAATCCCGGCACCCTCATCTTGCTCGATCAGGCCGAAAGTCCGCTCTTCGAACTCGAGCTGGAAATCCAGGAAGCATTTCGTGATTTGAAATGCGAGGTGGTGGTGGCTGATATTACGCATTTCCCTCGCCTGGAATCTGTTTTTCGCAAATACAAACCGGAGGTAGTGCTGCATTCCGCAGCCTACAAGCACGTACCGCTGATGGAATCCAATCCCCAGGAAGCCGCTGCCACCAATGTGCTGGGAACAAAGCATCTGGTCGATCTGAGCAAGGCATACGGGGTACAGAAGTTTATTATGATCTCTACCGACAAAGCCGTGAATCCCAGCTCGGTAATGGGTGCAAGCAAAAGAATGGCCGAGATGTATGTGCAGGCACAGAATGGGAGAGGAGATACCGTTTTTATTACCACCCGCTTTGGGAATGTGCTCGGCAGCAATGGTTCCGTGATTCCGCTCTTTAAAAGGCAAATTGAAAAAGGAGGCCCCATCACCATCACGCATCCGGAAATTACCCGCTACTTTATGACCATCCCTGAAGCCTGCCAGTTGGTGCTTGAAGCCGGAGCGATGGGAAAGGGTGGCGAAATCTTCATATTCGATATGGGCAAGAGTGTGAAGATCCTGGACCTGGCAAAGAAGATGATACTCTTGAGCGGTCTGCAATTGGGCAAGGACATTGAAATTGTGTTCACCGGATTGCGTCCCGGGGAGAAGTTGTATGAGGAATTGTTGAACGATGAAGAGAATACCCTTCCCACCTATCATCCGAAGATTATGATAGCCCGCACCCGGCAGGTGGATGAAGCGATGATCAACGAGGCGGTGGGAAGGATGATGGTGTTATTGGAAAAAGATGAGTCAAAGGCCGTGGTTTCCCTGCTTCAGGAAGTGATTCCTGAGTTTAAGCCGGTCAATCCGATCTACCAGGCATAGAATAAAAGCTTTGTTTTAGTTTCAACCGCAAAGTATCAAAATGAGCAAGAAAGAAAATGTAAAATACGGCTTCGCCCTGAGTGGGGGCGGGGCCAGGGGCTTTGCACATCTGGGTGCCATCCAGGCATTGAAGGAAAAGGATATCTCTCCTTCTGTTTTGGCAGGTACAAGCGCAGGCGCCATTGCCGCAGCTTTTATTGCCGATGGATACGATCCGGAGGAAGCTTTGCAGATTTTCATTGATCAGAAATTATACAGTGTGATCGGCCTGAGTCTTCCCAAACGTGGTTTGGGCTCTATTCAGGGAATGGAAAAGGTGCTGAAGAAACATATCCGTACAAAAAAGATTGAGGATTTCTATATCCCGGTTTCTTTCACCGCTACCGATCTGCAGCACGGAAAGGCCATCCATTTTACAGAAGGGGAGGTCATCCCCCGGGTGATGGCTTCTGCATCCATTCCCATCATCTTTCAACCGGTACGCATAGAGGGTATTGATTATGTGGATGGAGGGGTGATGGATAATCTGCCGGTGGATGCCTTGAAAAAAAAATGCGATAAAATCATTGCCATAGACACGAACCCCGGGATAGAGAAAGCAGAATTCAACAACCTGATCAGTATTGCTGAAAGGGTGTTTTATCTTAGCTTCTCCAAACAAAGTCCGGAGAAAATCGGGGCTGTGGATCTTTTTATCGAACCGGATGTGTACAAATTTTCCTGGTTTGACCTGGGAAAGAGTGGGCAGATATATAAGGCCGGCTATGAGGCTGCGCTGAAAGCTTTGAAAGATAAGGCTTAGGATGAGTTTGAAGGGAATCGGTGGTTTTTTTCTGGTGATTGCCTTTGGCATCATTGCCGGCTCCTTCGACCTGGCTGTGGTGGGGCCTTCTCTTCCCGGCATTGTCGGGGAGTTCGGCCTGGGTCCGCGCTCCGTCAGTTGGGTTTTTACTTTATATGCTCTTTTTAATCTGGTGAGCTTGCCTTTGGTAACGGGCCTGGCAGATCGTTATGGAAAGCAGCGCATTATGCTTTTCTCCCTCCTGATGATGGGTGCAGCGGCATTGCTGATCGCATTTTCCGCCTCTTTTGCGCAGATTCTGGCAGGCAGGGCTTTGATGGGAATGTCGGTCAGTGGGGTTTTTCCCATTGCCCCCGCTTTGGTAAGAGAGCATTTCCCTGAGGGGAAGCGGGGAAGTGTGCTTGGGATGATCGGCGCATCTTTTGGCATCAGTTTGTTTGCGGGTCCCCTGCTCTCCGGATTCTTTCTGGATTGGTTCGGCTGGCGAAGCTTATACATTAGTGTTGCCGTACTTGCTTTACTGGCCCTGATCCTGGCTTTGCGTTTCCTCGACAGAGAGAAAGTCGATCGAAGCGTTCAGATTCCGATGGGTTCCTTGCTATTTCTGACCTTAAGTATCGCTTCCCTCGCTCTGCTTCTTTCTGGAACAGGCTTGGGCGCAAGCGGCCTGATGGCGAATATTCCTTTGCTTGCCGGCTTTGTCTTTGCGATAAGTCTTTGGCTTTTTGTCAGAAAGGAGCGCCGGGCCGAGCACCGGATTTTTCCCGCCCTGATTATTCGTTCCACCTTAACCAGGCTCATTCTGATCCTGGGTATCACTGCGGGTGTCGTCCAGGCCTGCTTTATTTTTCTGCCACATTATCTGGTAGATACCTTTGGTGTTTCCGATGCGAATGCCAGCTTTCTCCTCCTGCCCCTGGTGGCATTCTTTACCCTGGGTAATTATCTGGCTGGCCGACTGACCGATAAAGCAGGCCCCCTCACTGTGCTTTCAATGGGTTGGCTGCTCTTGGGTGGGGCTTTTACCTTACTGGGGTTCACTCAACATCTTCCCTGGTTTTATCTGGTCACCCTCCTTTTTGGATTGGGTTTGTCCACGCTGGAGAGTCCCAGCTTACGCTATATGCTGATCCATATTCCATTAAAAGCCTTCGAAACCCGTGCCCAGGGATTGCTTTCTGTTTTTATCAGTCTGGGCCAGCTCAGTGGCTCTGCCATTTTGGGCAGCCTGGCCTCCGAGCGCCTTGCCGGAAGCTATCAGGGAGCCTATGCCTGGATGCTGGTGTTGGCCATTGGCGTAATCCCGGCCATTTTGATGTTAAGAAACAGGTTCACGAAAATGAAAATAACGCTGAAGTATGGCGAGCATACGAAGTAAAATCATCAATACACTCCTGCGCAATCGGCATTTGTTTCAGGGGAAATGGTGCAAAGAAGTATTCACCGCAGAAACTTCCATTGACGATTTCCGCGCTTTGTGCGAAAAAGGAGCGGCACGCTACAACAAGCTGCCCGCAGGAATACAAAGCAGGGAGGCTGAAATATGCGGGATGAAAAGCTTGTGGGTTTATCCACAGGAGGCACCAGCGGAAAAGGTAGTGTTGTATGTGCACGGGGGAGGCTATGTGTCCGGCTCCTGCAGTGATCACAGGGGGGTGGTTGCCAAATTCGCCGCAGCCAACGGATATCGCCATCTGCTTTTTGAATACCGCCTTGCGCCTGAGTTTCCTTTCCCCGCTGCGTTGGACGATGCGCTTGCGGTATATGAATATCTGCTGGCCAATGGATATAATGCCGGGGATATCTTGATTGCCGGGGAGTCGGCAGGAGGTGGATTGTCGCTTGCATTGTTGCTGGCAATAAAGGACAAGGGCCTTGAGATGCCTGCAGCGGCTGTGGCTATTTCTCCCTGGACCGACCTGAGCTGTTCCGGGGAATCTTACCATACCAAAAACAAGGTATCCGTGGCACCGCTGGATTCCTGGAATGTCTTTGCGCAGCATTATGCCGGGGGACAGGATGTAAAGAATCCTCTCATTTCTCCGCTCTTCGGTGATTTGAGCGATTTGCCTCCCTTGTTTATCATTGCGGGAATGGATGATGAGTTGTTTGACGACGGTCGCGTCTTTGCTGAAAAGGCGCGTGAACAGGGCGTGGATGTGACATTCCGGGCCGGGAAAGGGATGGTACACTGTTACCCGCTTTTGGCGCCGATGTTTCCTGAAGCTACCGCAGCGATGAAGGAGATCAGCGGTTTTATCAGGAAGAACTTATAAGGCCGCAAAGGGGACGGGCCTGTTTAAGTCAGAAGTAATATTTCAAAAGGCATAAGTAATAAGTCAAAAGGTGGAGTGGCAGGAGAAAACCCTTTGCGAATTCATTGCGCTCATTGTGGTCAAAATGATTCCCATAATTATAATCTGTGTTAATCCGTGTTATCTGTGGTAAAACAAATTAGCGGGGGAAGCGAGATAAGCGGACAAGCGGATAAGCGGGAAACGAACAGCGACGGCTTCGGTTCTTTAGCGCGAACGCCTACCTGCCGGTAGGCAGGCGATTGCCTACCTGCCGGTAGGCAGACGAATTCGTAAAAGCTGAAGCGCTAGTTTTGCCCCATCGGGGCAAAATCTGATTAGCTATAGATTTTTGTTTCATTAATGTGCTCCATCGGAGCGCGACGTGATTGATTATTGAATCAGAAGGTCAGAAGGTCAGAAGGTCAGAAGGTCAGAAGGTCAGAAGGTCAGAAGATCAGAAGGTCAGAAGATCAGAAGATCAGAAGATCAGAAGGTCAGCAGGTCAGAAGATCAGAAGATCAGAAGGTCAGCAGATCAGCAGGCCAAAAGATCAGCAGGTCAGAAGGTCAGCCTTATTCAAGCATTTACAGAGGAACACTGCTCTCCCGATTCACTTCGTTCATCGGGATGAGTTCGACTAGTGGTTTGTT
>Ga0334883_1000112_pt1 | contig 150396 bp, 150 predicted proteins | sample GraSluR1_MG_6_FD_207230 | JGI IMG/M metagenome (GOLD analysis project Ga0334883, IMG submission 207230) | Sludge microbial communities from methane-producing bioreactor in Wageningen University, Netherlands - Granular Sludge_09_05-R1 | ecosystem: Engineered > Bioreactor > Anaerobic >...
TCTGACTTTAGAAACATTTCAACGCTCACTGGTAGAAATCCTTTCTATTCTGGACAGATATTTGATGGCGAAACGGAATAAAGAAAGATATGAATACAAAGAACGCAAAGAAAAGACTTTAATTACGCCGCTGGTTGCTTTTATTATCAACCGGTGTTATGATAACTTAAACATAGCATTTTACAGGGGAGCTGGGGTTACCCGGCTGAGAAAGAGATTTACTGCTCTGACCCTTAAACCTGATCTGGATAATACCAGCGGAGGGATACTTTAATGACATCAAGCTGTCGCCTGCGTTGGCGACAGCTTTTTATTATTATAGATAAAACACAGGAGCACAAACAATGGTCAATTGCAACCTGAGCATGCAGATAATCCCCCTTATTGATGAGAAAAACCTTTATTCTGTTGTCGACCGGATTATTGATATGATCGCCGCTTCAGGAGTTAAGTTTATTGTCGGACCGATGGAAACAACCATGGAAGGTGAACTGGAGTTATTGCTGCAAATTGTAAAAGAAGCCCAGGATATTTGCACAGAAGCAGGTGTTAACAGGGTCCTTTCTGTAATTAAGATCGACTACAGCCCCGGGGGAGTGAGCATTGATGAAAAAATCGCTAAATATAAAGACTAACCTGCCGGCAGTTTTTACTATTCTGGTCTTGCTGTTACTATGGGAGCTTCTCTGCAGAACAACGGCTATCCCGGAGTTTATACTTCCTTCCCCATCGGCGATAATCTACTCCCTGACAACTAATTATACCCTTATTACCAGCCACGCCATTACTACAATGATAGCCGTTGCAGGAGGCCTGGTTCTTGCTGTCACAGTAGCCCTCCTGGCTGCCCTGGCCATGGACCGATGGCTGTTGATTAAGCGTGCTCTTTTCCCCCTGCTGGTAATTTCACAGGCTGTACCCATCTTCGCCCTTGCTCCCCTGATGCTGATCTGGTTCGGGGTCGGACTGGCCCCAAAAATATTCATTGTTGCCCTGGTTTGTTTTTTCCCCCTTGCTGTCAGCCTGGTCGAAGGGTTGGATCAGGTTAACCCGGAAGAGATTGAACTGATGCAAATCATGCAGGCCGGCAGCTGGATGATCATGCAGCAGGTCAAATTCCCCTCTGCCCTACCTTATTTTTTTTCCGGATTAAAAATTGCTGCAACCTACAGTGTCCTGGGAGCAATCATTGGCGAATGGCTCGGTGCCCGGTCCGGACTGGGCATTTATATGCTCCGGGCAAAAAATTCTTTTCAAACCAGTGATGTTTTCGCCTCCATCATTATTGTTGTTATTTTGAGCCTGCTGCTCTTCAAGGCTGTAGAAATAGCCGGTTTTGTGGTTATGCCCTGGAGAAGAGAAAAAGACCTTACCGTGGAGGATTAAAATCATGTCTAAACTAAGTAAAATCTGCATAGCGTTGTTTTCTTTACTGCTGATTATGATGTTAATTTCCTGCTCAGCGCCTGCACCACAGGATCTGGAACAGATAACCCTTTTACTGGACTGGACGCCCAATACCAACTACAGCGGCATATTTAGTGCCCTGGAGGAAGGTTACTACGAAGCTGAAGGAATTGAACTTGAGGTGATTGAAGCCCCCGGAAGTGTCCTGCAAATGGTAGCAACCGGGCAGGCCCATTTTGGTATCAGCTACCAGGAAGAAGTGATTTTTGCCCGCTTGAGCGATCTGCCTGTTGTATCTATCGCAGCTGTTATTCAACATAACACATCGGGCTTTGCTTCACTAAAAGAACGCGGGATTGAGTCTCCGGCCGATTTTGAAGGGAAACGTTACGGCGGTTGGGGTTCACCGGTTGAAGAGGCAACTATAAAAGCCCTGATGGATAATTACGGATCAGACTATAACCAGGTTGATATTGTAACCACCGGTGAGGTCGACTCCCTGATAGTTATTGAGCGTGATGCCGATTTTGCCTGGATATATTACGGCTGGACCGGTGTAGAAGCAGAATTGAAAGGCATTGATTTAAATTTTATCGAACTGCGTCTGGAAGAAGAAGCACTTGATTATTACACACCGGTCATAGTGACAGGTGAAGACTTAATCAATGGTAACCCCGAATTGGTGGACAGATTCATGAATGCAACAGAAAAAGGTTACCGGCTGGCTATAGATGATCCTGCAACAGCAGCTCGTCACCTGTTAACCAATGCGCCTGAACTGAATAACGACCTTGTGTCAGCCAGCCAGGCCTGGCTGGCTGACAAATACCAGGCGGAAGCAGAAATATGGGGTTTACAGGACAAAGATACCTGGGAAGCCTACAGCAAATGGCTCCTGGAAAACAACCTGATCGAAACCATGCCGGATATCAATAAGGCTTTTACAAACCGCTTTGTGAGGTGAATCTAATCGAAACCCTGGCCCTGGAAAATGTAACAGCAACATATCAGGTTGGTGAACAACTTCTGCCGGTTCTAGATAATATCTCACTGCAGGCCGGTGCAGGTAAATTTGTCTCTGTCATCGGTCCAAGCGGCTCAGGCAAAAGTACTATTCTTAAATTGGCTGCCGGCCTGCTTAAACCCGACCGGGGCAGGGTAACGGTAAACGGTTTAGATCTTACCGGGGTTTTAAGGGTTGTCGGGTATATGCCTCAAAAAGATCTACTCCTGCCCTGGAAAACTCTACTTGAAAATGCTGCGCTTCCCCTCATTGCGGCAGGCAGGAAAAAAACCGATGCTTATGCAATAGTCCAGGAATTACTGCCCCGTTTCGGCTTGGATGGCTTTGGGGGGTATTATCCGGGCAGACTTTCGGGAGGAATGAAACAAAGAGGTGCCCTTCTGCGAACCCTGTTGATCGATAGTTCTCTTCTACTGCTAGATGAACCCTTTGCCTCCCTTGACGCTTTAACCAGGGCTTCAATGCAGGACTGGATTCTCGATATCTGGGTGCAGTTTAAAAGAACGGTCCTTTTTGTCACTCACAGTATAGACGAAGCGATTTATCTTTCCGACCAGGTTTATGTCATAACAGAAAGACCCGGCCAGATTGCTGCTAAATTCAATATTAACCTGCCGCGCCCCCGTACGAAAAAAGTAATTACCACGAAGAGTTTCAGCTCATACAAGGAAGATATGCTGGCTGCTCTCGGCCAAATCAGCTAACCCTGGTTTTTATCACAAGCAGTAATCCTTTTCTGAAGGAAACCGATGCTACATTTTCGGTGAACTGGTTGCTCAGGCCTCGTGTTGAAGAAAAATGCAGATGCTCATCTTTTAATGGATATTTAAGCCCTTCGGTAACCAGGCCTTCTACTCCTGGAGTGAGGGAAAAAAGAGAAATAATATCACCGGGCTGTCCGTTCATTTTAAAACTGCTTTTAAACAAACGGATTTCAGTTTTGCTATCGATAATCGAGGCAGGGATATTTTCATCAAGCGGTTTTTTTAGCAGGAGAAGGTTGATAAAACAGTGATCAACCCTGCTGCCCCCCAGGGCGCCAATAATTACGATCTCCCCTGGTTCTGTTTTTACGGCGTACTCAAGTGCGAGCTCCAGATCAGATTTATCTTTCGCCACCGGGTACTGCATTACCCGTTTGTTTAATGCTGACAATGCTTCCTTGTCCGTTTTAGGCAATGAATCAAGATCCCCAATTACCAGATCGGGATTAATCCCCATCCTCAGGGCATGAGCACTGCCCCCGTCAGCACAGATAACTGTATCATCAGCCCTGATAAACTCACGGTGCCATGAATCATCTTCCAAATCGCCCCCGGCAATTATGACCACCCTGTTACTCATTTATTTCTTCAATCCTTCAATAAATTTGGCTAGTCGTGAAACGCCTTCAGATAAGTTTTCCATGGAATAAGCATAAGAAATACGAATATAGCCTTCCGCCCCTGAACCAAAATCAATACCCGGTGTGACCGCCACTCCGGCTTCTTTCAGAATTTGCAGGGCAAAACCATAAGAATCGTTTGTATAATCCTTTACATTGGCCATCATATAAAAAGCTCCGTCCGGGGGCTTCGCCGGGGCTATGCCCATATTCTGCAGGGCTTTATACAGGTAAATACGCCGCTCATTGAAAGCGCTGAAACGTTTATCAAGGGTATCCCTGCTCTCTTTCAAAGCAGCAATTCCTGCAGCTTGAATAAAAGAACAGGCACATATAAACAGGTTCTGCTGTAGTTTCTGCATCTGTCTGACCATTTCAGCCGGTGCAATTAGATAGCCCAGGCGCCAGCCGGTCATAATGTTCCTTTTGGAGAAGCCGTTTATCACAATAGCCCGATCGGTAAATTCCAGAATAGAGTGATCCCGGCCCGAATAATTTATGCCGTGATATACTTCATCTGAAACTATAAAAGTGTCAAGACCTGCCAGCTCTTCTAGTTCTTTTTTACCAAGCACGGCACCGGTGGGGTTGGCAGGCGAATTGATCATTAATCCCCTGACTTTTTTACCAAGCTTTTCTTTTACCTGTTCAGCCCTTAGAACGAAACCATCTTCTTCGTAGACAGGAACAAAAACAGGTTCACCTCCCACATAACTGACAAAGTTTGGATAGCAGGCATAATAAGGGTCGGCCATCAGCATCTGGTCATCCCTGTCCAGCAGTACGGAGTAAGCAAGAAGCATCGCCGGTGATGATCCGGAAGTCACCAGAACCTGGTCCGGTGTTATGGAAACCCCATAAGTCCGTTTATAGTAATCAACAATTTCATCCCTTAATTCTGCTTTCCCCAGGCTGTGCGTGTAAGCAGTATCGTTCTGCTCCATCGCCTCTATAGCAGCCTGCTTAATGGAATCCGGTGTTTCTCCACCCGGTTCGCCTACCTCCATATGAATAATCGAACGCCCTTTTGCCTCTTCAAGCTGAGCTTTTTCCAGGATCTCCATCGCCAGAAAAGGCCTGACCTGATTAACCCGATCCGGGATAATAAATTCTCTGTTGATGTCATTTGATTTAGAAACCATCAATCTTCCTCCTTCAGCTAATAACCCCGTCTTCTTCTTTTTCCCTGATCAGGTCGGCACAGTATTCGATTATTTCCCTGCGACGTATAATCCCGATAAAAATTCCCTGGTCATCTATTACCGGTACAAAGTTCTGCTCACTGGCCAGATGAAGAAGATCTACAATTCTAGCATCAACCTGAACAGGCTTATTGTTTATCCGGCAGGCAATATCTTTAACTTTTATTTTTTCCATCCCTGCCAGGTCCAGGCCTGGCGTATTTTTGATTTTCCACAACAGATCTCCCTCGGTAACTGTTCCGGCATAACAACCATGCTCATCAACCAGGGGGAGAGCTGCATAGCTGTTGTGCTCCATTCTTTCGAGGGCCTGGCGCATGGTCGTCTTGGTCTTTAAACAGACCAGGTCATTCTTGGGAATCAAAAAAAAAGCTACTTTCATTGTTGATCAAAACCCTTCTGCTTCATTGTCTATCAATCCGCCGTTAACAATTCTGAAGCCGGCCTTCCGGTAAAGAGGTTCCAATTCCGGTTCAAACAGAACATTGATAGTCTTTATTTTTTCGGCCTTAGTACGCTTTATAACCATTTTTAACAATCTCAGGGCAATGCCTCTTCTTTGATAATCCGGGTGGACGATCAGGCTGCGTATTAACGCATCTTCAACTCCGTCGCTTAAAACATCAACAAAGCCGATTAACCGATCCTGTTCAAAGCAGGCAGCGGTCATGAAGGTACTGCCGATAATCCTGGTTATTCTTTTTTCTCTTCCTTCCCAACCAACCAGATGCCTCAGCTCGGCTATTTCTTCCGTAGTTAAATTAGGATCAACCTTAAAGATAAGACTCACCTGAACACCTCATTGTAAAAACTGCTTATAATCAGATATTTTTAGTTAGCTCTATTCCCTGTTACGGGTGTAAAAAAGAAACATGTAAACCAAAAAAGCTACTACAACCAGAAACAGAACAATTGTAAAAGGATCATAGGGGACAAAATCAGAAGAAAAAACCAAGTAAAACCCTACAACTCCGAGAACGATTAAAAAAGCTATGTAGAGTATTCTTTTAAAAAGCAAGCAATTCTCCCCCCAGCATATTTTATATGATTTTATTAAAATTACAACTCTTCCAGCTTGTTGTATAAATCGATCAACGCAGTGCGGCAACTACCCCTGATCACTACTTCTGCATTACTGTCATAAGCTGTCGGCTGCTGATTAATAATAGCCATCTTTTCAGCCAAAGCCGGCATATCGGCAACAGGGTATACTACCAGACTGCTGCCTACAACCAGCATAAAATCACAGTCACGGGCTAACATTTCCTCCAGCTCAAAAAAGAAGGCAGGCATCGGATCTCCGAATAAAACCACATCGGGTCGCAACACTCCAAAACAGTTATGGCATGTTGGTGGTATATGCTTCAGCTCAACCTGCTGAACAAGTTCTTCAAATGGGTATCTTTTCTTACATCCCAGGCAGTATCCTGAGCGCAGGTTGCCATGAACTTCCCATACTTTTTTTGATCCGGCTTTAACATGCAATCCATCAATATTCTGGGTTATCAAACCTTTCAGGTAGCCTTTTTCTTCAAGCCTGACCAGTACACGGTGGCCTTCATGTGGCTCAGCCAGGCTGATCTTGGAAAAACGGCTGAAACCGGCCTCATAAAATAAACGGGGATTATTGCGGAGCACTTCGACTGATGAAACTGCGATTGGATCTACTTTTTCCCACATTCCCGTACCGGGTGATCGAAAATCAGGAATACCGCTTTCGGTGCTCATTCCCGCACCAGTCAGAACGATGAAACGTTCACTGGCTTTGATCAGTTCAGCCAGCCTGGCGATCGATTCCCCATAGCTCATCAGAAAACCTCCCCTTTGTCCGGCTGCCTGACTCCCTCACCCATTGGCTGGCACAGGGCAGTTACAGAACGATCACTGATGCCGGGTTTTTCTACTTTTATGATATCGTAAAAATCTATCCATTGCGAGTAATTAAAATTATTCTCTGCGCAGTGCAAGGCAAGGGAATCTCGAGCACAGATATGATCGCTCCATGAAGCTCCAAAACGATCATTACTGCCATCACCAATATAAATTACAGATCGCCCATCTTCCTTGAGACGAACTACATGTGCCGCCTTACAGTTTCCGCATTCCGGACAATTTTGATGAGCATGGGTATTAACAACCTGTAATCCATCACTAGCCTGGATTAATTCATTTTTATATATATAGCTGATTGAATCAAACAGCCCCAGTTTTTTCAAAATAGGTTCTATATAAAAACCGAAACCATCACTGGCAATCACCACGGGGCATGCTTCTTTACCTGCTTTTTCCAAAAACTGCTCAAACCCGGGACGAATTTTTGCCCATTCCAGAGCTTTTGTCATCAGCATATCGAAATCGGCAGGTAGCTGTTGGGCGATTCTCTGCAGCCAAACCTTGATCGGTATATTGCGCTGGCGATATTCTTTATCTATCGCTAAATACTTATCCCCACCGTAATAGGCAGCCAGCCTGGATGAAAGATCCTCGGTTGTGACAGTTCCGTCAAAATCAACTAAATATGCAGTATTCTGTTTCATTTAAACCTCCGGTCGATAATCTAAATATCAATGCGCTTGCTGTTTCAGAGAATATTATCGGCTGCAAATAGCTTTATTATATCTTCCGGGTTATCAGCTAAAAACCTGGCTCCGCTATTGGTCAGCTCTTCTGCATCACGAAAACCCCAGAGCGCCCCGACAGGGAAAAACCTCCCGTTCACAGCAGTTTGCATATCAGTATGCGTATCTCCGAGGTACACCACCTGCCCGGGTTTTAGGTTCATTTTCTCAGCTATTTTCAGGGCACCCCGGGGGTCTGGTTTTTTGGGAGTGTTGGAGCTGACGCCTACAACAGCAACAAATTTCCATACAGGTAAAAGTGTCTTTACTGTTAATTCGGCGAATTGATGTGGTTTGTTGGAAAATACCGCTTTGGCAACCTGATTTTCTTCCAGGTAGTTAAGCAGGTCTGCTATACCCCGGTAAGGAACAGTGTGATCTTTCCAACGCTTAGCATATTCTTCTTTAACCTGATCAAAAATTATATCCAGGTCGTAATCCCAGTCATCTTCTGGAGGAAATACTTTTTTCACCATTACATCCATACCTTCGCCTACAAAATAGCGATAAGCATCAACAGGATGTCCCTCAAACCCATATTTCTCTAATACAGCATTTGCCGAAAGAGCTATATCGGTTAAGGTATCCAGCAAAGTACCATCGAGATCAAAAATAACAGCCTTTAAGTTCACCAGCCAAACTCCTCCTCGGTCAGCTGGTTTTAGACCAGCGCCCAACCAGGGATAACACAGATTCCGGGTAATGTTTCCTGAATATGCGGTAGTAATAAAGCTCTTCCTTATTTCTAACCGGTACCGGGGCTTTCTCCCGCTCAGCATTATATTCATCGTCACTGATCGTTTCTTCAGCAATAGAGGTAAGCATATCTGCTGAACCGGAACCCTGGTCAAACTGCTGTTTATCACGCCAGGCAACTTTAGAACCCAGCTCATCGGTAAAAGCCTGTCTTAATATCCACTTGTCAATTGCTTTCCCGTCAACTTCATGCAACTTCCAGTTCATGGGAAACTGCTGGACCAGTTTTAGCAGCCCGGGTTTTAAAAAAGGGACCCGGCAATCCAAACCGTGGGCAGAATTCATTCGATCAACTCTCTGCAGTCCGGTCCGGCTTAACCCTTTAAAAATATCTTCAAGTTCCGCTTCTATTTCTGCTTCAGAGCCTATCTCCTTAAGGTAACTGTAACCGGCAAACATTTCATCCGACCCTTCACCGGTCAGCATAACCTCCCGGCCATCAGCTGCAGCCTGGCGAGCGGCAATATAATTCGGTATAGCCGAACGAACGTAAGCACAGTCAAATGATTCAAGGTGATAAATAACATCCGGGATGATATCTATCATTTCATCGATATCATAGGTGTATACCTTATGATTTGATCCAATTTTTTCTGCAACTAGGGCTGCATATTCTATATCACTGCTACCTTTAACTCCAACTGTGTATGTGTTGATCGGTTTTTCCCTGAGACCTGCAGCCAGGACGGCAATAACACTGCTGTCCAGTCCTCCGCTTAAAAATACACCCAGTTTTTCTACCCCGGCAATTCGTTCTTCAACTGCCAATGATAACAAATGACGTAATTTTTCTGTTGCCTGATCAAGAGTCAGCCTGTTATTGCTGATCAGCTTTGGCAGGTTGTAATATTTTACCCAACCCCTGCGCTTGTCCAGGTAACTTCCGGGAGGCACTTCCCTGATTTTAGACTTCAGCCCAAGCAGCGCTTTTATTTCCGGGGCAATATAAAGAGTTCCCTTTTTCTCAGTATAATACAAAGGTTTAATTCCCAGAGGATCCCGAGCTACCAGGCGTGTTCCATTATTGTCGGAATAGGCCAGGGTAAACTCTCCCTCAATATTATTAAAAAAAGAAGGCCCTTCATCTTCAATCAGGCTGGAAAAACGCTTTTCCCCATCACTTCCCTGTAGTAATTTTTTCTCTTCAGGTATAGCCATGTAACCATCCAGGGCTACCATATGCATATCAGAATTTATATCATCAGATCCATCTAATACTCCCATACAGCATGAGTCGCTGTCTGTTTCAATTTCGCGACAGGTCCCACGAAATTCAACTTTTTCAATCAGAGGATCCAACTCGACCGTATCATCCTTTTCTCCAAAAACTGCTATCAAACCGGGCACAGAAAATCAGCTCCATTAAATTATTAGTCTTCTACGCAGGTAGAAGACTGATAATTATTATATCACAGCTGGAGAAATAAGTAAAAAAAGACCCGGGAGACAGGAGCCGGAATCCTTTTTGTGGATTACAAAATTGCTGTTTTTTATCGTCTTCCAAATTGGGCTAAACAAGAGCTTATCCCTTTTGAGCTTCTTTATTTTTATAAAATAAAGCCCCTACCGGACATGCTTCAACACACAGCAGGCATTCTGTGCAAATAGATTCTGCCAGTGGAACCTCCTTAAAAGTGGTTACTACACGGTTAATCCCCCGATTTGAAAACCCGATTGCCCCAACCTTTGCTTTTTCACGATCAGCCCAGACACACTGCCCGCATAGAACACAGCGGCTGCGGTCGAAGGCAAACTTTTCAGGGCTTTCATCAATTTCAAATTCCCTCTCAATCAGATTAAAGCGGTCATGCTTTAATTTTAGTTTACGCTCTTTGGCTATCTTCTGCAGTTCGCAGGCCCGGTTAGCAGGACATTCACGACAGTTAAGATTGTGGTCTGATAATATAAGCTCAAAGGCAGTTCGAACCAGGCGGTCAACTTTCTCACTCCTTGTCTTAACATTCATACCATCTTTTACTGTCATGGTGCAGGATGTAACCGGGTGTGAATACCCTTCTATTTCTACAAAACAAAGTCTGCAACTTGCATTGGGCCTCTCTTCATTTTTAATCGCACAAAGATGCGGAATATAAATACCGTTACCCAGGGCAACCCATAAAAGCTTTTCTCCTGCCCCGGCTTTTATTTCCCGGCCATCAATAGTTACAGTAACGAAATCACTCATTTCGCTTTCCTCGCTTTCTCCTGCGGAAGAACAGGGGGAGACAGCTTAACTATGGCATTATACTCAGGTGGACAGGCTTTCAGGCAATTATCGCATTTAACACATTTCTCCTGGTCAATCTCTTTTAGTCCGTCATCCCTGGTAAATATCGCCTCTGTTGGACAGCTTCCGACGCAGACATTACACAATTTGCTGCACTTTGGCGGTTCTATATAATATAGAATCAGGTCACGGCAAACCAGGGCCGGGCAGCGTCCTTCTTCAATATGGGCTTTATATTCATCGCGAAAGTACTTTAACGTTGTTAAAACCGGGTTGGGAGCCGTTCGCCCCAGATTACATAATGAACCGTCCCGGACATCCTCGGCAAGCTCTTCCAATAACTTCAAGGTATTCTCATCACCCTTACCCCGGGTAATGTCGGTTAAAATATCTAGCATATGTTTCGTTCCCAAGCGGCAGAAAGTGCATTTGCCGCATGATTCATGCTGGGTAAATTCAAGAAAATAACGGGCAACCGATACCATGCAGTCATCCTCACTCATTACAACCAGGCCGCCGGAACCCATTATGGCACCTGCATCCTGGAGTGAGTCGAAATCTATCGGCACATCAAGGGCACTTTCAGGAAGACATCCTCCCGAAGGCCCACCAATCTGGACAGCTTTAAAGGCTTTTCCATCAGGCAGACCATCCCCAACATCATAAACCAACTGGCGCAGAGTTGTTCCCATGGGCACTTCGACCAGTCCCGTATTGACAACCTTGCCTACCAGGGAAAATACTGCAGTACCCGGACTGTCGGGAGTGCCGATTCCTTTAAACCAATCTGCTCCCCTGCGCACTATCAGGGGAACATAGGCAAATGTTTTAACATTATTAAGAACCGTTGGTTTGCCGCGATAACCTTTCTCGGCCAAACGCGGTGGTCTGCTTTCAGGCATGCCCATTTTACCTTCCATGGAATTAACAAGAGCAGTGGCCTCCCCACAAACAAAAGCTCCCGAACCCTGGAATATTTCCAGATCGAAATCAAAAGAGGTGCCCAGTATTGATTTTCCCAGTAAATTTTTTTCCCTGGCCTGATTAATAGCTTCCTGAACATGGGTTACTGCAAGCGGATACTCAGCACGGATATACAGGTAGCCGTTCCTGGCACCTGTAGCATAAGCACATAAGATCATTCCCTCAATCACCAGGTGTGGATCTGATTCCAGAATGCTGCGATCCATAAATGCCCCGGGATCACCCTCGTCAGCGTTACATATTATGTAAATTTCATCGCTCTTCTGCTTAATGCAGGCTTCCCATTTAAGACCTGCGGGAAATCCAGCTCCACCGCGCCCGCGCAGGTTAGCCGCTTTAACCTCCTCAAGAACAGACTCGGGTTGATTATCCAGGGCTTCAGCCAGGGCTTTGTATCCTTCACGGACAATATAGCTGTCAATATCGCGGGCGTCTATAAAACCGCACTGTTCAAGGATCAGTTTATGCTCATAAACCCCGCGGGGGAAATCCTCAAAAGTTGGGAAAATATCGTTTCGCTCAAGAGCTGCCATGGCATATTCATATGACGGATCATCTCCGGCCAGGAAGTCTTCTACCAGGCGATGAACCAAACCTTCATCCAGTTTTCCGTAACAAACCGGGGGGTGTCCCGGCTTATCAATAATTGCCATTGGTTCGGCATAGCAGTGTCCCATGCAGCCAACCTCAATCACATCGACCGCCTCAGATAATCCACTGGCTTCGATTTCCCGGACAAAATCGCTTTTTATCTGCCGGGCTCCGGCAGCCACACCACAGGTTGCCGTTCCAACCATCACTTTTGCTTTATTTTGCTTTAGATCTGCCTTTGCACAGGCTTCCTGATATAAGTGATCATATATTTTTCGAGGATTGGCTGTTTCGCTCACTGCTGATCCTCCTCCTGTTTTAACTGATCCTGACCCTTTTTATGGCTGCTTTCATCGTTTTGATCCTCGAAAGTAAGCATAATTCCATCCACCCTGGTAGGCGTTACCTTCCCTTCAACATTGTCATTAACTACTACAACCGGGGCCATGGTGCAGCAGCCAACACAGGCTACTCTTTCCAGGCTGTACAAACGATCCGGGCTGGTTTCTCCCTCTTTAATATTCATTCTACGCTCAAAAGACTCCAGGGTAATACCGCCACCAACCATGTAACATGCCGTTCCCATGCAAACCTTTACCTGGTGTTTACCGGGAGGATTTAAACGAAATTGATTGTAAAAAGTAGCTAATCCGTAAACATCGGCTGCAGCAACATGAATACCTTCGGCAATTTTCTCCATGGCCAACGCCGGCAGGTAACCGAGCCTGGCCTGAACTTTTTGTAAAACGGGGATTAGGTTCTCGCGTTTGGGGGCAGTATCCTTCAATATCTCACCTACACAGGCGAGAATTTCTTCTCTTTCACCTTCCAGCAACTGCAATGACCGCATCTCCTATCTGTACTTTTCTGTACTTTTTCTGATAGACGCTCATAGTTTTAGAACTAATTAATATAATACCATAATTATTCTGATTATATCCAGTGGATATGATCAGGTTAACCAGCTAGATCGCTTAGATTTGAATAGATTAAAATAAATAGGTAGAGGATGTGGGCATTAAAACACCTGTGAAACAGGATAAACAATTGATTCCCGATAACCGGTTACCACTCTGTAATAACCGCTCAACATCCGGTTAACCTCTTGATCGCCGGTATCTACCAGGAGTGAGCGGTTTTCCAGGCTGAGAATTTTTTCCCTTTCTGCACAGATTATTATATTATCCCTGCCAATCTTTCTGATAACCGCGGCACTAATCTGCTGATTGCCACGCCCAAACAAATAACCCTGGCCTCCTATTACTGTTATCACAATTTTGGCCAGTTTATTTTCAATTGTCTCTAATATGTCCTGCTCCCCTGCATCTTTTATAATCAAGTTGCCGTTTTCAACCAGATCCACCCCAAGCAGTGTCCCCGGTAAACCAAGTTTATCCATAATCGAAGCTGTAGTTGAACCGGGACCGATCACATATATATTATCAGTCTCCATGGTTTCAATTACAGAAGTGGCAATTGCTTCAAGATTTTCAGCAGGTGAATTGCTCCTGCCAACTTTCAAATGCTGCATCAGGTTTTCATCAACGGGAACTGAAAGGTAACCATAGAGTTTAGGTAAAACACGTCCTTCGCGATACGCTCCTTCATCAAGATCGATTACTTCAGCATCTTTCAATGATAACCCTTCCTGCTGGAGATAACTCAAGGCCAGCCGTCCTGCACTGCGCGGATTAACAGCATAAGCAGCCGAGTGAATCTTCACTCCTGCCGGAATACCTATTACCGGAAGTTTTATATTTTCACCAAGAGCCATGCAAATATCACGGGCTGTTCCGTCACCGCCGGCAAATAGCAATAACTCAATACCCTGTCGAACCATTTCTTTTACTGCTTTTATGGTATGATCAGGGCTTGTTGAAAACAGATCGCCTTTGTTGAAATGATTTATTTCAACAACTTCACAGTTAAAGCCACATTCGCGAACCAAATCTTCGCCCATGAAACCCGGACAGGTCAGCACCAGGATCGAACCGGAGACAGGTTTTAGCTCCTTAAGGGCAAGAGCTGTTTTTGCCGCGGATTCAGGTCTGGCACCAAGGGCCAGGGCCTCGGCCAGGATGTCTGCTCCGTCGGTACCTTTTAGCCCCACCCTGCCTCCCATTCCGGCAATCGGATTTATGATCAAACCGATTCTAATCATCTTCTTGTTATGTGCAGCGATGTTTTATTAATAGCCATGGCTGCTTCCCATACAGATTCATTCAGTGTCGGATGTGGATGTATCAATTCTGCCATTTCTGCAGCTGTAAATCCCCTGGATACCGCCATAGTTCCTTCCTGGATCAGGTCGGATGAATGGGGACCAAGAATATGCACTCCAACTACTTTTTCATCTTTACCGGCTGCAATAATTTTTACAGTTCCCTCACTTTCTCCCTGGGTAGCCGCCCTGCCGCTGGCTGAGAAAGGAAATTTTCCTATTTTCACCTCTTCCAGGCCTCGTTCTTTTACTTCTTCCTCGGTAAGTCCTACGGAAGAAAGCTCCGGATCTGTAAACAGACAGTTCGGCACCGCTGTTCCGTCGAAGGCAGCATCAATCCCTGCTATATTCTCCACGGCTACTATCCCCTGGTGGTAAGCAGTGTGGGCCAGGTAGTAATTGGGATATGTTGCATCACCAACAGCATATATGCCCGGCATGGAGGTTTCCATTTTATTATTAACAATAATCCCGTTTTGATGGTAATCTACCCCGAGAGCATCGAGATCCTGGCCACCAAAAGCAGGTTTACGACCTACCGCCAACAGGACACTATCCGCCTGCACTGTTTCTTCTCCCTTTTTTGCTTCAATAGTAAGCCTAAAACCGTTTTCTATAGTTTCAATCTTCCTAACCGGCGTATTCATGCTTATTTCCAGTCCGCCTTTTTTGAGGTAAGTTGTCAGGCGGCGAACCATCTCCAAATCCATCCGGCGTAGCAGCCTTTCACTGCGATGAACAATTTTAACCTTTACCCCCAGGCCCATGAAGATTGAAGCCATTTCCAGGGCAATAACTCCTCCCCCTATCACCACCATTGTATCCGGAAGATTCCTGAGAGCCAGGGCTTCCCGTGAAGTCATAATTCCGGGAAGGTCAATTCCGGGGGTATCGGGGATAAGCTCATCGCTCCCGGTTGCCAGAACAACATTCTCAGTGTTCAGGTTAACCATACCACCGTCATTTAACTTAACCTTAACCAGGCCGGCACCTGACGCCAATCCGGTTCCTTCATAAAGGTCAATATCCCCGCTCTTAAACATGGTATAAATATGACCAACCAATTCATGCACCACTTCATCTTTTTTATCCTGTAGACGGGAGTAGTTAAGCTTTAATCCATTAAAAGAAAAACCAAAATCATCCGCTGCCTGCAGGCGGCGGTACATAGCTGCTCCGTGCGTAAGAACCTTGGTAGGGATGCAACCGTGATTAAGGCAGATTCCACCCAGGGTATCTTTTTCAACAAGAGCGGTTTTTAAGTTGAGTGAACTCGCACGTAAGGCAGCAAGATACCCCCCCGGCCCTCCACCAATAATCACAACCTGGTATTTTATGGCCATTATTCACACTCCTCCGATTTTAATAATCCTCTCCCAACTGGGTATATATGCATTACATTTAATAAACATAACTGCTGAAAACAGCCGGAATAACCCTGGAAAAAGCCTTTACCAGGGCCCGGGTCATATCATCATAACTTACCACGTAGCCGAGATCCAGAAGGCCGGCAGCCATTTGGCTTAATTTAGATCCGTTATCCCTGTTACCCTTGAATCGATCATTTATTAAAACTCTCTGGTAAAGATCTTCAGCCAGGCTGAACAGTATGGAGCCGTGCTGTAGGATTACGCCATCCCGGCGCAACTGGGCACTGCCAACAACTTTTTTACCTTTAACCTGGACTTCATAAGCTGAAGGCGTATCGAAACAGGAGCCAGGAGCCAGGGTCGGCCTTTCATTCGATGCTGGGGCCATAGAAGCCGTTATATTCAGCAGACTAAATGCATTAACAATACCGCGGCTGATTGCCCTGTAAACATCGATAACTCCACCCTTTTCTGTGAATGGGTCTGTTTCAGGCACCACTATGCTGTAGGTAAGCTCGTCAGCATGAATTACTGCCCGCCCGCCTGTGGGTCGACGGACCAAATCAAGTCCCAGTTCCCGGCAGGCCTGCCGGTTAACAACTTTTTCTTCATCCTGGAAATGGCCAATTGATACTGCGGGAGGGGACCACCTGTATAGACGCAGAGTTGGCGGACAACCGCCCTCACTCATCTCATTCATTATATTAATATCTCTTTCCATGTTAACCAACCCCGGCAGAGGCGGGTCAAGGACAAGACGCCACTTGCTCAGCATTTATTTACCTCCGCCCGGGGTGTGCTATAAGAATACTGTTTAAGCAACCCTGATTCTTTTGTTGCCGCTGATATTTGCTCATTACCTGGCGGGTAATGATAATTATAGATATCTCCCCCGGGGTGTTCATTGTAATATGGCCTGTTACAGCCGGGACAACCACTGGTCCTGAAAGCTAACCCGTCTGCCAGGGTTTTTTTTAGATGATTTTCCGTCAAACCGCATGAGATTAGCTTTTCACCGCTGAACAAAAAATTATCAAACGATGCTGCTCCCCGGTTTAGCAGATAGTAACCTATTTGCACCCGCCGGTATACTGCTATCCGTGGCGAAACCCATTTTTCCAAATCGGTACCTTTCAGGGGAGTAAAAGCAAACAATCCAACAGTAATACCCGCTGAAACAAAACTATTGATTATTGAAAGCATCTCTTTTTCACTTTCTCCAAGGCCGCAAATCAGGTGTGTGCTGATTTTCCCGGGATATTTTTCTGCACAGCGCAATAAAAGCCTGATTCTATTTTCCTGCTGGCCTCCTTTGAAGATCCTGAAAGCATCAGGATTAACCACGTCAATAGATATCGCAATTCTTTCCGCCCCTGAATCAAGTAGTTCGCCTGCATCATCAACACTGCTGATCCAGGCCGATACAGAAATTGGCAGGTCGCTGCACGACCTGATTTTTGCAAGGTGCCTCTGTATCTTGATTATCCCGTCGGTGTGCCGGACCGCCTGCAGGCATATACGCTCAACTCCTTGTTGACGGGCTTTGGTTAATACCTTTTTTACCTTATCCCATTTGTATCCAGGCCAGGAAATCCTCCCGAGCCGGCTTCCTGCCGGGTTGTGACCATGACTGGTTCCCTGCGGGCAGAAAGAACAGTTCATCAGGCAACGACTGCCTGCTAAAAGATATGCTGTTGTCGGATAATAATCCATTTTAGCACCATTAAGGCCGAGACAGGCGGCAGTTCCGGCAGACAGTCGAATCATAGAGAACAACACCCCCGGGAATGAATTACCTGCATTTCCAGCCGACCTGCTTCCACACCGGCAGCCAGGGACGGCATGACAATTTTATTAATTCCTGCCCTGATAGCCAACAGATCAAGCTTTTCCCTGTAGCGGCCGCCGGGTCGCATGCAGCCCAGGTAAAGGGGGGTAGAGGGAAACATTAAACGGGCCCTGGCGATAAAGAATGCTACATCTTCAGGTGAAGGCGGCCGACAATTGCTAAAAACAGTACCTGCTGTGGGACGAAAAACAATTATGCTGATCGCTTCCACAGCTTCATCTCGCAGGATATCAAGAACCATCTCTTCGCCCCTGATCTGCCCACCATTTAATCCAACACAAATATGAGGCACCACCCGGGTATATCTAACCAGGGACCGGTAAGTATCAAGATATTGCCCAATCCCAACCTGAAGTCCGTAAACAGCAGCGATAGTCTGATCATCACCGGGAAAATCAAAAGATACAACTTCGGCCAATGATCCCAGCACCCTTGCTTCACCTTCCTCCACCAAACCGGTATGCAGGTTTAACGGACCTTTTTTTTTAAGCTCTTCCAGCTTTTCCAGGCTGTCCATCAGGGGTACTTTACCATTGCTGTCGCAGCCTCCGGAGACAAGATAGCTTGATTTATCATTATCGGCTGATTTAAGGGCCTGGTTAAGAGTAACCATGTGTTGAAGATACCTGCCGTTACAATGAGCACATTTTAGAGCACATTTATTCCCTGTAACCGACACAGCAAGCGTAGCTGTGGGATCAACAAATTCAATCTGGTCGGGGAAAAATGCCCGGCGGACATTCCAGGCCTGTTCTATCCTGTCAAGTGTATAATTAACCCGGGTCAAGATACGCCTCCTGTCAACTAATGTTTTACTTCTCTAAACATCGTAAATCTATTCGTTTTTCTTCCAGCATAAAACCGGACTGCGGGCAGCACGAACTTCGTCAAGACGGCCAACAACAGTTTTGTAGGGACCATGGGCCACTTTTTCAGGATCATTGTCTATATCATCGGCTATAGCAACCATTGCAGTAGCAAATTTGTCAAGGGTTTCCCTGGTTTCCGTTTCAGTTGGCTCTATCATCAGGGCTTCTTCCAAGATCAGCGGGAAATAAACCGTCGGCGGATGAAAACCGCGATCCAGCAGGGCCTTGGCAATATCCCCGGCTCCCGCACCTTTTTTCTTTTCAGCCCGGGCTGAAAGGACGAATTCATGTTTGCAAACCCTGTCATAAGGAAGCTGATACCTTCTTTTTAATTTATGCATCAGATAGTTGGCATTAAGCACAGCATCTCCTGAAGCCTGCTTTAACCCTTCAGCACCCATCATCTTTATATAAGTATAGGCCTTGACAAGAACTCCGAAATTGCCGTAAAACGAATGAACCTTACCAATGCTCTCAGGAAGATCATAATTAAAACAATATTGACCATTTTTTTTGTCGACCAGGGGAACCGGCAGGTAAGGAACCAGCCTTTGTTTAACGCCAACCGGGCCACTTCCGGGGCCACCGCCCCCATGCGGGGTTGAAAATGTCTTATGCATGTTCAGGTGAACTACGTCAAAACCCATATCACCAGGCCGGGTATAACCCATGATTGCATTCATATTTGCCCCGTCGTAATAGAGTAAACCTCCAGCTTCATGCACCACCCCGGCCATAGCGCTGATATCTTCTTCAAAAAGACCAAGCGTGCTTGGGTTGGTAAGCATTAATGCCGCTACTGTACCATCAACCACTTCTTTCAGGGCTTCAAGATCTACCAGCCCTCTTTCATCGCAGGGAACCTGAACCACTTCGTAGCCGGCCATACTTACAGTTGCCGGGTTAGTACCGTGAGCCGATAGGGGGATCAGCACTTTATTGCGCTTGATATCTCCCCTGTTCCTGTGGTAAGCCTGGATTATCATTAAGCCGGTTAATTCTCCATGAGCCCCGGCCGCCGGCTGCAGAGTAAACCTATCCATACCGGTAATCGCTTTCAAAGCCTGTTCCAGGCCATATAGCAGTTCCAGACCTCCTTCTGCAGTATTTTCCGGCTGGCAGGGATGTAAAGAGGCAAAGCCGGGTATAGCAGCCGCCTCTTCGTTTACCTTCGGGTTATATTTCATCGTGCAGGATCCGAGAGGATAAAAGCCAGTATCAACTCCATAATTTCGGGTCGATAATTCGGTATAATGCCGAATAACTTCTCCTTCCGATAGTTCAGGCAAACAGGGAAACTCACTTCGCTGAAGAGCGAGGGGTAAGATACTGTCAAGTGATTTTTCCGGCACATCACAATCAGATAAAGAATATCCCCGGCGACCCGGACGACTGATTTCGAATAGCAGATCTTTAGGCTTTCTCATTTCAATTCCTCCAGTTCTCCGACCAGGATGTCAATTTCTTCCCGGGTGCGTTTTTCAGTAACTGCAAAAAGCATCGTCTGATCAAGTTCGGGATAGAATTGGCTGATATCAACCCCACCAAGTATGTTCTTTTTAAGCAGGTGCAAATTTGCATCCTCCGGGGAAACCGGTAATTTAACAGCAAATTCTTTAAAATATATGCCGGGGAATACCAGTTCGAAGCCATTGATAGCAGTTATTTTTTCCCTGGCATAACTGGTCTTCTGCAGACATTGTTCAGCAACCTCGCGAACCCCCTGCGGTCCCATTGCCGAGAGGTAAACTGAAGCGGCAAGAGCCAGAAGAGCTTCATTGGAACATATATTGGAGGCTGCTTTTTCACGCCTGATATGCTGTTCCCTGGTTTGCAGGGTCAGGGCAAAACCACGATTGCCCTCGCTGTCCACCGTTTCGCCGGCAATTCTTCCGGGCATTTGACGCACATATTTCTCCCGGGCAGCCAGAATACCAAGGGCCGGGCCGCCAAAAGAAGCAGGGATACCCAGGCACTGGCCTTCACCGGCAACAATATCTGCACCGTATTCAGCCGGAGTTTGCAATAACCCCAGGGAAATCGGGTCGACAGAAACCAGGAACAGGGCTTTACGCTCATGAATTATATTAGCCAGACCGTTCATATTCTCAACCATACCGAAAAAATTAGGTTGCTGCAGAGCCACGGCTGCTACATTTTCGTCAATCATATTTAACAGAGCTTCTCTGTCAGTACACCCGTCACGCAGGGGTATTTCATCCATAATCAGCCCACGGCTATTAAAATAGTTTCGCATAACAGCCCTGTAAAACGGACTGACCGAACGCGACACCAAAACCCTGGACCTGCGAGTCGCCCCGCAGCCCATTATCGCTCCCTCGGTTAGAGCTGTTCCACCATCGTACATTGAAGCATTGGCTACATCCATGCCGGTCAGCTGGCAGATCATCGTCTGGTATTCAAAAATTGTTTGCAGGGTCCCCTGGCTCACCTCGGGCTGGTAAGGGGTATAAGCAGTATAAAATTCACTTCGTCCCGTAACATGACTGACCAGGGAGGGTATGTAGTGGTCATAAATACCTGCACCCATAAAAGATATGCAATTCTGAAAATGCCTGTTCTTATCAGCCATTTGCTGCAGATGTTTCAGCACTTCCAGTTCAGACATAGCCGGTTCCAGTTCGAGATTTCCTTTAAAACGAAGATCGGCTGGGATATCAGCAAACAGATCATCAACTGAACCGGCTCCAATAACAGACAGCATTTCGTTTCTATCTTCCTCAGTGAGGGGCAGGTAATGTTTGCCGCCCATAACTTATTTCTCCTCCTCCTCAACAATAAACTTTTCATATTCTTCCTTACCCATTAATGCAGCCAGCTCATTTTCATCTTTGATCTCCATCTTATAAACCCAACCTTCGCCGTAGGGTTCTGCATTGATCAGTTCCGGTTGATCCAACAGCTCTTCATTAATTTCGATTACTGTCCCGGAAAGGGGCGAATATAGATCCGCAACTGCCTTGACCGATTCTATCACTGCAGCACTTTTACCCGCTTCCAGCTCGGTTCCCACGTCAGGCAGCTCAACAAAAACAATTTCACCAAGTTTATCCTGGGCATAATCACACAATCCGACAACTGCACTGTTCTCTTCCCGACGAACCCACTCGTGTTTTTTCGTGTACTGCAAACCATCAATTACCTTGTAATTCATTAATAATCCCTCCTGTAAAATGGCATTTTAATTATCCGGGCTCCATAACTACGATTCCGGATTGTTACTACTACCTGATCCCCAGGTTTAACCGCTTTGGGATCAAGAAAAGCCATGGCAATAAACTTATCCAGTGTGGGAGAATAAGTACCGCTGCTGATCCAACCAAGTTCACTTTCTCCATCACTAACCGGATAACCTTCGCGCGGCACACCCCTATCAGCCATCTCCAAGCCAAACAACTTTTGGGTTAAGCCTTCCTGTTTATATATCTTCAATGCTTCCTGACCGTTGAATGATACTGCTTTTCCCAGGGCTACAAAACGATCCAATCCGGCCATCAGCGGGTTTAAATCACTGCTTAACTCGTGCCCGTAAAGGGGCATTGACGCTTCAAGACGCAGCACATCCCTGGATCCCAAACCGGCTGCGGATAAACTGTATTTTTGTCCTGCTTCCCATACAGCATCCCAAATTTTTGAGGCATCTTCATTGGAGCAATAGATTTCAAAGCCATCTTCCCCTGTATAGCCTGTTCTTGAAACCAGGCATTTAGCCCCGGCCAGGTTCAAATCACTGACAAAGTGATAGTTCCTTATTTTCTCCAGAGGTTCAGAAACAAGGGACTGAAGAATCTTCTCACTATCAGGTCCCTGCAGGGCAAGCTGGGCATAATCGGGAGAGAGGTTAGTCAAAACAACATCCCCGGAAAGATTCTCCATGAACCAATCAAAATCTTTATCTGTGTTGGCGGCATTGACAACAAGCAAATAATTGTCATCTTCTACCCGGTAAACCAGGATATCGTCAACCACTCCCCCGTCAGGGTAACAAACAGGGCTGTACATAACAGCATTGTTCTTTAACCGAGCCAAATCGTTAGTTACCATTTTTTGCAAATACGCTTCCGCTCCCCTGCCTTTGACCGATATTTCCCCCATGTGTGATACATCAAACAGGGATACCCCTTTGCGGGTGTTGATAACCTCTTCAACCAACCCCTGCGGAAATTGAACCGGCAGCAGCCATCCACTGTAATTAACAATTTTCCCACCCAGAGCCAGGTGTTTTTCATAAAAAGGCGTTTTCCTGCCCTCATCCATAATAGTAAATCATCCTCCTTTCTTTTCTGAACCCGGTATAAGCTTTTTGTTTACCGGTGAATCACTGACATTAAACGGGAAATGTGCGCCGCTTACTTTCCAGTCACATGAAAAACAAAAGGACAGAGAAAGCCAAACGGCTTATTCTCTGTCCTTGTTACCTGAGAGATTGCTCCCTTATTACGAAGAGGCTTTCCCCGTCGGCGCCCTGCCTGAGCAGAAGCTCTCCAGAGGTGCGTCCCCTGATGGTACTGAAACCTGAGAGTTTCCCCCACATCTGCCATGCGCAGGGTTTCTCCTTCGGTGTCCGCAGTCCGGAACTCTCCCATAAGGTTCATTCGCTAAATATAGGTTTTTTCCCAGTTTCGACAAAACAGCTGGGATTCCTGCTTAATTTATATTATTTTTTATTTCTTTCAAACGGCTTTCACTAAAAAGCAGTAAATTGGAAAGAGTCAATAATCTGTTCAAAAACCAGGTCTGCATATTTATCGCCAATAACTGCCGGAACAGTATATAGTATTATATAGAAATATTCTTCATCTCTTTCAAGCAAGATGGCGATTTCAATTACATCTTCTCCTTCATGGGGATATAAAGCCCCAAGCATGATGTAAGCATGTTCTGTATCACCGATATAATCGTAACCTCTATCCTGATCGTAAACAACACCGTTCAATGATGCATACTGATCTTCAAGATCAGAAGATATTTCATCCAGGCTCCCATACTGACCGCCGCCCCTGGCGCTGGCTAAAACCTGGACAACCACCATATTTTCTCCTTCCTCACTACCTTCCGGACCAAAGAAATAAACAGAGTTATCAACAATATTATAAAACCAGTCATCCGGGTAATTCATGGTAAATCCATATCCTTGCCCGGTAAAAGTTAACATTCCTGAAACAGGACCGGCATCAGGCTGGCTGAAATCGAAATCGGGTTCAATATTATGTGTCGCGCCGGGTTGTAAGAGATTGATTGTTTCTCCCGTTTCAAGGACCAAAACAGCCGAACTGAGCGACCAGGCCCCAGAACTTTTTCCACCGGTTACGTTCATTTCCCCCTTGTTGATTGCCCCTGAAACCGGAATACTTAATTCAGCCTCACCCATGGCATTATCAAGATTAATTTCACCGTTAACCTTTTTCCCTATTTCTAATGGTTGACCCAAAAGAGCCACCGCATCAGGGTTGGCGTATAAGGCGGAAACAGCCTGGCTAAAAACCTCCGATGAGCGTAAGGCCTTGCGCCCTGCCGACAAGCCGATAATGATTATAACCATGATTAAAATAAAAAGAGAACCGAGGACGATCGCTGCAATTTTAAGCCCGCTCATTTTCTTTTTACCGGAAGAAGGGGAAGCAGCCATATTGGATTGATGAACAACTTCCCTGCTTTCAGAATCAGCCCTGTTGCTGATGCCGGAACCGGGAGGAGCAGGAGGTACAGGCCCTGGTGGAGGCGGAGAATCAGCTGCTCCTGTCAGCAGTCCTTCAACCAGGCCTGCTTTGGTCCATTCTTCCATACCTTCTTTCCAGACAAGATCTCCGGCACCCAGCTCACCGGAGCCTGCCTTTTCAACAAGCTGCTCTATGCTAAACGGACCCAACTGTTGCTGATTCTTAAAAACAAACCATTGATCTGTCACTTAACATACCTCCAGATGACGTTATAGTAATTCATCGTTAAAAACCTGTTGTTACCCCCATCTCTATCAATTATGTTGCCCCAAACGTAAAAACTCACGTGATATAAAAGAAGAAAAATTATGGGGGTCCCGGCCAAGGATCTGCTTTAATACAAAATTGTTACCGCTAAAACCATATGCTGCATAATAATCAAACATATTCACCAGGTTATTAATTGCATATTGATCCAATCCCTGGCAGCGGGCTACCTGCAACCACTCTTCCCGGGGCATTTCGTTTACAGTCACCTGCTTTTCAAGTACTCTTGTAAACAGGGCAGCCACCTCACTTTGAGTTAAAGCTCTTGTGCCCACAATCTCAAAAACTGCTTCTTTATAGCCCGGTTCGGTTAAAACAACCGCTGCCGCCTTGGCTACATCCAGGAGATCAACCATACTGACAGACGTTTCAACAGGATAGGGAATAGCATAGACACCTTTTTCTATAATACTTTCCTTGTAAACAAGTATATTCTGCATATAAGCAGCTGGTTGTAAAATGGTATATCTCAGGCCCGATTCAAAAAGTATTTCTTCAACCCTCATTTTATTCCAATGATGAGTCATTTTTTCTGTATGTGGATGAAGAACCGAGTGATAAACAAAATGTTCCACCTTGTTCTCTTGCGCCGCAGATATGGCATTACGACCTATCTGAAACTCTTCAGGGTGCATGTTGGGGCAGATGTGATAAACTGAAACCACATCCTTCATGGCATGATCAAAAAGGGTTTGTTCGGTCATATCCCCAACAACAGCAGAAAAAGCGCCTATCCTGGTCAGTTCTGCAGCCTGGTCCTTATTTTTAACCATAACCCGCACCTTTTCGTCACGTTTTAAAAGAGCATTTAAAACAGCCCGGCCGGTTTTACCTGCTGCCCCGGTAAGCAGTATCATGAGGCAACCTCCCCTCAAAACAAAGTCTGATTAACTTCAGATTACTATAATCGGCAAAAAAGCTCAACATAATTATTGAGCTGTAATAATGTATGGGGAGTGAACCAGTTTAAAGAAAAAGGCCAATCTGCTATACTATTAAAAAAAGTGTGAATGCTTTAAGCATGTTAGTTTGTTATACCAATCAGTAAAACCTGTAATTATTTTAAACCTGTTTAATCAATGTGAGGAGGTTTAAATAATGCCACTTTCCGGAATAGCTGTCGGAATTCCCAGGGAAATAATGTCCGGTGAAAGGAGAGTTGCCGCAATACCTGATACGGTTAACGCCATGGTCGCTGCAGGGGCAGCAGTAATGGTTGAAGCAGGGGCCGGCGAGGGAGCCTATTTCACAGATAACTGTTACAGGGAAAAAGGTGCAATAATAATTGATGATCCGCTTGAACTGTATGAAAAAGCAAAATTAATTCTAAAGGTAAAAGAACCCCGTTATAATGACATCCTGCAGCGACATGAAGCCGAACTACTCTCCCCCGGTTCAATCCTGATTGCCTTTCTTCATCCGGCCCATGCAGTCAACCACTCCTGCCTGAAAATACTGGCAGAACGTCATATCACCAGCTTTACTCTTGATGGAATCCCCCGCATATCAAAAACACAACAGATGGATGCACTGACATCGATGAGCACTGTTGCCGGTTATAAAGCAGTTATCTTTGCAGCCGGGCACCTTGGCCGTTTTATACCGATGATATCTACATCTGCCGGGATCATTAAACCTGCACAGTTTCTTGTAATTGGTAGCGGAGTAGCAGGGCTGCAAGCTATTGCTACCGCTAAACGTCTCGGGGCAAAAGTCAAAACCCTGGATATCCGGCCGGAGGCTAATGAACAAGCCCGCAGCCTGGGTGCTGAAAATATCGACTTTAATTTACCTGAAGAACTTGCAGTTGGCCGAGGCGGGTACGCCCGCAGGCTCAGCGAAGAATGGTATGCAAAAGAACGTCTTATTTTAAAACCTCACATCGCAGCCAGCGATGCAGTTATATTAACAGCACTTATCCCCGGTGAAACTGCCCCCACCCTGGTTGATGAAACTATGCTGGCAGGCATGAGGAAAGGATCGGTAATTGTTGATATTGCCATAGATCAGGGAGGCAATTGCTCACTTACCCGCTGCGGGGAAGATTATGAATACGAAGGTATTACAATTAGCGGCATCATGAATGTTCCGGCCACTCTCCCCGTTGATGCAACCAATATGTTCGCCTGGAACACCTGGCACTTTCTCTCTTACCTGGCCCAAAATGGCACAATCATCACAAACCGGGAAGATGAAATAGTAGACTCAACCATGGTTACTTATAACGGCCGCATAGTCCATCACGGTGCGCTACTGGCTATGGGTCTTGAAAAGGAGACAAACAGTCTATGACAGTGGCATTAACCTTGTTTTTTATTTCTTCCGCATTAGTAGGTTATCGCATTATAACAGCAGTGCCCTCCCTGCTTCATACTCCTTTAATGTCAGGCATGAATGCTCTATCGGGCATTACCCTCATAGGTGCCATTACTTTTTATACAGCTGTACCTCCTGAGGCAAAGCTTTGGTTGATGGCAGCCCTGCTGCTCTCTACCATTAATATTGCCGGCGGTTTCTGGGTTACAGAGCGTATGCTTAAAATGTTCAAAGAGAAAAATTCTGAAAGCGGGGATAAAACACCGTGGCAGTAAAAATCATTATTGCTCTCTTGATTATAAGCGGTTTCCTGGCCGGGATTCGCCTGATGCAAAAACCCCGCACAGCACTGTGGGGAAATAGGTTAGGTGCCTTATCAATGCTGGCGGCAGTTATTTACACCATTAACATGCACGGCATGGAGCCTCTTTCAGTGCCGGTTGCAATTATCGCCATTGGGGTAGTCGCCGGTTTAATCCTGGGACAACAGGTAAAAATGATTCAGATGCCGCAGACGGTTGCCCTCCTGAACGGTTTAGGAGGTGCCGCTTCTGCACTGATTGCTTATGTTGCCTTAAATGCACTAATTAGCGGAGTTTTCTTTAACTTTACTGCTCTGTTGGCAGTTTCTCTGGGCACTTTAACTCTGGGCGGAAGCATGATCGCGATAATAAAGCTGCATGGGTCGGCCCTGAACAGCTTCCCCCGGATAAACTGGCTGGGCCGCCTGCTAAACATTTTGATCCTTCTCACTCTTTTTTTTGTAGTCCTGGGAAGCCTCACTCCCGAAACGGTATTTTTCCATTTCGCTATCATAATAACCGCTCTGCTGGCCGGCCTTTTAATGGCCGTGCGTATCGGTGGAGCCGACATGCCAGTTACAATATCGCTATTAAACGCTTTTTCCGGAATTGCCGCCTCACTGGCCGGTATCGCTGCAGGCAACCTGATTCTCACCGGCACCGGAGCCCTGGTAGGGGTAGCAGGCCTCATTTTAACCCGGATAATGTGCAGGGCTATGAACCGTAGTTTACTAGCCGTTCTGGCTGGTTTTACATCTACTGTATCAGCTAAAAAACCGATTGGAGATCCGGAAAATGTCAATCACAGTGCAGAAACAGGCAATAATGAGAACCGCTCTTCACTGGAATCACTTATAGGTGAAGCCCGGTCAGTTATAATTATTCCCGGTTACGGAATGGCGATCGCCCAGGCCCAAACTGCTGTTGCCGAATTAGCAGCTGCCCTTGAAGCAAAAAATAAAATGGTTAAATTTGCCGTTCATCCTGTTGCAGGCAGAATGCCTGGTCACATGAATGTTCTTCTGGCCGAAGCAGGAATTGATTATGACAAGCTCCTTGATCTGGAAAGCGCAAACCAGATCTTTCAAACTACAGACCTGGTTATAGCAGTCGGCGCCTGTGACGTTATCAACCCTGCGGCAAACAGTGTGGAAAACTGCCCGATATCGGGTATGCCTATCCTGGAAGCAGAAAAAGCCGGGCATGTGATTATTTTTAACCTTGATGACCGTCCCGGCTACTCTGGCGTAAAAAACCTGCTTTATGAAAAAAATACCGTTACGACAATCTGGGGAAATGCTTCTGAAACAATCCCAACCCTCACTACTATGATTCGTTAAAATAAACCATGCGGGACAGAAAGGTTGTTCTTGAAACTACTGGTCGTCACTAACCGGAATATGAGTAATGAACCCTGTTTTCATTGTCTTTAATAATATCTCTGCAGACCCACTTAAAAAATATTACGTCCGAACAAAAAACCGACCATCGCCAGCAGGGTTGATAACACACTACCCCAGACCAGGTCAATAAGAGTAACCTTAAGCGGCCAGTTTTTTAAAGTAGCCAGGTTGGTTAAGTCATAAGTAGCATAGCAGATCAAACCAAACAAAGCACCTGAATAAGTCGCGTAAGCTATACTCTCACGCACAATAGCAGGATAGGTAACAAAGTAAAGTAAACCGGCAATGTAAAGTAAATAGAAAATAATCGCGGCAGGCCAGTTAACAGCCGGAGCCATAATGAAACCGATCTGCTCACGATAAAACTTTCTTGCCACCAGACCAAGCCAAATCAGATCAATGATCAGAAAGGCAACCAGGGTAACCAGGTAAAGTAATAATAAATTTAAAGCCAACTTTATTCATCTCCCTTCTGTTTGTTTTTCGGGAACCAGGGGAAAAAACGGCTGGTAACTTCAGCATATTGTTGAAACTCGGGATTATCCTTATATTTTCTTTCAAGCATCGGAACCCCCGAAACATAAAGAAGCAACAGGGTTATAGTCAGTGGACTAATGATAGCCGTATATCCCCCGGGCACAGAAAGGGAAACCAGGAAGATGCCCCACCACATCGTTACTTCGCCAAAATAATTGGGATGACGGGTATATCTCCACAGTCCGTGTTTGATTATCTTCCCCTTGTTGCCAGGATCTTTTTTGAAGTCTGCCAGCTGCTTATCTCCGACAGATTCGAAATAAAAGCCAATTATCCATACCAGGATCCCCAGGTAATCTAAAATATTTAAGCCGGCTGACGGGTTAGCATTAACCAGGATTATAGGATACCCGATAACCAGCATAAAAAAACCCTGGAGCATAAAAATCTGGAGAAACGCCCGCGGTACAAGCCATTTGCCCCAATCTTTCCGCCATTTTGCATAACGAAAATCTTCCGGTTTACCCCAGTTTCGCCTGACAATATGATAGGCAAGTCTGCCACCCCAAATTGCAACAAGGATAGTTATTAAGATATTTCTTTCCACATAAGCGCCCTGGCTGATCAGGGTATAAAAGGCCAGTAAAACAAAACCGGCTCCCCAACCCATATCAACAATTGAGTTATTTTTAATAACCTGGGCTACTAAAAAAAAGACCAAAAAATAAAAAAATATAAATAGTGCCGCCTGCCAGAATAGCTCACTCATCTAATCACATCCTTTTATATTCATTAAATCATAATCGGTATTATTATATCATTGAACAAACCAACTGTTCCACTTGATTAAAACAGGAACCATGATATTGTTTGACTATTTTAACGATTATTATTATTATGTAACAAGATAGCTTAATAATCCTGATTCCAGCCGATAGTAATAATTGAGCAGTCCTGTTCGGGCAGGTTATTAAACCGGGTAACGAGGAGTGGTTTAATGAAAATTACATGGTATGGTACAGCCAGTATCTCAATTCACAACGAAAATGATGCACTGCTGTTTGATCCCTTCATCATGCTGAATAAAAACCTTCCAACTCCGACAATTGAACAATTTGCTCTTTTCGATAACATTTTCATTACCCACAGCCACTTCGACCATATCATTGATGTCCCCGATATTCTTGGGTCAGGCAATGCCATGGTTTACTGTTCACGTGATGCAGCAAATATATTGTTAAGAGACGGAGTTGACCAAAGGCGTATTGCCCTGACTGCTCCAGGATCTGTAATTAAAAAAGGTTCCATTGAAATTAGCGTGCTCAGGGGCCGCCATATTCGGTTCGATCTTAAAAATATTCTGAAGACACTTTTGAGCCGCAGGGCCCTGGCTAATCTGCAGGATGTAAAAAAAATATCCAGGCTGGCCAAACTATATCCCGAGGGAGAAGTATTTATTTACAAAATATCTGCCGGGGGGAAAACCGTTTTACATTTGGGCAGCCTCAACCTTGACCCGGATGAAACCTACCCGAAAAAATGTGACCTGCTCACTATTCCATACCAGGGGCGCAGCGATCTGGATTGTTATTCTCTGCAATTTATAGAAAAACTTGCACCAAAAGCTGTATACCTTCACCATTATGATGATTCCTTTCCTCCTGTCTCCAGCCCGGCAAAAATAATTCCATTTCAGAAAAAAGTCTCATCCATATATCCCCGCCTTCCGGTAATTGTTCCCGCATACGGGGAAACAATAGTCCTCTAAGCATACAAATATTTACTCTTGACGCTTGACAGGGGGGAAAAAGTGTTTAAAATATTATTAAACAACCGGTTAGTTAATAACAGCAATAAAACATTAATTTTCGAAATAAATATTTGGCAATCACTAATTATGGAGGCGCTGTCGTTGTCGGCATATCAGCAAACAGCAATTGATGTTGTAAAGAAGCTTGAAGTAAATATAAAAACAGGACTGACCATCAGCGAGACAAAAAAACGCCTGGCTGAATACGGAGAAAACACTATCCGGGAAAGTAAAAAAAAGAATAACCTGCAGCGTTTCTTTGAGCAATTCAAAGACATTATGATCCTGATCCTGATCGCCGCAGCTGCTATTTCTTTTTTTATTGCGCTATATGAAGGGGAAAATTTTTATGAGTCAGCCTTAATCATCCTAATTGTTTTCATTAATGCAATCCTCGGAACAATCCAGGAGAGCAAGGCAGAAAAAGCATTAGAAGCCCTGAAAAAATTATCATCACCTCATGCCCGGGTTGTTCGTGACGGAGAAAATAAGATCATTGAAGCTTCCCAACTTGTTCCTGGTGATATCATTTTACTGGAAGCCGGGGATTTTGTCCCTGCAGACGCCCGCCTGATCAGCTCTGCCAATCTGAAATCAGAGGAATCTGCTCTCACCGGCGAATCAGTTCCGGTAGAAAAAGAGGCCTCCATGGTTGTCCAAAACCAGGTTCCCCTTGGAGATCGACGTAACATGGTTTTCTCAAGTTGCGCTATCTCTTCCGGAAGGGCAACCGCAGTAGTAACTGCCACTGGGATGAAAACAGAAATAGGCAAGATTGCCGATCTTCTTGATAGAGAGGAAGAGGGCCAAACACCCCTGCAGTTTAAACTGGCCAGGCTGGGCAAATATCTTGGCCTTGCCGCCCTGGCTGCCTGTGCCGTAATATTTGCCATAGGGCTGCTTGAAGGTATGCCTGTCATAGAAATATTCATGATCTCAGTGGCCCTTGCTGTATCAGCTATACCGGAAGGACTACCGGCAATAGTAACAGTAGTACTGGCGATGGGTGTTCAGCGAATGGTCAGGCGCAAGGCGATAATACGCCGGCTTCCTGCTGTAGAAACACTGGGCAGTGCTTCTGTAATATGTTCTGATAAAACCGGAACTCTTACTGAAAATAAAATGACCCTGATCCATTTGTACCTGGAAGGTAAATCTGAACTGGAAAAAGTGAGTATGGACAACAGCCCTGCAGCAAAAAACCTCCTTCTCCTCTCCACCTTATGCAGCGATGGAAGAATAGGGTTTGAAAATGGTTCTGCAAAATATATCGGTGATCCTACCGAAACTGCAATTATCCAGGCTGCTCATAATAACGGGCTCTTGAAAGAGCTGCTAGAAGAAAAGTATCCCCGGTTAGCCGAATTGCCTTTTGATTCAGAGCGCAAATTAATGACCACCGTTAATAGTATCAACGGGGATAAAACAGTTATCGTTAAAGGCGCCTTCGACAATCTGGCCAAAAGGTGCACCAGGGGAGATATCGATACTGCCCGCAGGTTCACAGATAACATGAGCAAACAGGCTTTAAGGGTTCTTGGCGTTGCTTATAAAGAAATAGCAGAGCTACCCCCAAATCCCGGGGCTGATTTCCTGGAAAGCGACCTGACTTTTTTAGGTCTGCTGAGTATGATTGACCCGCCCCGTTCCGAAGCCAGGAAAGCAGTATCAACCTGCCGCCAGGCTGGAATCAGACCGGTTATGATCACCGGGGACAATATTCTGACGGCGTCAGCTATTGCTTCCGAGCTCGGTATACTACGGGAAGGGGATCGGGCAGTTAACATCGATAACCTGGAAATAATGTCTGACCAGGAGCTGAAAGAACAGGTTAGCGGGGTATCAGTTTATGCCCGGGTTTCTCCTGCCGATAAAATACGCATTGTCAGAGCTTGGCAAAGCACCGGTAACATAGTTGCAATGACCGGCGACGGAGTGAACGATGCTCCTGCTCTTAAGGCTGCTGATATCGGCTGTGCTATGGGCATAACCGGAACGGATGTAGCCAAGGGCGCGGCCGATATGGTCCTGACAGACGACAACTTTGCTACTATTGTCGATGCGGTACGCGAAGGTCGCGGTATTTATGACAATATCAGGAAAGTAGTTGGGTTTTTACTCGGCACCAATATCGGAGAACTATTGACAGTCTTCCTGGCCATGATTATTTGGAAAATATCACCCCTTCTTTCAGTGCAGCTTCTCTGGATTAACCTTGTCACCGATAGTTTTCCAGCCATAGCCCTGGGCATGGAACCTGTGGAGGACAATGTTATGGCCCGCAAACCAAGACCGAGGGAAGAAAGCATCTTTACAGGAGGTTTTGGCCTGCGAATTATTCTTCAGGGAATAATGTTCGCCATACTGACCCTGCTTGCTTTCACAATCGGCAGAAATGCAGACGGCAGTATTATCGAAGGTCGGACCATGGCCTTTATAGTGCTGGCTCTATCACAAATCTTTCATGCTTTTAATATGCGCTCTAACCGTTCATTGTTTATGATTGGAATATTCTCTAATAAAATCATCTGCTTCGCAGCCCTTTTTTCAACATTTATGGTTGCCCTGGTTGTTTTTATGCCTTCACTTGCCTATGCTTTCAGGCTTGCCCGGCTTTCTCCGGAGATGTACCTGACTGCTTTATTATTATCAATAATTCCCATCCCGGTTATTGAAATAGCAAAACTTGCAGGCTTGATAAAAAAGGAATAATATTTTAAAAGGGGGCATTACAAGCTGCCCCCTTCATTAAAATGACCTGTTTTACTACTTTCAGTTATTCTTTTTCCCCTGTTTTTTTAAGCTGCTGAATACCAGCCATGCCCCGATTCCGATCAAGACAATAACCCAGAAGTAATTCAACAAGCCCAGTGACTCTACAAACCTGCCAGACAAACCAAGGCCAATAATTCCGGCCAATAGCAGCAATCCTCCTGCCGGGTAAACAGGCCAGAAGCGATCTCCATTATCCAGGTTCTTAAACCAGTAAGTGTGAAGAGCAAATACAATGAAGAAGCTGAGGCTTAAACCAAGGAAAAAAAATACCGGGCTTAATTCGTCAACTCTATCCGATAATGACGCAAATGATGCAATAGACAGTAAAATCACACCCGGAATCAAAAACCCTACGTTTCCATATTCTTTCCTGCCACCGAGCAGGAAATAAACAGCAATAAAACCGCTGGCCAGCAGAAACAAAAAAGTCTGCCCCATAATCAACCCCAGCTGATTCAACAAAAGAAATACTCCCACTACAATCAAAAGAATACCGCCAGTAACTTTTTTACCCATTATATTTTCCTCCTTCTTCATACAAATAATCGTCAAACCATCGTGGCAAAAACGTTATTAACTATTATCAAAAAACCTTACGCTTTAATTCTAAAGGTTGGCATAAAAAAACCCCAGTCACTGCAGTAACTAAATTGTCACCTGCCAATATTACCGGGGTCATAAATTGCAGAAATATATTAGACCAGCTTGTTCTTAATAGCCAGTAAAACTGCCTGGGTTCTATCGCTTGTTCCCAGTTTACTATAAATAACACTTACCTGGTTTTTTACTGTACCCTCACTTAAAAATAGTTTACCTGCAATATCACTGTTACTCAAACCTTCAGCCATCAAGGCCAGTATATCCCTTTCTCTTTCTGTGAGCTCCGTCAAGCTGCCCTCCTGATTACTTTCATTCTTAACTCCGCCACTTTCAAAAGCCCTTTCAACAAGCTTTGCTGCTATTTCAGGCTGCAAAATTATATCTCCCCGGTGAGTGGCCCTTATTACAAAAAGCAGCTTTTCCGAGGGCAGATCTTTTAACACATAAGTTTTTGCCCCCGCTTTCAGTGCTTTAATAATCAACTCATCATCATCAAATGTAGTAACAATAATTATTCTTGTGCCTATACCTTCGGAGACTATCCGGCGGGTTGCTTCCACGCCATCCATTTCAGGCATCCGGATATCCATTAAAACTATGTCTGGTTGGTGCTGCAGGCTTAAATCAACCGCTTCCTGTCCGTTAACTGCCGTTGAAACCACTTCAATATCTTCTTCCAGTTCAAGGATGGTTTTAAGACCTTCTCTCATCAGGCGTTGATCATCAGCTATGATTACCTTGATCTTTTTTCTCATTGTTTAATCTCCTTCAGGCTTACACTGACTTTAAATCCGCCTGTATCCAGGTTATCAAAAGCAACCTCACCGCCTATTGAAGCAGCTCTTTCACGAATACCCTGCAAACCGTAACCCTCAACTAAACCTTCACTACCACTGCCGTTATCAATCACCTCAAGCAACAGCCGGCCATTAAACTGCCGGATAAAAATATCAATGGCCGTGGCATGACCGTGGCGAATACTGTTGGTTATACTTTCCTGAATAATCCTGTAAAACACTGTTTCGTAATTTCTGGACAACATAACGTCTTGATCAGCCTGGTAAGATATCTCTATCCCGCTCCCGGAATAATCACGGGCAAAATTTTTGACGGCGGCAGCAAAATCAACATCCGCCAAACTATCACTGCGCAGCGCTTTAACAGTCAGGCGGACTTCATCCAGCCCCTTGCGGGCCTGTTCCTGGCTTTTTATGATTTCTTCCAGGGCTTTCCGGGGTTCTTTCAGGGCAATCCTTTTGCCTGCTTCCAGGCTGACAATAATCGCTGTCAGGCTATGGGCCAGGGTATCATGCAGTTCACGGGCCAGGCGTGAACGCTCTTCAACCGCTGCCAGGTGTTCCTTTTCTTTGCTGACTTCAACCAGCTTATTATAGGCCAGTTCAAGATCACGCTTTGAACGATCAAGCTGTTCCAGGGCATTCTCTGCCCTTTTTCTTTCATCCATTTGCCGACGGGCCATTTTCGTAACGGCATAGACAAAAAAGAAAAAAAGCATATTAACAAGAGAAGCAGCCATATTCCCCCAATTTAATTCTGAACTGCGCAATAAGGCCAGTGCGCTAGCTGCTGGAAACCCGGCCAGTGATAATAAAAATATATTCTCTCCACTGGTGTGAGAATAAGAGAGCTTGCTTTCGGCAATCAGGATAATCAACAGAATTCCACCGAGGGTGGAACCATCCAGAAAAATGAAAACCAGGGTTAACAAGGCCTGAAGGTACAGGGTTGGCTCACTGAAAACAGGTAGTTTACTGTCTAAATAGTAGGTGCGCACATTATCCAGGGCAAAAATAAACACAAACGGTATAATCGCACCGGACAAATCAAAACCGGCGTTATTAATTGCCAACCACAGAACAGCTATAAAACCGCCGTATTTACCGAAATTAAGAATTGTAAGAGTTTTGCGATCCATCAGGCAGCTTCCTTATCTACTCGACTGAGGCAGCGATGCCGACAACCTCAACCGGTTTTTTAATCAGGTTATAATCCTGAAAGGTTACCTTTGACAGGTCTGGAATCTTGCTGCTCTACTCCCCGGAAATCGAGATACATGGCTACTCTTCCGGTCAAACCAAGCTTTTCTTCATTGTTTAAAATACTGTGGAGGTTTGTTGACAGCTCTTTACGATTCAACTGTCTGAAACCAATTGACTCATAAAATGGGGCGTTCCAGGGAATATCTTTAAAAGTTGTCAGGCTTATACCCTGGTATCCTGCTTTGTAAGCCCATTGAACCGCTTCTAAAACCAACCTTCTGCCAAGGCCTTTTTTCTGATGATCGGGGTGAACATCGATTTCAGCCAGCATTGCTTCATTGCCTTCATCAGTAACCATAGCAAACCCGATTGGTTGATCCCCTGCTGTCAAAGCCACCCACAGCTGCCCCCTGGACTGCGCTTCTTCAAGATATTCTACCAGCATTACACTTTCTTTCACCTTATCCGGGATCATACCAGCAGGGAACACTTCAGCTGCAGCCCTTTCAATTGATGGAAGAAAGACCACATGTTCAGGTTGAGCAAGTTCAATAATATAATCTGGCATCACAAAAGTCCTTCCTATTAATAAATCAGAATTATGCCAATTACTACTATTACCAGGATTGGTTGAACAGATCTTATAAACAGCACACTTTTATAACCTTCTTTATCCGTTTACCGGTTTTTTAATATATCGCGAATTTCAACCAACAGCTCTTCTTCCCGGGTTGGCTTCGGTTCTGAAGCTTTCACCGCTTCTTTTTTCTTAACATTTTTCATAAACCTGATCATGAAGAAAATTACCAGGGCAATTATTATGAAATCAACAATATTCTGGATAAACATACCATAAGCAAAAACAGCATCTCCAACTGACAGGCTTAATTGATCAAGGGAAACACCGCCCATAAAAATACCGATCAAGGGCATGAGAATATCTTCAACCAGGGAAGTAATGATTTTACCAAAAGCTCCGCCAATAATCACCGCAACAGCAAGGTCGATTACATTACCTTTCATGGCAAACTCTTTAAATTCTTTCAGCATGCAGATTCCTCCTCAATCTTTTTATTAAGAGCTTCTCAACCCCGGTCTTAGCTAAAAATTCAACTTCTATATAAAAAACCCTTTATCCGGCTCTAATCAAATTGCAAATGAATGACAATTCATAATCATTATTGACAATTTTATGTACACATGCTATTTTTTTAATAATTCATATATAATGTTGAGCGCTGCCAAGACAATATAATAAAGGACAAAGTCGGTTTTTAAAAAAGATAGCCCCATCTCAATTTTTGATTATTCTTCACCTCGTCGTTGGCGCAATGGAGGTTGCTAATAATAGCCCGCTTAAAGATAAATGACTTTTTCAACAATATCTCATTGCAAACAATGCTTTTGCTCCCATTGGTTTGTTTAACCTTTATATCTGTCTCTCTGGTTGGTTACTTTTCGTACCGGAATGGGCAGGAATCTGTAAATGATGTTGCCCTTCAGCTTAGAAGTGAAATCAACGCCAGAATTGAAGACCGGTTACATGATTTCCTGAATACCCCCCACCAAATCATCAGGGCCAATTCTAATTCAATTGGCCATGGTCTGCTTGACAATTCCGATCAGGAAGCGCTTTTAAAGCATTTCTGGGAACAGATCCAGGTGTTCGACTCTGTTACAAGTATTTATTACGGCAATACAGATGGCGGCCTAGCCAATGCCGGTCGTGAGATGGCAGACGGAACCCTTTACAAAATCTATACTAATGATTTTGTAAAAGGACAATTTAATAAATACAATACAGACAGAATGGGAAATATTACTGATCTTATCCAGGTTGTTCCCGATTTTAATGCCACTGAAAGGCAGTGGTACAGAAGAGCTGTTGCACGGGGCGACAACACCTGGAGTGAAGTATATACACTTTTCACAGGTGATGATTTAACAATATCTGCCAGCTGCCCGGTATATAACGAAGAAGGCATATTAATTGGTGTAACAGCAGCAGATCTGTTTCTATCGCATTTCAGTTCATTCCTCTCGAACCTGGCTATTGGCAAAACCGGCCAGAGCTATATTATCGACTGCGACGGCTTTTTGATTGCTTCTTCTTCCAAGCAACCTTATTCTTCCACCGGCAGCAGCGAGGTGAACAGGATCAGGGCAACTGAAAGCACAATACCATTAATCGCCTCTTCAGCGATAGAGCTTGTGGATGAAAATGGTACCCCCCCCATATCAAAGAATCGCTGGACTTTGATTTCAACATTGAAGGAGAACGTCAATTCGGTTTTGCAACCCCATATAGCGATCGTTTTGGATTAAGCTGGTATATTATTACTGTAATCCCCGAGGTTGATTTTATGGCCCAGATAAACAGTAACAACAGAACAACCGTACTACTGAGGCTTTCCACCCTGTTGATCAGCATTTTATTAAGCATTTACATTACCAGGCGTGTAATTAACCCTGTTAGTAAGCTGAGGGATTCAGCCGAAATTCTAGCCCGGGGCGATTGGGATCAATACAAAGATCAGCCCAGCAACATCAGGGAAATAAGCAGTCTGTCAAGGTCCTTCAATCAGATGGCCGGACAATTAAAAACCCTGGTGACAGGCTTAAAAAATGAAGTCGACGAGCAAAAAAGACTGCAGTTGGAGCTGACTGAAAAAACGGAGCAACTCGAAGGGTTTTTTTCTGTTAACCTTGATCTGCTCTGTATTGCTGACATGGAGGGTTACTTTATCAAGACAAACAAAGCATGGGAAGAAATTCTCGGTTATTCTTCCGGTGAACTTAATGGTAAAAAATTCCTTAATTTTATTCACCCCGACGACATGCAAGCAACACTCGATGCAATTAGCACCCTGGAGAAAAACGATAAGATCATTAATTTTACTAACCGTTATCGGACTAAAGATGGAACTTACAGATTTATAGAGTGGAGATCCTACCCCAAAGATAAGTTGATCTATGCCGCTGCAAGAGATATAACCGATAAGATAAATATACAAAACGAACTACAGGAGCAAAAAGAGCAGTTCGAACTAGCAATAAGAGGCAGCACTGACGGTATCTTTGACATGGATCTGACAAAAAACAGCTTGTTTTTATCCGCCAAATTGAAGGAACAACTCGGTTACCAGGACAGCGAACTGCCAAATGATTTTTTAACTTTTGATAATATGCTGCACCCTGATGATAAAAACAGGGTTTACATAGATATCGAGGATTTTTTATCGGAAAAAACCCTGGTATATGATAATGTATTCCGTATGCTCCATAAAGATGGAACAATCCGCTGGATCAGGGCTCGCGGACAAGGGCTGAAAAAGGCTGATGGCAAAATATACCGCGTAGCCGGTTCGCATACGGATATTACAGAAAACAAGCAATACGAGGAAGCCCTGAAGCTTAGCGAGGAGAAGTATCGTTTTATTACAGAAAACACTTCCGATGTGATTTGGGTTCTCAACCTGAGCAGCAATAAATTTACCTATATCAGCCCTTCTATATTTCAATTGAGGGGTTTCACTCCTGAAGAAGTAATGGCCCAAAGCATCGAAGAATCACTTACCCCTGAATCCTATCAAATGTTTTCAGAAGAAATCAGCGATAATTTGTCTGCATTGCGTAATAATCCGGATAAGCTATCAGGTTTTATTACAGAATTGCAGCAACCCTGTAAAGACGGAACTATAATCTGGGTTGAAGTATCAACCAAGTATCGTGAAAACGAAAAAAACGAAGTTGAAGTGATTGGCGTAAGCCGTAATATTGATGAGAGAAAAACAATTGAGCAGGAAATCCGCTACCTCAGCTTCCATGATCAATTAACCGGCCTTTATAATCGCAGATTCTACGAAGAAGAGCTAAACCGTTTGAACACAGAAAGAAACCACCCGATCAGCTTACTCATGGCCGATTTGAACGGACTAAAAATAACAAATGATGCTTTCGGACATATCGAAGGCGACAACCTGCTGATTGATTTTGCTGAAATATTAAGGGATGAATGCCGGGCAGATGACATCATTTCCCGGGTAGGAGGTGACGAATTTGTTATCCTGCTTCCAAAAACTGACTCTACCAGTGCAAATTCAATCATGAACAGGATAAAAAAAACAATCGCAGATAAAAAACCGAAAAAAATTAAGCTGTCTGTTTCTTTCGGTTTAAAAACCAAAAAAAGTGTTAAAGTACATTTTAACGATATTTATAAACAGGCTGAAGACTCCATGTACAAGGATAAAATGAAGGAAAACGACACATACAAAAGCAAAGTAATTAAGTTATTAACTGCCAGTCTTTATGAAAAATTTCCCGGCGAAGAAGACCACAGTAAAAATGTGAGCTCTATATGCAGGGAATTTGGGAAAATCCTGGGCATGGATAAAAACGCAATTAAAGATGTGGAAATAGCCGGGTTAATGCACAACCTTGGTTGGATTGGAATAGAAAGCAAACCTAATGGTCCAGAAGAAAAAAACAATCTAACCCTGATCGGTAACAATAAACCAAACCGACACCCTGAAATCGGTTATAAATTGTTGCGATCGATCAGTGAATTCTCGGATATAGCTGATTATGTTTTAGCCCATCATGAAAGATATGATGGCAGTGGCTACCCTGGCGGCCTTGAGGCTGATAAAATTCCCCTGCAGTCAAGAATGATTAGGATAGCCTGTGATTATGACAGGATGTCCCGGGTGGAAAAAATGAGTAACAAAGAAATAAAAGAAATCATCACCGGTAACAGCGGAGTAATTTACGATCCATACCTGGTAAAAATCTTTGTCACCTCTACAATCGATTTACTATAACCTTTATATTACTTTTTTCGGTCATAAAATATATTTTACTTCAGCCTTTTTTCCAGCTTGTCGCTTTCAGCTTCAATTTCTACCGGCAGGCGCGAACCAAACTGGCTGAAAAAATGCCTGTTTTCCGCCACTTCATCCAACCAGAGATTACGGTTCACTTCAAAAAGCGGTTGCAGGTCAGACTGTTTAAGATTAATACCATCCAGGTTTAATGCTCCTTCTGAAGGCATAAAACCTAAAGGTGTTTCAACAGCTTCACCTTCTCCCCTGGTCCTTTTTAAAATCCATTCCAGGACACGCAGGTTTTCACCAAAACCAGGCCAGATAAAGTTGCCGTATTCATCTTTACGAAACCAATTTACATGAAATATTTTTGGTGATTTATCAAGACGCTGGCCCATTGTTAACCAGTGTTGAAAGTAATCACCCATGTTGTATCCGCAAAAAGGCATCATTGCCATCGGATCATGCCGTACCCTACCAAGTTTTCCATACTGGGCAGCTGTTAGTTCGGAAGACATTGTAGCTCCGATATAAACCCCGTGATTCCAGTCAAATGCTTCATATATCAAGGGTACTACATCTGATCTGCGGCCTCCAAATACAATTGCCGAAAGGGGAACTCCCCGGGGATTCGCCCATTCGGGCGAGGCAATCGGGCAATTGGCAATCGGGGCGGTAAACCGTGAATTTGGATGAGCTCCCGGCACTGGTTCGCCGGATTCGTCAACCATGCCCCATTTCCATGGGCGGCCATCCCAGGCAATACCTTCAGCCGGTGGAGACCCTTCTCCCTTTTCCCACCAGACATCGCCCTCTTTCGTAAGTAACACATTGGTGAAAATAGTATCTTTACGGATGGTTGCCAGGGCATTGGGGTTCGACTGAGAATTGGTACCGGGTGCCACGCCGAAAAAACCGCTTTCTGGATTTACAGCCCATAAACGCCCATCTTTTCCTATCCTGATCCATGCAATATCGTCGCCGACTGTCCAGATTTTATATCCCCGGGACAGATAAGGCTCCGGGGGAACAAGCATGGCCAGGTTAGTTTTTCCGCACGCACTGGGAAAGGCAGCTGCAATGTAATCAATACGACCGGTAGGATCTTCAATGCCCATTATCAGCATATGCTCCGCCAGCCATCCTTCATTTAAGCCAAAGTAACTGGCTATACGCAGGCTCAGGCATTTTTTACCAAGCAAAACATTGCCCCCATAACCAGAACCGACACTCCAGATAGTGTTATCCTCGGGAAAATGCAGGATTAACCGTTTATCAATTTGAAGATCTGCCTTTCCATGCAGACATCTGCAAAAATCTCCGTCAGAACCAAGTTCCTGCAATACCTCCTGTCCTACCCGGGTCATGATCAACATATTTATAACTACGTAAATGCTATCAGTTAGCTCAACTCCGATTTTACTGAAAGGAGAACCAATCGGGCCCATGGAAAAAGGGATAACATACATGGTCCGCCCGATCATGGAATGCTTAAAGATATCTCCTGCCTGCTTGTAGGCTGCAGCCGGACTCATCCAGCGATTATTCGGGCCGGCATCCTCCTCCCTGGAGGTGCAGATATAGGTTAGATTTTCTGTACGGGCTACATCATTAACAGCAGTGCGATGATAAAGACATCCGGGCCATTTATTTTGATTAAGTCGAACCAACTCACCACTATTCACTGCTTCAGCTTCAAGTTTTGAACGCTGTTCAGCACTCCCATCAATCCACTCAATCCGCTCAGGTTTACACATCTCTGCCATTTCGTTGATCCAGTTATGCAGTATTCGATGACTCATTTCCATATCCTCGCATTTTTAAAGAATCTAAAACATTAAAATGATGCCAGGAGCAAGCCCCCGGCATCATCTGCTGACTCACAGTTGCCTAACATTATACCATGAATGCCGGGAGCTGCTCAATAAACTGCCTCCCCGTTATATTTTGAAGTAATATCAGGAATTTATTTACAAAACCCGGCAATAAAAACACTAAACCTACTGGCATTTCAATTCAATTCTTTAAACCATTGCAGTCTATGGGGAATCCAGGAGTAATAAATGGGGATATTCATATCTTAATATGGGGATCATTCTCATTGTAAAACTTTCCTGAATGTAAGATTATATTAATAATTATTAGACTGAGTCAGCTAACAGGCTAAGCGGACTGACCAGCTACATCGAAGATATTGCATCTGCCACGGAAGAATTGTCTGCCTCAATGGAGGAAACTTCCGCAAACTCAGATAATATTGCCGGAACAACACTGGACATTGCCAACTCCATCCAGGATATGGCCCAAAAAGCTAAGGAAGGTAATGAAATCACTGTAGGAATCAAAAGTAGCGCCGGTGAAACTATGGATAGCGTGTCTCAGGCACAGGATAAAGCATTGGGTATTTTCGAAACAACAAAAAAGGAGCTCGAATCTGCCATCAGTGATTCGAAGGTAGTTGAACAAATATCCGTGTTATCCAAGTCAATCATCGATGTCAATACTCAAACCAATTTGCTGTCTCTTAACGCTGCTATAGAGGCTGCCAGAGCAGGAGAAGCAGGCAAGGGCTTTGCTGTTGTGGCTGATGAAATCAAAAAACTGGCAGAAAAATCGAAAGATAATATTTCTGAGATCCAGGTAATTACAGAAAAAGTTACAAAAGCGGTTAATAACCTCACCCTGAGCTCGAACAGGCTGCTTGAGTTTATGTCAGAAGATGTTAATAACGATTATGGAATGATGATTAATATTGCAACAAAATACAACAAAGACGCAGAAAGTATAAATGACTATTTTACTGGGTTTAACCAGACCTCCCAGGATCTGCTTTCTTCCATTGGCGAACTCCTCAACGGAACCGATCAGATTGCCCAGGGAGCAAGTGACGGAGCTGAAAGCATCACTGATATAGCTGCCAAGATTACTGAAATTACCGACACTTCAAATAGTATTATGAACGATCTTGGTAATTAATTTGCATAGTCTGCAATCAATTCAATATGAATGCTGTAGCCTTATTTCAGGCTAAAAGCAGCAGTTAACACCAATATTCTGAACGATCCAATGCATTCGCGCAGGTAACTTTGCCACTATACCTAGTCACAACACCTGGTTTAAGTTCTTGAAACATCCAGGCATCTGCATGTTCAGCCGGAAGGGGATAGGGTGTGGTATAATCCAGACTGCCCACCACGTTAAAACCATAACGTGGATAATAACCCGGATGGCCAAGAACAAAAACAAGCTCAAATCCTCTTTGAGAAAGCATAGCCAATCCTTCTGTTATTAACCTGCCGCCTATACCCTGACTTTGATAATCAGGAGCTACAGCCAACGGAGCAAGTATAGAGACTACCGATTTTTCACGGGAAGCAACCTGTGCTTTTGTAAATAAAATGTGCCCCTGAATTTCCCCTTTAATCACAGCTACGAGGGAAAGCAGAGGCTCTGCGCTGGGATCATCAAACAAGTTTTTAACCAGCTCGACTATTTCAGGCCCTTCTTCCAAACCAAAAGCTTTATACTCCACCTTAAGAATTCTATTAATATCATCGCTGACAGACTCCCTGATGGTTAATTCATCATTCAATTTATTTACCTCCTGTAATAGTTTACCGAAATTATTCAACCACTGGCTTGAAACAATCGCTGATTTGTCCCGGAATAACTATATATACATGATCAATCCATGTCAAATGATTGCAACAGATAACAGATTTGATTAATTCAGAACAGAAGGAGTTAACCAACTGCGAAGCGAACCTTGTTAAAGAACAATCGTTTTACTAAACTCGATCTTGCATTATATTAATTTGAACCGGAAGTTACTACTAAACTCAGAGAAAGAAGTGAATAAAATGGCTAAAACACCAACCAGGGAAGAAGCAATGGCACTGCTAAAAGAATATAATCAAAACGAGGCACTAGTCAAGCATGCCCTGGCCGTAGAGGCTGTGATGATCCATTTTGCTAAAAGATTAGGTGAAAAAGATATTGAAAAATGGAGTGTAGTCGGATTGGCTCACGATCTCGATTATGAAAAATACCCGAAGCAGCACTGTACAAAAACAAGAGAAATCTTAACAAATGAAGGTTGGCCGGAGGATTATATCAGGGCTATAATCAGTCATGGTTGGAAAATCTGTTCAGATGTGGAACCGGTTGAGACAATGGAAAAAGTACTCTATACAATTGACGAGCTGACCGGCTTAATTGTTGCCACTGTTTTGATGCGCCCCGGTAAAAGCATCCTTGATTTAAAAGTAAGTTCGGTCAGGAAAAAATATAAAAATAAAAATTTTGCTGCAGGAGTAGATCGTAAAATAATTGAAGATGGCGCCGCCATGCTGGGAATGGACTTGAATGAAATTATTGAAGAGTCTATTAAAGGAATGCAGGCAGCAGCTGACGATCTCGGTCTGCGTGGCGAACTATAAAAATAAGTATAATTTATAATATATAGCTTCCGTTATACATGATAATAAAAAACGGAAGCTTTTTATTTTCTAACCTTTTGCTCTTCAACAAAAGCATCGATCAGCTTGCGGGCAATACTGATCGGCCCCGGCAGATTAGGAAAATTTTCGGGTGTAAACCAACCGGCATCAGATATTTCAACTCCATCGACCTGCAGATCACCACCTGCATAGTCCGCAGTAAAACCAACCATCAGCGAGTTGGGAAAAGGCCAGGGCTGACTACCAAAATATTGTATATTTTTAACTTCGATACCCGCCTCTTCCTTAACTTCTCTAACCAGGCATTCTTCAAGTGATTCCCCCGGTTCGACAAAACCGGCCAGAACGCTGTAAAAATCACGTTTAAATTGCTTATTCCTTAAAAGGAGTAATTTATCTCCCCTGCGTATAGCCACTATTACAGCCGGTGATATTCGGGGATAATAAACGGAGCCACATTGATTACATACTTTTGCCCGATCGGTTTGGGAATAATTAGTTACAGCACCACATTTGCCGCAAAACTTGTGCATCCTGTCCCAGCTCACAATCTGTATGCCTGTCAGAGCTGCCCTGAAGCTCTGATCATCCAGCAACCCAAATAGCTCTCGCAGCCCGACCAGGTGAAATTTATCTTTAATCCTAAAACCATCATCCAGCTCTACGGCAAAACAGGGTTTCTCGGCGAGGTTACCAATATAATGCTTTTTGCCCTTCCCAGGTGTTATTTCGTTGGTCTCTTTTAATAGAGGAACCTGGTAGCGGTCATCCACCTCATTTACTAAAAGTTTTTCGCCCTTGAAAGCAAATAACAGACTTTTATCTCTTTCTGTCTCTTCCTGAGAATTTACTGCCGGTGAAAAACTCAACTTGCTCTCTCCTTCTAAATCGTTATACTGTCAGATTACCTGGTCTTAGTATACCAATTATTGTGAAATGTTTTAACCTCTGCCGAATCAACCTTTTAAAACTTAGCAGCATTTCAGGAACGATTAATTTCTTGCGCTTACTATTTAATACGCTGGTTTTATGCTATATTGAATTATATAATACTCTGAAATAATTTCAGACATTACCAGCCCAGGCAAGGAGGCCCGGCAATGGCAAATAAGTATCCATTTTGGAAACCTTTCCTCGTTTTGTCGGCAATAGGCTTGATCGGTGTTTTGTCACTGCTGTGGCAGCTGCTGCCCCAGCTTGATCAAACCCTGGCAGCACTGCCCGAGGCGCCTGACCTACCTGTTTCATTACTGGTTATACTCTCGCTTTTACAATCTGCCATTCTTGTTTTAGTCGCTGTTGCAATAGGCTGCTTAACTGCTCCCAGAGTGGGGCTTGTATCACTGATCTACGAAAAAAGCGCTTATGGAACCGAAGTTTTAACCCGGCTGAAACAGCACTTGGGCAGGGCAGCCATCCTGGGACTTGCTTTTGCCGTGGTTGCTGTATTATTCGACTTAATGGTTATGCCTTTTGCCGGATCAGAAATCAGCAACATCGATGCCGGAGAAAGCGGTCTCCTGGGACAACTTGGCCTGGGACTCCTGTATGGTGGCATAACCGAGGAGCTTTTATTACGCTGGGGAGTAATGTCTCTCCTGGTCTGGCTCGGTTGGAAACTGTTCCAACGTTCGGCCGGAAAACCGGGCCCGGTCTTGATCTGGTCCTGTAATATAATTGCCGCAATCCTCTTTGGTCTGGGTCATCTGCCTGCTCTCGCAGCAGTTGTTCCATTAACAACCGTGCTGGTTCTAAGGACCGTATTCTTAAATGCCCTGGGCGGAGTTGTTTTTGGTTGGCTTTTTTGGCGCCACAGCCTTGAAGTAGCCATGGTTGCCCACGCTTTTACTCATATTGGATTTTTCGTTATCAGGGTTATTGCTATCTACCTTCTGTAATATTTACCCGAAATAACTAAAAATGAAATTATGCACTGCAGTATTATTAGCGCTTTTTTATGGCAGCACCTATTGCTGTTCCAAGAACCAGGCCGATACCTGCGCCTAAACCAATATTATCCATCATTACACCGATTGCCACTCCCAGGACCAGGCCTATAGCTATACCTGCTCCCATTTTGTTTTTTCTTCACCCATGGCAATGCCTCCCTTTATATTAATAAAAAGTTACCTGACCTTTAAAACAGCAGTAAAAGCCTCCTGGGGAATTTCTACCCTGCCTATCTGCTTCATTTTTTTCTTACCTTCTTTCTGTTTCTCAAGCAATTTCCGCTTCCGGGTAACATCACCACCGTAAAGCTTTTCTGTTACATTCTTGCGCAGCGCCTTGATAGTTTCCCGGGCAATTATCTTGTTGTCTATTGCTGCCTGAATCGGAATATCAAACATTTGGCGCGGGATAATATCCTTAAGTTTTTCAATCATTTCCCGGCCGCGTTGATAAGCTTTATCCCTGTGGATAACAAAGGATAGGGCGTCCACCTTTTCCGCATTGACCAGTATATCCATTAAAACCAGGTCTGATTGCCTGTAGCCATGCATCTCGTAATCAAGGGAAGCATAACCCCTGGTGCGAGACTTGAGCAGATCAAAAAAGTCATAGATGATTTCCGCAAGGGGCATTTTATAAACAAGCCGGACTCTGCCTGAATCAAGATATTCCGTATTGTGCAAATCACCCCTTTTATCCTGGCACAATTCCATCACCGCACCTATATACTCAGCCGGTATGAGGATTGTTGCAAGAACATAAGGTTCTTCAATGGCATCCCGCTCACCCGTCTCCGGTATCAGGGCCGGGTTATCCACCTCTGTTATCTCACCGTTTCGGAGATGAACCTTATATACAACACTGGGAGCCGAAACAATCAGATCAAGATCATACTCCCTTTCCAACCTCTCCCGGACTATATCCATATGCAGCAGCCCAAGAAAACCACAACGGAAACCGAGGCCCAGCGCTGTTGATTTTTCCGGTTCGGAAGTCAGGGCAGAATCATTTAAAGTCAGTTTTTCGATTGCATCGCGCAGTGTATGAAAATCATTACTGTCACGTGGAAAAAGACCGCAGAAAACCATCGGTACAACTTTTCGGTATCCGGCAAGCGCTTTAGGAGCAGGTTTATTTGCCCTGGTTACTGTGTCACCGACCTGCGCATCTTTCACATTTTTTATCGAAGCAATCAGGTAACCCACTTCGCCGGTATCAAGTTTTTCTACCTCCTGCATGGCTGGACGGAAAACTCCGATTTCTCCAACCTCAAAAATTTTACCTGTATTCATAAACTTAACCCGGTCGCCGCTGGCCACACTGCCCTCCATCACCCTGATATATGCAATTACACCCCGGTATTGATCATAATGTGAATCAAATATCAGCGCTTTTAAAGGTTGTTCTCCTTCTTCGGCATCAGGAGGGGGGATTTTCCTGACTACTGCCTCAAGCACCTCGCCAATCCCCGATCCTTTTTTTGCCGACACAAGCAGCGCTTCTTCCGCTTCATCGCCAATTAAACCGAACAATTCCTGTCTTACTCTTTCCGGGTCGGCATTATCCAAATCGATTTTGTTGATCACCGGCACTATGGTTAAACCCTGTTCAAGGGCCAGAAAAGTATTAGCCAGGGTCTGGGCTTCTATTCCCTGGGCAGCATCAACAACTAGAATAGCTCCTTCACAGGCAGCAAGGCTTCGCGACACCTCATAATTAAAATCCACATGGCCAGGGGTATCGATCAGGTTAAGTATATATTCTTCACTGTCTGCTGCATTATATAATAGACGAACAGCCTGCAACTTAATGGTTATGCCCCTCTCCCTTTCCAGATCCATCTGATCCAAAACCTGTTCTTTCATCTGCCGGGCAGTAAGGGTCCCTGTTGCTTCCAGCAGTCGATCAGCCAGGGTAGATTTACCGTGATCAATATGAGCTATGATACAAAAATTTCTAATCCTTTTTTCTTTCAACTTTATAACTCCCGCCCTTTTCTGATTCAGCAGGATTATAAACAATCCGACTGTTTGTATTGAGTTTTTTTTATCAAAACAAATTATACAACAAAATAAAGCGGATCCAGATCTGCAGCAACACCGGCAAGCGGATCCGGGTCCGTTTTTATTCAACTGGCTTATACTGTTTTATTTTACCTGAAATAATGATACTTAAGCAACTACTAGTATCCCGTATTAACCAAGGTAAGGCATACTATTGTAAGCTTATTGTTAATTACTCACTGTTCCAGGTATTACACGGATATTCTTACGTTTAATTTCTCTAAACAGGCTGCATAACCCCGAAAAATACTAGCCAGGCTAAAACACTTTTCGCTACCAGGCTTTATACAATATAACCCTGTTCACCGTAAAGATAATCAGCCTGCCTGCCATCTATATTTTACTGGAGAATCATGTTAATCGGAACCTTATTTGGATTATTGCACTTACAATACCCTTATAATTATTGTTAAAAACGTTTTAAATATTATTTTTCAAGAGCAAAGCTTAACTCCGCTTCACAAACCAGCTTATCTTCAACATAAGCCCTGGCTGATCCCATACCCAGGGAAGCCTTAAAGCGGCCAATTTCCACCTCAAGACGAAGCAGATCACCTGGAATTACTTTTCCCCGAAACCGTGCTTTTTTTATCCCGGCAAAATATGCAATTTTTCCTTTGTTTTCTTCACAGGACAATATCGCTACTGCACCGGTCTGGGCCAAAGCTTCAATGATCAGCACTCCGGGCATCACATGCTCCCGGGGGAAGTGACCGGTAAAATACATTTCATTTGCAGAAACTGCTTTTTCACCGACAGCGTTTAATCCCGGCTCAAGTGACACAATTCTGTCTATCATTAAAAAGGGGTAACGATGAGGGATAACCTCCTGAATTTGGTTACTGTTCATAATCATGACTTGTGCCTCCTCGAATTCAAATAATAGATTTAAAGTATCTGCAGCTTCTGACGATATTCTTCTACCGGTTCAAACAACGCCTTAATTATCTCACGCACGGGACGCACCTGGTTTATCATACCGGCTACCTGTCCGGCCATAAAAGAACCTGTTTCTATATTTCCTTCTAATACAGCTCTTTTCAGTGATCCAAGAGTCATTTTCTCAAGCTCCCCCAGGTCAGCTCCCCTTTCAGCAAGTTTGTTATATTGACGGGCCATCTTGTTTTTCAGCACCCGCACCGGCGCACCAGTCTGCCTGCCTGTAACAATGGTATCAGTATCTTTCGCCCTGATAACATACTGCTTATAATTATCGTGCACAGGGCACTCTTCTGCGGCTAAAAATATTGTACCGGACTGGATTCCCTGTGCCCCGAGAGCAAAAGCAGCAAGCACCTGCCGGTAGTCGGCAATACCACCTGCAGCAATAACGGGAATTGATACTGCATCAACTACCTGCGGGACCAAGACCATAGTGGTTAATTCACCGATGTGCCCTCCTGCTTCGGTTCCTTCAACAATCACTGCATCTGCACCCGCTCTTTCCATGCGTCGGGCGAAAGCAACACTGGGCATAACCGGTATAGAAACTATACCTGCCTCCTTCCAGGCAGGTATAAACTGCCCCGGATTGCCGGCTCCTGTTGTAACAACGCTTACATTCTCTTCAATTACTATACGGGCAATTGCCGGCGCATGAGGGCTCATTAACATTATATTTACACCAAAAGGCGCTTCAGTCATCGTACGGCAAAGACGAATCTCCTCCCGCACTTTTTCCGGGTCATCACCGCCTGCTGCAATAATCCCAAGTGCACCACTATTACTTACAGCTGAAGCGAGCCTGTGATCAGCAATATTGGCCATACCTCCCTGAATCAAGGGGTAACGGGTTTTTATCAGTCCACAGATATTAATATTCATCATCTCCTTGCATTTCGTTTGACAGGGTTTTGCTATCTATGTATAATCAACCTATTGAGCTGAATTGACACACAAATCTATATATTTATATAAGACGTCATTTGGGCTTTAATGATTATAACATAACAGGGTGATAAAACACAGCTATGAATAAAGAAGCAAACAAGACAATAATCACTGGAACCGGAATGGCCTTACCAAAAACCGTTGTAACTAACTCAGACCTGGAAAAAACAGTAGATACCAGCGACAGTTGGATTGTATCACGCACAGGTATCCGTGAAAGACGGGTTCTGGAAACCGGGTTGAGCTGCTCAGACCTTGCTGTTGAAGCATCTGCCATGGCGTTGGAAAATGCCGGCTTTAATCCTGCCGATCTTGATTTAATCATTGTTTCAACTGTAACTCCCGATTACCCTACTCCCTCAACCGCCTGCCTGGTTCAAGCAAAACTTAAAGCTAACAGGGCGGCCGCTTTTGATATATCCGCTGGCTGTACCGGGTTTATTTACGGGCTGGCCGCAGCAGAAAGTTTTATTAGCAGCGGCTTATATCGCAGTGCCCTGGTGATCGGGGCGGAGGTTCTATCAAGAGTAACCGATTGGCAGGATCGCTCTACCTGTGTTTTGTTCGGGGACGGAGCAGGCGCTGTTTTGTTGGAGAAAAAAACAAGCAGCGACAACCGGGGGATTGTTGATTTCATACTTGGCTCTGACGGTCAGGGAGCTGAAGAGCTGTGTATCCCGGGCGGAGGCAGCAAGAATCCTGCTTCAGAGGAGAGCATTTCCAAAAAATTACATTCCATAAAAATGAACGGTAATGAAATTTTCAAGTTTGCCGTCAGGGTAGTGGAAGATACCATGGACGAGCTTTTAGAACGTCACACTTTAAAACCAGATCAGCTAGATCACCTATTTCTTCATCAAGCCAACGAAAGAATTATTAAGCATATCCAAAAACGAGTCGGCTTGCCACAGGAAAAAATTCCGCTAAACCTGAGCCGTTACGGTAACACATCGTCGGCAAGCATCCCCATTGCTTTACATGAAGAAGTTGCTGCAGGCCGATTGAATAAAAACGACCTGATAGCATTGGTTGGTTTCGGATCCGGACTTACCTGGGGTGGAGCACTTATTAGGTGGTAAGAAGCATTTTTATCTGATCAATTAATTAAGATAACAGCTTATACAGATGAGGTGAATATATTTGATTAAAATGGCACTGCTATTCCCGGGGCAGGGAGCACAGCACCCTGGTATGGGATTGGATATATATAATAGTTTTACTGAAGCCCGTGCGGTTTTTGACGAAGCGGAAGCAGTTATGGGACCCGGGTTTTTAGATATAATATTTAATGATCCCGGCAACAAACTCCAGGAAACCTCTATAACCCAACCGGCAATTCTTACGGTTAGCACGGCAATTCAGCGGATTTTAGCCTCACAGGGTATCCATGCTGAAGGTGCAGCCGGTTTAAGCCTGGGAGAATATAGTGCCCTTGTTGCCGCAGGAGTGATATCATTTCGGGATGCCCTGCCACTCGTTGCTAAACGCGGCCTGCTTATGCAGGAAGCGACACCACCAGGATTAGGCGGCATGACAGCAATAATGGGCCTTGATCACAAGCAGGTAAAAGATATCTGCCTAGCAGCTTCAACAAGTGGTGTTGTTATGCCGGCCAACTTTAATTGCCCGGGACAAATAGTTATCTCCGGTGAAAAAAACGCCCTGGCAGTTGCCTGTAAACTGGCCAGTGCTACTGGGGCAAAAAGAATAACCCCGTTGAAAGTCAGCACTCCTTTTCACAGTATTCTTCTGAAACCAATTGAAGAGAAACTGGTAGCAGTGCTGGACCAGGTTCCTTTCAGTAAACCGGATATAACAGTTGTCTTTAATATAAATGCCGAACCGGCCAGCAGCGAAGAAAAGATAAAAGACAACCTGGTTCAGCAAGTGAGTAATCCCATCCTCTGGGAACAATCAGTGAGAAAGCTGATCCATCATGGTTTTAACCATTTTGCAGCTATAGGTCCGGGTACTTCACCGGCCAGGCTGATGAAGAGAATATCACCGGAATCAACAACTGTGGCACTTGACAGCGCCGGAGCGATAAATGAATACCTGGAGAGTGAAATAAAATGATCCTTAAAGAGAAAACAGCAATAGTAACAGGCGCATCACGCGGCATAGGACGGGCTACTGCCATAGCATTGGCCCATGCCGGGGCAAACGTAATTGTAAACTACAGCGGCAGTAAAACCTCAGCAGAAGATCTGTGCAAACTAATTAATGAAAAAGGCTTTAATGCAGCACCATATCAGGCCGATATAGCAGTATACACTGAAATGGAAAAAATGATCGGCTTCTGTATTGATAATTTCGGAGTTCCAGACATCCTGGTCAATAACGCCGGTATAACCCGGGACAACATCCTTGCCAGGATGAAAACGGATGAATGGCAGGCCGTGCTTGATGTTAATCTTACCGGCACATTTAACTGCTGTAAAGCAGTGCTTCGTCCAATGTTAAAAGCAAAAAAAGGCGGCAGCATCATTAACATTGCTTCTGTTGCCGGCATTCACGGCAACAGCGGTCAGACTAACTATGCAGCCTCAAAAGGCGGGGTTATTGCTTTTACCCGCAGCCTGGCCAAGGAAGTCGGTTCACGCAACATAACTGTTAACGCTGTAGCACCAGGCTTTATTGAAACAGATATGACAGCAGCACTTCCACCCTCAATGATTGATAAAGTAAGGCACCAGGTTTCTCTGGGCCGCCTTGGATCGGTAGAAGATGTGGCGGAAACAGTTTTATTTTTGGCTTCAAAAGCTAAGTATATTACCGGACAGGTTATCGCAGTTGACGGCGGCCTGATCATGTAACTGAACTGAGGTGTTTTAATGCGTAGGGCAGTAATTACCGGAATTGGGGCAGTAACGCCCCTGGGGTTGGATAAAGATACCCTGTGGAAGAACCTTGTTGCAGGAAAAAGTGGGATTTCACTGGTTGAAAATATTATCGATGTATCCGCATACCCTTCAAGAATCGGGGGAGAAATCAAAGATTTTGATCCCCATAAATGGCTGGAAAAAAGAGAAGCAAAAAAAATTGACCGTTTTACCCAGCTTGCCGTTGCAGCAGCCATGCAGGCCTGGCAGGATGCCGGACTCGATAAAGAAGAACCTGATCCGGATCAAGCAGGCACATTGATCGGTTCAGGTATCGGAGGTATCCGCACCATAGAAACTCAGCTGCAGGTGCTTTTTGAGAAAGGACCCCGAAGGGTCAGTCCCTTTCTTGTACCTGCCCTGATAGCAAATATGGGCTCCGGTTACGTCTCCATGCTTCTTAAACTGCGCGGACCAAATGCAACAACGGTTACCGCTTGCGCGTCAGGAACTCATGCTATCGGCGATGCCTGCAATATAATTCGCCGTGGTGATGCCGACATTATGGTTGCCGGTGGTGCAGAGGCGGCAATCAGTCACCTTGCTTATTCAGGTTTCTGCGCAGCCAGGGCTCTTTCCCAGCGTAACGAAGAACCCCAAAAAGCCTCGCGCCCCTTCGACAGGGATCGTGATGGCTTTGTAATCAGCGAAGGCGCAGGGATTGTTATCCTGGAAGAACTTAACAGGGCCGTTGCCCGCCAGGCAAATATTTATGGTGAGGTTATTGGTTACGGCATGTCCGGTGATGCATATCATATAACCGCCCCAGACCCGGAAGGTAAGGGAGCATGTCTCTGCATGGAACGAGCCCTGAGTGATGCAGGTTTGCAGCCCAATGCAGTTGATTATATCAACGCACACGGGACATCAACAGAACATAATGATAAAATTGAAACCCTGGCCATCAAAAAGGTTTTCGGCAAACATGCTTATGAAATACCAATCAGCTCAACCAAGTCAATGACCGGACACCTTCTTGGTGCAGCAGGTGCTGTAGAACTGATTGCCTGCCTGCTCTCTTTTAGGAACGAGGCTATTCACCCCACCATAAATTATGAAAATCCCGACCCGGAATGCGATCTTGATTATGTTCCGAATGAAGCCCGTAAAATTTCTGTTTCAACTGTCCTATCTAATTCGTTCGGGTTCGGTGGCACTAATGCCAGCCTGGTGCTTCAAAGGTTCCAGCCATAACAGAGACAGCCTCGCAACCCATAATTTTACATAATTAATCTGCATCCAACTGCCGCACTGCATATTATATCAGCTGCGGCAGTAAAATTTTCTGCTACCGGTTTTATAAGCTATCCCACAATAAACTCTTTCTACTGAAAATATCTTTAATTGAATTAAATCTCCGCAAATACAAGTATACTGTAAAATAGACCGGGTATTTCAGCTAATCAGCCTAATAATTATGAATTATCTGGTTTGACAAAATGATTACTATAAATTATATATATAAATGTATGACAATATAACTTTTTATTTTCATTTTTACACAGAGGCTAAATATTACTTATAAAAGGAGAGGGTAGGAAAAAAAAACCGGATCAAATCTGGCAAAAGTAGCATCAAGATCAAAGTTTACAAATCTTTTTAAGTGGGGGTATAGTCCATGATCAAGAAAGCTTTACTGTTAATGCTGATTGTTTCTTTACTAATTGTTCCGCTGGCAATAACCGGCTGCGCCGGAGATACTGCACCCTCGGAAGAGGAAGCAGCTCCGGTTGATCAGGATAAGGATGTCCTTGTCTTTGGCGCAACCAGATCTTTAACCGGTCCGCTGGCTGTTCAGGATGAAGCCTGCTTTGGCCCTGTTTACCGGCAGTGGGTTGATGAAGTAAATGCCCGTGGAGGAATTTATGTTGAAGAATATGGCAAACAGCTACCCATTGAATTAGTCGTTTACGACGATACCTCGGATATGGCAACCATGACCAGGTTGCTGGAAAGACTAATGATCGAAGATGAGGTTGATTTTCTGCTCGCACCTATCAGCACAGCTTTCTTAAAAGCAGCCGCTCCAATTTGTAACGAAAACGGCTACCTCCTGCTAGGCGCAGAGGGTGGAGCAAAAGAACTTGAACCTATGATGGCCGGTTTCCCCTATTTCTTTTCTGTTTTAAACTACGCTACCCATCAGGTTCCCGCCCTGGTTGACATGCTGGTTGAAGAAGGTATAGAATCTGTCGGCATAGTTTTTATAGCCGACCAGCATGGCATTGAGTATTCCGGGGATACAATTCCTGCCCTTGAGTTAGCCGGAATCAGGGTGGCATTTTCAAAAAGCGTTCCGATGGGTATAGATGATATGTCAGCAATCATCAACCAGGCAATGGAAGAGAATGTAGATGCAGTACTCTGCTATGCATATCCCGATGAGAACTTCCTCCTGGTTGGACAATCAATCGAAATGGGCTTCAACCCGAAACTCATGCTGTTTGGACCAGGTGTTTGCTTCGAAATTTTCTATAATATCTTCGGGCCTGCCTCCGAAGGTGTAATGGGTTGGGGTGCCTGGAACGAGAAAAGCTCCCCGGAAGCAGCTGAATATGCAAGAATTTTAACCGAGTTTGAAGGATCCAGAAACCTGGATTTCTGGGGTCATATTCCCTACCGCGCCTCTCTTGAAATCCTCGAGCAGGCAATTGAAATATCGGGAACTATTGACCATGATGTATTAAAAGATGTCATTGCAAGTGAAAGATTCGATACTGTAATGGGTGAAGTCTGGTTTGAAAATGGCGGAATTCCCGCAGAATGTTATCTGGGCCAAATCGGTCAGTGGCAGGACGGTATATTTGAAGTGGTTGCTCCAAAAGAACAGGCAACTGCTGACCCGATAGTGCCCAAGCCGGCATGGCCCGGGCAATAAAAACTAACCGGCAATAAATATACAAGCATCATTTAAACATATACAGGCTGTTCTCCGGAAACATACCCGGAGTACAGCCTGTCTCTATACAGCTTAATTAACTAAACTCCTGAGGCTCTCTTCAACTCCTGAAAAGCAATAATTTTCATTGCCCCGGCAGAAAATGGACTTTGATATTTTTTAAAATAGAAAGATCATCAAGAGGATTACCACATACAGCAATCAAGCGAGCTTCATACCCCAGGTCCAATAATCCAACCTTGTTCTCCAGACCAATTATCCCTGCATTAGTTTTTGTGGCTGCCTGTAATATCAGCCTGTTGCTTAAGGAACTGTAGGAATAGAGAAGCATTTCATTAATCAGGTCAAGACCATGCCTTACCCCCGGTGCCCCGGCATCTGTTCCCACTCCCAGCCTTACTCCCAAACTTGGAGCCAGGGCTATTTTTTCTAAATGTTCCTGGTAGATACTGGTTATTAAATCGCCCTGTTTTTCCCTATGCTTTTTAGATAAATTACCTGCTGCATGAACGGCTACCGGAATAACAGTTGGCACCCAGGCAACATCTTTTTCTGCCATAACCTTAAGGGTTTCTATCGAAACAAAATAACCATGCTCAATGGAATCAACCCCGGCCTGCACCGCAATTTTTACTGCGTTATCCGAACTGGCATGGGCCATCACTTTTAGCTTTCTGCGGTGTGCATTTTCCACAATAAAAGCAAGTTCTTCATTATCAGGTGGCAACCCGCTAACTGAACCGTATTTTTCAAAACTTACAATTCCTGAGGCAATCACCTTAATCTGATCTATTCCTTCATATAACAAAGAATCAATTAAAGGTTCTATCTGCTCCGGCGCGCTATATCCGCTGCCGAGGAAAATACCGTAGTTGTTGTGCCTCCTTAATGCCTCTCCTGTTGCTACAACTTGCGGTTTCAGGGTGTTGCCTTGTTCTCCCTTTTTACCCAAGTGCAGGTTTATTCTTTCAGAATCGCCACCATCACGCAGTGAACCAATACCTGCTGCCAGGCTTGCCTTCAAGTTAATATTAATCAACCCCTGCTTGGATTCAGCATGGCCAGACGAGGCAGATAGAAAATCTGATCGGCAACCATCCAGCGCCAGGTGAACGTGCGCATCGATCAGGGCCGGTATTAAAGCAGTTCCCCGGGAGAGACAATATAAGGGCTTTCCTGCCGATTGCAGTTCGGACAACTTAGACTCCGGAAAGTGTTGCATCGATACTATGAGCCCTTCCTCGATTTCTAGCAGCAAGTTATTTTTCGGGGAATAATTTTTGCCGGTTAAAGCCAGCGGGGCCCATATATAACCGCTGTTGATTATTTTAATAATTGGTTCGGACATGACTATCTTCCTTACTGTATTAATGCTCAATTGATAATTATATTTCAGACCTTTTGCGGCAACCGCAAATTTTTCAACTATTCATCACCCGTTTGAAAGCAGCAACCGCTTCCGCCATTGCCCGGGCTGAGGTTGGTGTCATGGTTAGCATATCGAACCCATGAACCGTTCCAGGATAAGTATGCAGATCTACAGCGACTCCGGCATTCATCAGGCGCACGGCAAATATGATTGCTTCATCCCTGAGAGCATCGTGCTCGCAGGCAGTAATAAATGCAGGGGGAAGTCCAGACAAATCTTCAGCCCGGGCAGGTGCAGCATATGGAGAAACTTGCTCTCTATCTTTACCCAGGTAATGATCCCACATACAGATGGAATTATCATAATCCCAGACATACAATCCTTTGCCCGTTTTCATCGACTCGGTCTGACACCGATCATCAACTACAGGGTAAAATAACATTTGATAAGCAATGTCAGGCCCTCCCCGGTCGCGAGCCATCAAAGAAACCGCAGCCGCCAGGTTACCGCCCGCACTTCCACCACCAAGAACAATTCTCTTTGGATCTATATTGAGCTCTTTGGCATTATCCTCTACCCACTTAACGGCAGCATAACAATCTTCAACCCCTGCAGGAAAGGGATTCTCGGGAGCCAGCCTGTATTGAACTCCTATTGCAACCGCATCACCTGCAACAGCCATGGACAAACATCGGGGATGCTCCATCTCCAGATCTCCGACCACAAAACCGCCCATGTGAAAATTTATAAAACAGGGTCTCTTCTTATTTTGCTGTATTGGCTTATAAAGCCTGATCGGCACCTTCGGAGCACCTTTGGGACCGGGTATTAAAATTTCTTCTTCTTCCACCCTGCTGTCAGATGGTCTCTCAATGCCTTTCTCAGCCATTGCCAGGGCAAAATCAGCCAGGGTTTTTCTTGCTTTAACCGGATCGGAAATATTCAGTTGAGGAATTGCTGCAGCCTGTTGTTCAGTTTCGGGATCATAAACACGTTTGTTCATCAAAGATTCACCTCCACATTTTTTACGAACAGTTATTCTACCTCTATAAACCATCAAAAGGGCTGCCTAAAAGGACAGCCCTTCTTTATCCTCTATGACCAGATGTAACTTATTTAAGCTCGTCTATAATTTCTTCTACTTCTTCATAACCTTCCTGGTAATACTCCTCTTCTTTTGGATCAAGCTCTTTCAATAAACGTAAAAATTCTCCAGCGTGCACTCTTTCCTCATCGGCAATATCAATCAACACTTCTTGAGCCAGCTTGTTGTCTGTTGATTCGGCTAACTGCATGTAGAGCTGGATTGCTTCATATTCGGCTGCAACCATAAAACGAATTGCCCTGATTAGCTCTGCGTCGGTTAATTTCCGTCCTGATGCAAGGCCTGAAAAAGAGCTTCCGAAATCTGGCATAGATAACCCTCCTTTATAAAATTAATCCCAATAAATCTTTTCTATATATATTTTACGCTGCTAACGCGTGATATCCTCTTTTTTAGATATATACTATTTATTTCTAAAATAGCTCCCGCCCCACGAACCTTAAAGATCTTTAACTTTTTCTTTTAAAAAAGCATAAATATAGGTGCCGCAAATCATCCCAATGAAGGTAAAAAAACCGAGAATCTTTCCTTCACCCAGCTGCGCCAGCACTGTTCCCGGACAGGCTCCTGAAATACCCCAGCCAAAACCAAAAATAAGTGCTCCATAGATACTGAAACGCCCCAGCTCTTTATGGCTTATTTTTAATGTCTGGCCACCGCGAACAGGGCTTGATAGTCTTTTCAGAATTTGCATGCCCACAGCGCCCACAATTATTGCTGATATAATAACCCAGGCCAGTTTAACATCCTCTGCTGTAAAAAGCCCGTAGATCAGGTTAAAATCAGAAGCTCCGACCCTGCTGAGTGCGAATCCAAACAAAATGCCAAAACCGAGAAAACCAATTTTTTTCTTCATCAGAAGGCCCCCCCGATAAATACCAGGCGAATCAGGTTAGCTGCTGCAATACCGCCTATTAAAAACAAAATGGTGGCAATAATACTTGAAATATGCAGGTTAGCTATTCCGTGAATACTGTGCCCCGAAGTACAACCCCGCGCAACCCTGGCACCAAAACCGAGCAGCAGTCCGCCAAAGAAAAAATATAGAGCATTTAATAAAAAGGGCCATCCAGTTGCTGAGGTAAACACTCCCATTGCCATGGTGAATCCAGCCTGGCCGGATAATAGTGAGGAGATAAAAGCCCCAATTACTATCCCCGCGATAAAAAATACCCGCCAGCTCACTGTTTCTGCAAAACTCTCCTTGATCCACTTTATGCTCCTTGAGGGAGGAATAACAATTTTAACCAGATTTCCATAACCGGTAGATACTCCCAGGGCTGTATTATAAAAATAATAGAGCAGGGGAACTAACAGTCCGATCAAGATACCACCGACCCAAAAGGGCCAGGGTTCCACAAATATTGTATTAAGTAACCCATTTGTCAAGAAAGATCACCTTCACTTTCTACAGGATAACCGGCGGCAGACCAGGCATTTGTACCACCAAGTACAATAACAACATTTTCAAAACCTTTTTGCTTAAATATACTTGCTGCTGTCATAGAGCGGTTTGTTGTATTACACAACAGGTATAGCAGTTTATCCTTATCCCATTCAGCATATCTATGGCGGATATCCGGTGCTGAGGCCAGTTCAGATCCAGCAACATAACCTTTTTTGTATTCATTCCTGGCCCGGTTGTCCAGGACCTGCTCTAAACCTTCATCAAGCAACGCTTTAAACTGCCCGACCGATATTGTTGAAATACTGTTTACTTCCCGGCCTGTGTTAATCCAATTTTCTATAGTTCCTGACAGGTAACCGGCAATTTTATCCAGCCCTACATTATAGAGCATTTTCTTTATATCCGGCAGGTCTTTTTCGTTTTCAAGAACCAGGATCAGCGGTTGATCAGGTGACATGATCCAACCGGCAAAAGTAGCCAGGTTTCCATATTTGCTGATGCTGTATGAACCCGGAATATTAGCAGCAGCATAAGAATGGTAAGAGCGTGTATCAAGTACGTTGTAACCATCAGCCATTGCCTTGGCTATATCATCCGGTTTGTAAGCTTGTAAAGGCGGCAGGCTCTCTAGCAGAGTCGGCCCGGTGCGATTAATCTCTGAACAGCGAGCGAAATGGTCCGGTGCTTCAGGCATATCTGTTAATAGATCTTTCTTGAATTCATCCAAATCTTCATGCTGCAAGGCATAATTATAGCGTTTTTCCGTACCCACCGTACTCCACAGCTTGGCTGAAAGAGCCCGGCCGCAGAGTGAACCCATTCCGTGGGCAGGATATATCTCCAGATGATCAGGCAGTTCCTTAAGCCGCTTTAAACTTTCGAATAGCATTTCAGCGAGCTCTTCTTCTTTATTTGGAAAAAGGTCAGGTCGGCCAACATCACCAACCATTAATGTGTCGCCGGTAAATACCAGGACAGGCTCTTCGCTTCGATCCAGGTCTGTTACAATAAATACCGTGCAGTCAGGTGTATGGCCTGGTGTTTCTAACATCTTAAAATGCAGGTTTTCAATTGTAAATTCCTCTCCATCTTCCAGGGAATGATGGGGAAAAGTGCAGTTACCAATCTTCCCGGCGTAAATTTCCGCCCCGGTTGCCCTGGCCAGCTCTATATGACCGGACACAAAGTCAGCATGCAGGTGAGTTTCAATTACTGCTGCTATCTCCATACCAAAGTCCCTGGCCTGATTAATATATTGTTCAATATCACGTACCGGATCAACAACCACACACTTCTTACCGCTGCCTATAACATAAGAACACTGGGCAATACCCGGAGTGTAAATCTGAGCTAAATTCAAAAATAATCCCTCCCTAAATTGTTTATTGCCATACTAAATAAATAGTTGCTGAAGCTGCAAAAACACAAAAGACTGTCAATACTACCCCAAACCTGATAAATGATCCTTTTGAAAATGGCGCCTTGCTTAAAACTATTAGTGTTGCCTGGTGGGTAGGCAGCAGTAAGGTAAGATTGGCCCCTGCAGCAACTGCCATTAACCCTGCAGCTACTTCCATACCACTGGCCGCAGCAATATTGACAGCCAGGGGAGCCATAAAAACGGCTGCTGCTGCATTGTTAATTGCATTTGACAAAAGCGCAGTTAAAGCAGTAAATAACACAATCAGCCAAAAAGGTGAAAGCTGACCGGTTGAGCCGGCTATCAAGTTAGATAGTATATCTAAACCCCCGGTATATTCCAGGATCTTACCGATGCCGAGCATCGCACCAAGGAAAAAGACAATACCCAGGTCAACGCTTTTATAGTCATCAGAAGCCTTGAGAACGCGGCCTATAAAAAGAATAATTACTGCCCCGCCAAAACCAAAAGCCGGGTGGATCAGGCCTAAACTGACCAGGATTATCGCCGGTAAAAGTGCAATTAAGATGATCCGGCGCTCCCTGGTTGCCAGGGGAGAGAATTGGATATGTTCATCATCGCTTACGGACAAACTATTACTGTCACTTTCAATCAAAATATCTTTGGTGCCAGCGCCCGGATTCAACCCGCAGGATTTACACACTAACCAGATTAGATAAAAAATGCCCAGCATGGCAACTCCATGTGGAGCATAGTCAAACATCTTAAAAGTCTGGCCGGTAGCAGTCATCATAAAAGAAGCTATAATAATATTTGGAGCGCTGCCAATCAGGGTTAGCGAACCGCCCAGGATTGCAGCAAAAGCAAGCGGCAGCCCAAAACTTCCAGCACTGCTCTTACAACGCTGAGCCATACGCACCACAGTCGGGAGCATCAAGCCAGCTGCTCCTACATTGTTGATGAATGCTGAAAGAACAGCTCCCAGAGCAGAGATACCGATAATTTGTCCCCGGGTACTGGTAAAATACCTTGCAATGTTCTGACCCAGCCCGCGTGTAATTCCCGAATTAATTATTCCCTGGCTGATAAAGAATACCGCAACAATCGTTGCCAGAGCCGGATGCCCAAAGCCGGAAAAAACCACATCTCCCGGAGCCACTCTCCATAAGCCCAACAGTAATAGGCCACCCATAGCTACCTGTTCAATACGGAAACGGCCGGCGGCAACCAATGCAAGAACAGCTACCAAAACTATCCACACTACTAGTTGATCTGGCTCCATGCTTCACCTCTAACAGGAACGCTTCTTAGTATTATATATTATCAATTAAATTACCGAAAGGGTTACCCCAACATTACCAGTCAACAATTGACGGTTGTCTTTACTAATAAAGGTAAGATTCAGTCAAACATTTTTGCTCAGGTGGGGTGATAACAATTTATAAATTACAGGGCGTGCGATACAGAGATATAGTTGCAATAGATAATCTAACTATAAATGAGGGCCATACACCTGTATCATCGGCTAAAGCAGCAGCGGCAAAACAACCTTGATTAGGTTGCTTAACCATATGATAAATTACTGCGAAGGCACTATCAGTTTCAGGGATAATGACTTAAAAAGCATTGATGATGAGTTCGGGTCCAATAGTTACTGCCTATTACTTTTTTCTGGTAGTAATTAATATTCATCCCTGGTTCGACCCGCGCTATTTTATTCCAATTGCAGGCATGATCATCGGCAACTCTATGACTGGGGTTTCCCTGGCCGTGGATAGACTTAATAGTGAAATGAAAACCAAGAAGCAGCAGATCGAGGGAGCTCTAATGCTTGGAGCAACACCCGGAGATGCTACACTAAATATTGTAAAAGACGTTTTTACCTCAGCTATCATGCCAACTATTAACTCAATGGTCGGCATGGGAATTATATTATTACCCGGCATGATGACCAGCCAAATTTTGGCCGGTTTATCTCCCCTGGTTGCCATTGAATACCAGATCGCCATTATGCTGGCAATTCTTGGCAGTGTGTCTATTACATTATTTCTTCTAACCCGTTTCGGCTATCCCACCTATTTTAACCAGTGGGATCAACTCGCAGAAACAGACCCCACTGGTTGAGTATAAAACAGCATACAGTTATTCTTCTTTTTCAACAATACAGCTACAATATCCTGAAAAGAACTATTGCCTGTTAACTGCCAATTGCCCTGGTTTGTTCATTGGCAAAGCTACATATTTCTTCCATTGCCGCACTGGCTTCCGGAAATAGCGGGGCCATGGCCGGGTAGCAGTGAAACAGCCCTTCACCAATCCTTAAAGTAACAGAAGTTCCAGCCAACCTGGCTTTTTCAGCAAACCGAACAGCATCATCACACAGAGTTTCATCTTCCCCGGCAAATAGCAATAAAGGAGGCAGATCGTTTAAATCACCGTAAAGTGGGGATATGTAGGGCAATGCCGGATCTTCCTCACCTGCGTAGTGTTTAGCTATTGCTTCCGTCATTCCTTCGGGGGAGAGACATGCTTTAGCCTTCGTTTTATGGCTTTTCCCAGTACATTTAAAATCTGTTACCGGCGAATAGGCAACCGCTGCGGCCGGAAGAGGTACTCCCCGATCGCGCAATGCCAGTAATGCGGCAAGGCATAAACCTCCACCGGCAGAATCCCCAATAAAAACGATATTCTGTGAATCAGTGTTTTCCTCCAGCAGCCATTTATAGGCAGCCAATGCATCTTCCAAAGCCGCCGGATATGGTTCTTCTGGTGCTAACCGGTATTCAAATAGTAAAGCAGGCAAACTACTTCCTTTAACAAACTTACTTACTATAGACCGATGGGCACTACACGTTCCCGATATATATCCGCCTCCATGAAAATATAGAATCACATTCTGCTTAGTGCCTCCAGCCGGAATTATCCATTCAGCATACAGGTTATCAATATTTACCGGCTCCACAGTAATATCTTCAGGCAGTTTGCCGACTTTATTCGCCCCATCTTCAACCTGCCTCCGAAATGCGACAACTGCACTATATTGGTTCCAATCCACCTTTTCTTTTTTTACTTTGAACTGAAGCAAATCCCGGTGCTTCAGCATAAACTTAATCATCCGTCCCCGAAAACTTAACATAATAATCCTCCTGGTTCTTTTCTTCATTCAGTTATTCTTAGCCCTTTGTAAACATACAGGTCAAAATACTTACATCAGGCGCTTTAAAGCTTTTACCATGTACCGCCTTGTATATAGCCAGCCCATTAATAGTTGTCCAGAAAACCAGGGCCAGATCCTTTGGATCAGCCTTTTTAAGTAAATCATCCTTTTGCCCTTCAATAATAATTCTTTCTATCGCTTCATATGGATAAGAGTTTTCTTTCTCAATAATCACCCTGGCCTGATCAGGAATGGACTCTGATGCTGTAGCCTGGGCTATAAGTAAATGATACCTGGCAGCATCTTCATTCTGTTCCAGCAGCTTTAGCAGCTCTACCAAGGCAAAAACAATCTTTTCCTTTGGGGTCATATCTTGATCTTCCAGCCAGCGGCATGCTCCATTTAACCTGTCAAACCCGTTTTTAATCAGCTCAACAAAAATTTCGTCTTTCGATTCAAAATAATGGTATAACAGGCCCTGGGAAATGTCGGCAGCCTTTGCTATATCACTGATTTTTGTCGCTGACAAACCTCTTGCAGCAAAAAGCATCAGCGCCTTTGAAAGGATCTGCTCTCTCCGCCCATCCCGTATTTTTTGGTTCAGTTCCTTGTTTCTGGTCATAACATCACCCTATTTATTGATTGAACGTTCATTCAATATTATTATAGTTATCTAAACCAGTTTTGTAAAGCCTCTTAACAAATATTTTTTTACCGGTTATAATTTCTTTGTACTTTATTATTTTATATTTTTTGCAACTTTTTCAACTTATCCGGGTATACTTATATTAGAGTGTATTATTACTGTTTGGAGGCGGACAAGCTGGTTGATGATGCCACTGCAGCCCTGATCAGGCGTTGCAAAAATAATGATGAAAATGCTTACAACCAGCTGTTAAGCCTATATGAAGGATATCTTTACAGGCTCTGCTTCAATTACACCCGTAATAAAGAAGAAGCTCTTGATATGATTCAGGAAGTATATATAAAAGTATTCCGCAGCCTGCACTATTTTGATGAAACACGCCCATTCCTTCCCTGGTTGAAAAAAATTGCCATTAATACTTTAATCAATAACAGCAGGAAAAATAGGATAGATGAAACTCCGCTTCAGTCTGAATCTTTTCTCCAGGACAACACTAACACTGAAGACCTGGTAGTCAGTAATGATACCCGAAATATAATCAACAACCTGATTGCTGAACTACCTGAAAGCTACCGGCTTGCCCTCACCCTGCGTTATTATGAAAATCTGAATTATGAGGAGATAGCATCAGAGCTGGAACAACCATTAGGCACGGTTAAAAACAGTGTTCACCGGGCTCGTAATATACTTCGTAAGAAGATGCAAGCTTGCGAATTACTGGAGGTATAAACAATATGCACAAGCAAATAGATGAATTATTACAACGCTACATTGACGAAGACCTGGAGCAATTTGAAATAATCATTCTGGAAGAGCACCTTTCAACCTGCAGTTCCTGCCGCAGGACACTGAACCAGTTAAAGCTGATGGACTGGGATTTAAAACACCAGCCAAATATTGAGATGCCTCCCGAGCTGGCAGCCTGCCGTAAAGCTGCTGTAAAAATCCACCTGGAGAATGTAAAATCTGCAGCGATTCAAAAAGAAGCAGGACAGGCCTGGAACCCTCAAAAACATATTATACAGCATACTTTTAGCTTTGTTTATTACAATCCGGTCAACCTTACAGTAGCCCGTTCATTTAAAAAAACAGCTTCTGTAATTGCCAGGGCTGCCGGTAGCCGTTTAAAAAAACGCAGCTCTATACTGTCAAGAATTATTCCGGGTCAGGCTTAAAGGAGATTATGATTTGACTTTATTAATCATGTTACTCTATATTTTAGGCATTCTGTTAGCCCTGTTGCTGGCATTTATTATTTTTATACTCATTATTCCACTACGATATAAAGCCCAGGCCGGCTATAGAGATACACCCTGGTTCAATTTTTATATCAGGTGTTCCCCATTAATTATTTTAAGGGGATCATGGAATGAAAGTATACCGCTGCAGGTTAGTATAACCATTTGGGGTATAACAAAAAATATCGATCCCCATAAACCCGGAAAAGAAGTCATTACTGAAAAAGAAAAGAAAAAAGGTAAAAAGAATATCTTGCAGACCATGCTGATGGTCATCGATAAAGACCTGAGAATACGGGGGATAACCCTGGCAAAAGAACTCATTCATATCCTAAAACCGGATACATTTAATGTTAAGGGAAAGCTTGGTTTTGACGAGCCACACCTGACTGGTTGGCTTTCGGCAATTACCGAAAGCCTGAAATACTGCGCTACAGAATACAATGTTGATCTTGAACCAATCTGGGATGGTGAGTATTACGAAGTTGAAGCAATACTTGAAGGACGCATCAGAACCGGACTAATCCTAATTAAAATAGGTTGGTTTTTCTTGACTTACAAAACCAGGCAGCACTTTAAACGTTGGAATAAACAGGAAACTATTCCAACACTATAATTAAAAATCAACCATAATGCAACCTTTATTTAAACAGAGTGTATATATAAGTAGAATCAATTATGAAACAGGAGGAAATAAAATGGCCAGTGGTAGTGAAGTTTTCAACACATTATTTGAAAAACTGGAGAAGTTTATCCGTACTGAAACCGTGGTAGGAGAACCGTTTCAGGTCGGCAGCATTACAATGGTTCCTATCATCACCGTTTCGTTCGGTGTTGGAGGGGGCGAAGGCACTGGGAAAGACAATAAAGGTAATGACGGTAGCGGGGGTGGTGGTGGCACTGGTTGCAAAATAGCCCCCAACGCTATACTGGTTATCAAAAACGATGAACTAAGTGTGATTCCATTAACCAGCCGTGGATCGCTGGAAAAAATCGTTGAAATGGTTCCTGAAATCATAGCCAAGGTTGAGGGTCAAAAAGCAGGCTCAAACCCCTGCAGCGAAGAATAATTAGTTAATATTCTAATGATTTTCCAAAAAAGGTAGGCTGCCTATAATAAGCAGCCTACCTTTTTTATTGGCACCTAACCTATTAATTTAGGTTGTCTAAGCTACCTAAACATTAGCATGAAGATTTTAGCTTTTCATGTGCTGCTCACTATAAGATTATTAAAGAGATTGCAAGCAAACAATTTATTATCTCGCGGTGTTTATTAATCAGTGATAGAGTTTGTATTTTTTCAGCATACGGTATAAAGATGCAATCCCTACGCCCAGCGCTTTAGCTGCTTTTTCTTTACCCCTGGTGTTGTAGCCGTAAAAATTCAGGGCTTTTTCCAGTTCAATCTTTTGCAATTCGAAAATAGTTCTTAATATTAGTTCCATTATTATGATCTATTAACTTTTTAGGCAAATCATCTTTTCGCAGAATTCTATCTTTGTCTGTATTGACTGAGTATTCAACAACATTTTTAAGTTCCCGAACATTCCCAGGCCAATTGTAGCTAATCATTTCATCGATATAATCATTATCTACGCGAACAATCTTTTTCTCCAGGCACCAAGAAAATCTTCGAATATAATAATCAATAAGCATTATAAGATCATTAGGCTCTCTCTCCCTCAAGGGCGGAATAATAATAGAAACTATTTTTAATCGTTGATATAAGTCTTCTCGAAATTCATTCCTGCCCACCATCTCTTCAAGATTTTTTTTAGATGCAGCAATGATTGTAACATCCACATTAATTTCTGAATCTCCACCGGGCTTGTCGACCTTCTTTTCTTCAATGGCACGTAACAGTTTAACCTGAAGATGCAACGGCATATCATCAATTTTATCTATAAACAATGTACCGTTATCAGCTATATGAAATTTCCCGATACGTCCACGTTTCCGGGTTCTTGTAAATGCCTCTTTTTCGCACCCGAAAAGTTCGCTTTCAATAAGTGTTTCAGGAGTAGCAGCGCAATTGATATATACCAGGGAACCATTTTTGCGATTAGATGCATTATGGATAGCCCTGACGAATAATTCTTTGCCTGTCCCACTTTCGCCTTGCAATAAAATTGTTGAGTAACTTTTAGACACAGAAAGAGCATAGCTTTTTATAGCAGTCATAACTCTGCTGTCACCAATTATATCCTTGAAGCTGATATCATCACCGTGATCAATAAACTTTTTCCATAACTTATTAATACTCTTTATATCATTTAACAAGACCACGTATCCTATGTTCTCGCCTCTGTTAAAAACCGGTGTTCCAGATACAATTAGCTCGAAATATTTATTATCTTTTTCAATTTGTAATTCCAGGCAATCAAGACTCTCGCGCCTTTTTATAAATCTGCTGACAGCTTCGTTTTTAATTACACTTTCCCATACATTTTCATCATTTGCCTCAGGCAGATCTAGTATGCGTAGGTTGGCAAAGCGTATTTTCCAGTCATAGTCAACAAATATTAGACCATAATTAATTATGCTTACAATGGAATTAAACAGTGCTGTGGTATACTTAAAATCGCACCTTGTATTTTCACTATCGATTTCTTCATAAATTAATTTGGTCAGCTTAACAGCATAATTCCGGAAACATTCTTTCTTATGATTCAATTCCAACTTTTTTCCTTCTAAAACAGCCCTGAACCATAGAAAACAGTATAAATCTTGTCCCCTCATTATTGGATACCATAAGCTAAATTCTTCATTAATAACCTCAATACTATCACTATTCCTGCCCACTTCGCCGGGAAATATATTGCTTGACTCATGTCTTTGGTTTAATGGAAAAACATTGACCAGGGTATTCAAATCAATCTTTAAGCTTTTCTTTTTACTATATTTCCCTGTCCCTGCTATAATATTTAAATCTGAATCAGCAATGAAATACTCTATTTCTAAAAACGCTGAAGACATTTCGAATAATTCCATCGAAAAGGTTACCAGTTCTTCAAGTCCTTTACTTAACAATGATTTTCCTTCTTTATCAGAAAAAAATCTAGCCTGCTTACTTAATTTTCATGAAACTATCAGCTAAGAACCCAGAAAAGCTCTTTTTATTACATCATCAGATTTAATTTCCTCTATTTCCCCTTCAAGTACAACTTTGCCGGTTTGCAGAGCATAACCTTTTGTTGACACACTTATAGCTAGAGAAACATTCTGCTCAACCAGTAAAACGCTCACTCCCCTTTTATTAATACCTTTAATTACTTCGCCTAGTTGTTGAACTATAATAGGAGCAAGCCCTAGTGAGGGTTCATCCATTAAAAGGAGCTTTGGTTGAGCCATTAAGCCACGTGCTATGGCTACCATCTGTTGTTCTCCTCCACTGAGAGTTCCGGCTTTTTGGTTACTTCTTTCTTTCAACCTTGGGAATAGTTCAAACATTTCCTGCAAACTATTATTAACTTCTTTTTTATTCTTACGCAGGCTTGCACCTAGTTGTAGATTGACCAATACGCTAAGATGAGGAAAAAGCCAACGACCTTCAGGCACATGTATAATACCTAACCTGACGATATCAACGGTTTGCAGGCCATCTATTCTTTTATTATCAAACCATATTTCTCCAGTTCTTAGAGGAACTAAACCTGATATTGCCTGAAGAATAGTACTCTTACCAGCACCGTTAGCACCAACAATACTGACTACTTCTTTATTATCGATTTCCAGAGACACATTATCCACAGCAACAGATTTACCATAACAAACAGTTAATCCAATAGCTTTAAGCAATATATCCACCACCAAAATATGCCGTTTGTACCTCTTCATTATCTCTAATTTCCTGCGGAGTTCCTTCAGCAATTTTTTGACCAAAGCTCATAACAACAACTCTATCGCAAATATTCATCATCAACATATTGTGCTCAATTACAAGCACAGTTACCCCCTGTGCACGTATCTTATTAATGGCCTTGAGTATAGAATCGACCTCGTCCGGGTTCATCCCTGCAATTGGTTCATCAAGCAGAAGAATTTTCGGATTAATCGCCAAGGCTCTGGCTATTCCAAGCATTTTTTGATTTCCATGAGGCAGATTCTTTGCTAACACTTTTTCAACCTTTTCTAACCCTACCAGTTTAATTATTTCATGAGATTTCTCTAAAATTTTTTCTTTATTATAACGGTGTTTCCTCGTATTAAAATAGAAATCAAAAAGATTAGATGTATCGGGTATGTGGAAAGCAGTTGATACATTTTGCAAAACGTCAAAATCTCCAAAGAGAGGGTTTAATTGAAATGTCCTGCCTACTCCTTTTCTGGCTATCGAATGTGATTTACAATAAGTTATATCCTCGTTATTAAATAATATTTTACCTTTCGTTGGAAGAACAACACTGGTTATTAAATTAAAAGTAGTAGTTTTCCCTGCACCGTTTGGTCCAATTAGACCCACTATTTCACCTTTATTAACTGTCACATCTAAGTTATTAACAGCTGTTAATCCTCCAAATTTTTTAGTAAGACCTTTAACTTCCAGAAACATTGCTGATTCCCCCCCCTTCCTTCCGTTTTAAAAAATAATCTTTCAATAAATTTGGTAAACTTACCAAACCTTTGGGCATAAAAAATATTACAATAAACAACAAAAATGCAGAAAAATAGGGGGCGTATATTTGCAAACCACGTACAAATTCTGGGAGCAAAAAGAGAATGAAAGTCCCGATTATTGGCCCGGCAAAACTTGTTATTCCACCTATAAGCACATACATACACAACCATAATGTAGCCATAAAATCAAAAGCAGTAGGTGACATAGCCATGTTATAATGAGCATAACCAGCACCAATCAGACCAACAAAGAAGCAACCCACTCCATTCACCAGAACTCTATACCAAACTTCATTAATACCAATACTTGAAGCAACTAAATGAGATTGAGAGATTGCTTTAAGAATTGTCCCAATATGAGAATGCTCAAACCTGTAAAGAGCAGCAATACTAAAAACCGCAACTATCAAAAAGAAATAGTAATAAGGTAATTTATCAGCACTCTGAAATAGCCTTGGAATACCCATCATCCCTGTGTAACCACCAGTACAGGGAAAAGCATATATAATGTATATAACCCCTATTCCGAAAAAAAGGCTACCGATGGCATAATATAATGTACGTAATCTTGAAAACAAATAACCAACCAACATCCCAATAAACATGGTTGCAAAAGCACTCAATAGAATACAGAGTAACGGCGGCCAACCCCAAAATTTTGCGGCTAAAGCAGAAAAATATGCACCAATCCCCATAAATGCAGCATGAGCAAGAGGAAATTGACCAGATATTGTAATTGTGCGTAAACTTATAGATGCAACAGTATATATAAAAGTTAACAACAATATATGCAAGTAGTACGGAGAACCAACAAATAAAGGTAATAAAAATAAAAATATAATTAAGCTTGCTGTTAAACAAACTTTTAGTATGCTTCCCTTATCAGCCAAGAATTTATGATTATCAGCAGTCATTTTCTTTGATTATCCTCCTTCTTTCATCTATTGCGTTGATTAATTTCTTACATATCTACCTGATAACCAAAAAATCCCTGGGGCCGAATAAGTAAAATCACAATAACAATAGCAATTATGACCGCATCGCTAGCCGCTCCGCTAATAAATACTGGTAAAACAGAAGATAATGTGCCAAGAATAAATCCGGTGATTAAAATGCCCGTTATGCTTCCCACTCCAGCCAGCATGAATATTATTACCACTTTTGTAAGCATCAAGTCACCCATATAAGGGCTTAGCCGTAAATAAGCACCAAGGAAAACTCCGGCAATAGCAGCCAACCCACAACCTAAGGCAAAAGCAATTGCTGAAACCCGATTAATATCAATTCCCTGTAGAATGGCTCCCCCCCTATTTTGAGCTATAGCCTGCATTTGTAACCCTATTTTTGTATATTTAACGAACCATATAGCAGCACCCAGTAAAATAACTCCTGCTGTAAAAGTTACAATCCTTTCGTTGCTAACAGAGAATAACCCTGTTCTTACAACTCCTTCAGCAAAAGAGGGAATCGCCATAGTTTTATCACCAACAATAATATTCACTGTTGTTTGCAGTACCACAACAATAAGGACACAGGCCATTATATTGAGATTGAAATCTCCTTTTAAGCGACGAAATAGAAACCTTTCAAGGAATACACCGAAGAATGCTACTATAACTGTAGCCAAAAACAATGCAAACCAATGGTTCATCCCCATACCAACAATAAAATAATAACCAATGTATCCGCCTATCATATATATAGCCCCATGGGCTAAATTAAATACGCGAAGCATATTAAACAGAAAAGCAAAACCTAAAGAAGCAAGAATATACATAGATGAAAGAATTAAGGAATTGATTACGGTATTGATTAGAAGCCCCATATAACACCTCCGTAGTCAACTATGACAAAAATATATTTACACAAAAAAATGCCTGATCTTTAATTTACATAATTTAGCGCCAGTGCAGTTAATAAACTACCGCCCCGGCGCTAAATAAATTATATCTAAGGAATTCTACCGATTTCTACCCAACCTCCGGGTGTTGCTTCACCGTTTTTAAAGATCTGCACAGGAAGTGGATGAGATACTATATGATTTATCCCAAACGTATCCTCACCACATAATATTCCTTCACCGTAGATAGTATTTACATAATCCATTGACTCCAAAGTATCCCTTACTACTGACGGATCAAGACTTTGAGATGCTTCAATAGCTTCTATTAAAATAAATAGGCTAATAGCACTCTGATAACTTAGTGGGAAATCATCTCCATATTTTTCTGTTATTCTGTTTGCTAATTCAGCAGCTATTGGCGGCATTTCTGGATCATTTCGTGTAGCGATCGGGGTTCGGATTCCTTCTGCAGCTTCAATTCCTGAAACAGTGGCTATATCAGCGGTAGATATTGGCGAACCACAGAATATTGGATATTCTTTTCCCGCTTCTCTTAAACCCTTAGTAATATTACCTACAGCCGCAGGACCAGGAGATTTCTCACAAAACACTGCTTCAACTTCATCACCCAAAGCAAGAATTCTTGCAACGAATGGGCTAAAGTCTTCCGTCTCGTTTGGAAAAGCAATCAGATCGCCTACAATCTCAAATCCTTCCTCCTCCAACACTTTTGTAACGTGTGGAATGACATAAGGTATTGCCCCATCATCTGGAGAGAGGAAAGCAATTTTTTTAAGATCGGGATAATCTTGCCTCATTGACTTAATTACTGCAGTAGCATGTGGTAATGAACCTTGCGATGTTCCAAAAGTAAAAGGCGTATTTTGATCAATTTCATCAGGAACAACGTTATACCAACCGGGGAATAATAAAACTCCAGCCGGTTCAGTAATAGGCGTAGCTGCTGGTGTAAAATGTTCAGCAGGCCCTAAAATAAAGTCTACTTCTTTTTCAAATACCAATCTGTTGGCGGCAGAAGAAGTACCATCAAAATTACTCTCAGTATCTTCATATGTAATATTAATTAAATACTGTGTATCACCAATGGTAAAACCACCCTCTTCATTAATTATAATAACGGCTTCATCCAGCATTCGCATAATACTATTATCAAAAGCTGCATTCCAGAAACCAGTTAGAGCAAAAAGTCCTCCAATTGTTAGTGTTTCTACCCCCTCCGTCTCCACCGTCTCTTCGGAAGGACCTGGGGTTCCGGACTCCTGGGCACATCCGCCAACAAACAACATAATCACCATCATTATTGATATACTAATAAAAAATGCCTTTTTCATTGCCACCCTCCATTCTTAAGTAATTAAACAGCCGTACACATTTTAATACCTATACAACTCCTATAACCTCTTTCGCTCAAGCCTCCTTTTTCATCATGACTATTTTGCATTATTGTTTATAACCCGGCAGGACTGGCCTCACCAAATGTTCCGGCACCAATCATTATAGTACCTTCCAAATGAGGCTTGCTAACATCTTTCCAAACATTTGGTCCGTGTTTTACGCCTTTTGGATAAAAGAATACATTAGTAGTGTTCACTGGAACAGGCGCTCCTTCAACACCTATCTCCATCTCAGCTCCTAAATCCTCTGGATTATCAGGATCTGCTCCCATATGAAAAACAAGCTCTTCGAAGTTTGGATGAGCGTGTTCTAAAACATGTGGGTTAGGGTCCGGCATTGCGTATATCCAACCAAACTCAGAATAATAATCAACTTCTGGTATATGAACTTTACTCATGAAAGTCATTGTTGGCATTTGGCGATTAATTACCTCAACTGCTACTTCACGCAGAGGACTTCTTATTACATATCTTTCAAAATCAAAAATTTTTTCCTTTTGTGGAGGGCCATCTTTAGGTTCAGTAATACCACTATTTGAGTACACCTTTTCAATATCACCGGTTCCAAGAGTTATGACCATCTGGATATGAGGCTTTTCAACTCTTTTCCAAATAACAGGCCCATGTTTTAATCCTTTGGGGATATATATCGCAGATGTAGTATTTAAGCTTATAGGTTGACCTCCGAGGTAAAAATCCAAATCTGCGCCAAGAACTTGTGGAGTATTTGAATCAATTCCCCAATTAAAAATTATTTGATCATAATCATGCAGATGTTCGTGTATACAAGGGTTGGGGTCCGGAACATCATATATCCAATTTATGCTAACATGGCATTGATCTTGGCGAACTTGATTGTTACTCATATAAGTCATTTCTTTTATATTTTTTGCTGCTAATATTTTATTATATATAGGGTTTCTTACCAGATATTCTTCTGGGTTCTCACTCATTTAAAAACCTCCTCAATTCATCTTTCCACGTCCAATAAGACTAAATAAGTATGGATATGATTGCTAAACTGCACTATCACAATTCACAATCATAATAACCACGACATATATCAAATCGTCCAAGTTGAGCTCCGCCTTCCCATAGCTGAACCATTTTACAATCTCTCCAGTATTTCTCAACATGGTGGTCACGAGCATATCCATACGCACCCATTAATTCCATGGCTTTATTAGTTACCATAATAGCAACCTCAGCAGCGTAAACTTTTGCCATGGTTGCTCTTGACATTAAAAACTTGGGATCAGTGCCATAAACCTCCGGGTGATCTAACATATAAGCTGTAGATAAATAAAAATTTCTAGCCGTTTCAATACCCATTGCCATATCAGCAAGCATTCCTGCACATATCGAGTGTTGTCGGATTGGTTTATTTGCAACAATCCTTTCACCTGAATGCTTCAAAGCTATTTCAAATGCTGCTTGAGCATTGCCGATCACTAAAGCAGCTGTGTTAATGCGCGCAGATAATATACAGACATGTAATATTTCAGCATCTTTACCTGGCCCTGCCGCCCGGTATTCCTTTGGAACTCTTACATTATCAAAATTCATAACACAGCTTCGATCGCCTTCCATACCTGCTTTTTTCTCAAACTTGTCATAAGAGATTCCATCAGCATCATGAGGAACATAGATTAAAGCAATCCCTTCATTGCCAAGAGAAGGGTCTGTAGTACAGGTCACACAATATAAATCAGAAACACCGCTATTAGAACCCCATATTTTTTGACCATTGATCACCCACTCATTACCATCTAAGCGAGCAGTTGTTCTTATCTTACGCCCTTCTAGAGTAGGATTCTCAATATCACATCCTCCCCCTCCATGTGGTCCACCTGGTTCAGTCATGGAAAAACAACCAAGCTTTAATTCATCTCCACAAAACAAAGGGGCAAATTTATCCAAGACAACTGTATTCTGAGCCATTCCTGCAGGTTGAAAGCACCATCCTGTAACTGTAGCTGCAGCCCCTATTCCACTATCTCCCCGACCAAGCTCTTCATGAATAATCGTCATGGTGACTGAAGAGGTTATACCTCCGCCTCCATACTTTTCTGGTAAAGATAACGACTGAGTCTTCAGTTTCTTATTCATTTGATAGAGAATTTTATCTACTACTTCATGATCATCATCTACCTGATCCCGATACGGCATAACTTCTTTTTCAATAAAATCACGATAAGTTTTCGCAATTAAACGATCCTCTTCTTTCATAAACAATTCCATATATTGCATTCTCTGCGACCTCCTGTGAATTTAATTAAGACACCTTGATCGCTTACTTCGTTTAAACTATATACAATAAGCACCAATACCTCCTTTGACAATTTTTATGGCTATATATCATTATAATAATAGTCGCAATTTTTGTGCCATAAAAGTATAAACCCATAATTTTTGATTTAATCTCTAAATTTACAACAGAGCAAATACACTGATTTGCGCAATATAAGATCAATAATTTTTTTTTAGCGATCAAATAGATGTGCAAAAAAGCTATTACCTTATTTCAATATGAAAGCATAGAATTACAAATATAGTTTCATAATGAATTAATTGCACTGTATAATTATAGATTAGATAAGTGTAGGTTTGCTTTCTTTTTACTTGAGTATTCCTTATGCTGCAAGAGGGTAATCCAATTTAAACTTGGACAGTAGCAGTTTATTTAAAAATTTACTTATAATGATCTAAATTACTGCAATGAATCCAAATACTAATATCATGATTGACATGCTCAATGACCTTCTTTACTTATTAAGGCAAAACACTTAGTTGCTGGGTTCTTGTAATAATGTATTATCCACTAGATACCAGAGTGCCTTTCTGTAACAATTCGATTATTCAATTAAACCTTCTGTCTTGAAAAACAAGTTTGAGGTAGATTTTTTTAATCAAACAGTTATTGAATATATAATAAATTACAGAGAACTTCTATATGAAGTCCTCTGCATCATTACAACTATCATCTTTTCTTTAAACGAACAAACATTTTGTTATATTTTATCTTAATAGCTTCATTCATCTCTTAAAAAAATGCTGAATAAATGATGCCAAGAAACTCATTTAAAGCTAAGGTCTTTTTACTCTCCCCAGCGATATTGCTTGTTATTCTGCAAAACCTGTAGATTACATTTCAGGCAGAGCCCGTTGTGACAACAGAGCATTGAGTCACAGTCTGAACATTTCCATTTCTTATCTTCCGCGTCCAAAAATGCCTCTATTCCCTTCTCTTTAATTGAATTAAGGTTCTCAATCATACTCAGGTGATACTTATTACGATAACGCTTATCAAGCACTTTAAGTCTTTTACAGGGAAACTCTGCACACTCAAAGCAAAAATGAATCAAACCTTTTCCAACTAAATCACATTTGTCTTGCATATGCAGGCAATGCTCACCCCGGGGACGGCACCCGGGGCAGTATATCCTATTAAAACCTTTTCTTTTAAGATCGTACAACATCGACTGGTAATTAACACAAAGCCCGCAATTCATTCCGCAGGGAGCGATAAGCTCTTTTTTTAACATAACATCTTTCCCCTAACCAGGTAATTTTCCTACTTAAAAAATAATACTGTGTAATTCTGCTCAAACTATGTCAATCCTTTAGCCAAGATTTAATAAACTATATTAAAATCTGCTGAATAAATGCCAGTAATATTTCAGTAAAACGGGAAATATTAAACCTGAGCAATAGTTAAACTCAATTTAAAATAGGTTATAATTATAATAAGGATAACTCAGAATAGAAAAGATTTTGAGCCTCATTACCTGTCCTTCTTGGAGGTTGTCAGTTTTGTTCGATGTCATAATTATGGGTGCCGGACCGGCAGGTGCGACTCTGGCTCGAATGATTGCAGGAAAGTATAAGGTACTTTTAGTAGATAAAAGGTTTAATCCGGGGATAGATCCTGCCTCCACAAAATGCTGTGGCGGTTTGCTGGCTCCCGACGCTCAAAAAATTTTAGCTGTTCTAGGGCTCGCCTTACCACGCGACATCCTCGTCGGACCACAAATTTTTAAAGTTCGTGCTATTGATTTACAATCAGGTTTAGATAAATATTACCAGCGTTTTTACATAAATATGGATCGAAATAAGTTTGACCACTGGCTCATATCACTCTTGCCTGACATAGTTGAGACAAAGTTTGGCAGACAGCTGGCTGGCATTGAAGCAGGAAGCTCTTCTATCAGGGTCCGTCTATACAAAGATAATGGCCACGAAACCCATGAATGCAAGGTGCTGATAGGAGCCGATGGGGCAGCTTCATCAGTACGCCGACTGCTTTTTTCCACAGCACCCCGCCCTCGCCGCTACCTGGCAATTCAGGAATGGTTTTCCACCATAGAGGTGATGCCATATTATTCCGCTATTTTTAACCCATCTATTACCGATTTCTATTCCTGGATCATCCCCAAGGATAATTGCCAGGTGCTGGGTGCAGCATTACCAACAGGAAAAGAGGCAAAAACGAAATTTAACCTTTTAAAGGAACAGCTAAACCAATATGGTTATAAACTCAATGAAAGTATAAAACATGAAAGCGCACCGGTTATGCGGCCTTCCCGATCCGGTCAAATACTAACCGGCAGGGGCAACGTTTTGCTAATAGGCGAAGCAGCAGGGCTGATCAGTCCCAGTTCAGCCGAAGGTCTGAGCTATGCCTTTTCCAGTGCCCTATTGGCCTCCAGGGCAATCAATGAAGGGCTGGCTGGGTCGGCAGCACGTTACAACACACTGGCGGCCCCCCTGTATAGCAGCATCAATCACAAACTGATTAAAAGTATTTTGATGTACTTTACCCCGACAAGACAGGCTATCATGTTCTCGGGGCTTTTCACCATGAAATCGTAAAAAGTTATATAACATATTGAATTAAGTTTAAATCACCTGCTGATCAACAATTCAAACCGCTGCAAGCGCTGTCGTTTTTTATTGCCAACACCAAGCAGTTTCCGAGCCTGTTTTTCCGCTGCAGCTACAACCTGCAGCCGTCGCGCTCTTGCCCCAAGTTTATTTAGATATTTACTAAAAACCGCTATCGCCTTATCTGAAGTAAAGCGCAACCCTTCAACATTTATAACTACCTGACTGTATTTTCTTGTAGAAAGCCCTTTTAAAGTTTTCTGTAACTCCCTGACATTCAGCTTGTCAGCTAAACCCCGTAACTTAAGATAAGCGATCCCTTTTTCTTCGGTTAATGAAACCTTCAGTTGAACACCCGCGGTTTCAGTTTCATTTTTTCCTGTATCAGTTAAAAGTCTGTACAGAAGCGCGACAGGTCGTGAATCACCTGGCTTAATATGCCGTAAAAAATTCTCATACCATCGGTTTCGACGCTCAAAATGGCGGGTCAGACCCCACCCGATTGTTCTGTGAATAACTGAACCAATGCCGGTTAAAGTAAGGTTTTGAAATATATTTTTCAGTGAATAAAAGTTCTTCATCGCTTCAATTGTTTCATGCTGAAGCTCATCAGGTGATAACAACAATGGCTGGAACACTGTATGATGCCCATCATACAGAGACCAGTCGTAGGTAAAGATTCTGCCTTCTGCTTCCAGCTTATCGTAGAAAGGGGTATTAGGGAAAGGGGTTAAAGTCATAAATTGAATGCTATCAATACGATTACGTATAGCAAACCTGGATGTTTCCCTGATTGTCTCAGCCGTGTCAGTGTCTGCGCCAAAAACAAACATGCCATGTATTCTGATTCCATATTCATGGAACCGGCGAATAGCCTCTTCAATATCTTCTACCGTTTGTTGCTTGTTATAACCTTTAAGTGTAGCGGGATTAACTGATTCAAAACCAATATATACTATTCCACAGCCTGATTGTTTCATCAGTGATAACAGCTCATCGTCACGGGCTGCCTCTACACGTAGCTGGGCCCCCCACCGCTTTAGTTTAATATTGTTTGTAATCATCCCTCTCAACAGATCTTTGGTCAGCTTGGGGTTGGCAGCAAAATTATCATCACAAAAAAAGATATTTTTACCGCGGTAGCGGCTCAGTTCTTCAAGAATATTTTGTGTAGTGCGATGACGGTAACGACGTCCGAAAACTTCAGTTACGCAACAAAAGGTACAGTTATATGGACACCCCCGCGAAGTCATCACAGGCGTGCTGAACATTGAGGAAGAATTGACAAGCAAAGAAAGATCAGGTATGGGCAGGGTATCCATATCAACTGGCGTTGTTGTTAAATCATTGTGAACCTGCTTACCGTCATTCCAGTATGATACACCGGGGATATCTTTAAGAATTTCTTCCGCTTCTATCGCGCGGACAAGTGGTAATATGCTGTACTCAGCCTCTCCTCTGATAAGGTAATCAGCATATTGAAGCGCTTCTTCAGGCATAAAGGTGGCATGCATCCCACCAATAATAATCGGGATATTATTAGATCTTACCATTCCAGCAATCTGATATGCTTCACGACAGGTAGCCGTAGTAGTAGAAATACCAACCAGATCGGCCTCTAATATTTGTGCCCAGGGCAAAGAATCTCCGGTGCCCATGAACAATTTTACATTGTAACCAGCATCCCGGAGCTGTGTGCCCAGTATTGGCAGGCCAAGGCGGGGCATGCGAACATGCTTGTAAACGTGGTCCTCTTTTGATTGCGGCTCAATCAAAACAATATTTTTCAAAAATAACACTCCCTTTTTGTGTTTCACGACAGATAAAAAAAATAAAGACAGTAAGCACTACCGATTATGAATGAGCAATATCGTGAAAACACCTTGCATCATACTTAATCGTAAAAATATGATGCAATACAGGGAAAGACTTAATAGCAATCTTGTAACAATCATAAACTATAGTAGAAATATTCTCAAGTCATGACAGAAAATTTATTTTTACTATACATATCAAATATAGTCTTACTGCCCTACATTCGTTAGTATGCTCTTTAGCCTGAGAGGTATTGCACAATAAAAGGAGTCATAGACCAGGTAAAAGTTACTATTCGATCGGGCAGATCAGCAGCTTTGCAAAAAAGGAATAATACCAAGATAAAATGCTGCCAGTGAACCAACAACTGTTAATAAAAGATATAGCATGAACCCTTTATATCTCTTCTGCCGGAGCAACCCGGCAGCCTCAAAGCTGAAGGTTGAAAATGTTGTAAATGCACCAAAAAACCCGACTCCAAAACAAAGGTAAACACTACAGGAGTAAAAGCTATAAGTTATGGCCTGGTAGTAGTTGCCTAAAAATAAACCTAAGCCACCCGCACCCAGAATATTGATCAGTATTATCACTACAGGTATTCTTTTAAATTTGATTTTTTTATCAAGGTAGTCCCCCAGGAGATAACGCAGTACTGCACCAACACCACCTCCAAGAATAATTAAAACAATGTTCACTTTAGGTTATCCTCCCACCCAGATGGATTCTTATTAATACCAATCATGTTACCTAAAGCAAAGCCGACAAAGGCCATTGTAATTCCACCAACCAGGGAAATTGATATATATTTCAAAGCATCCAGAGTAGAAATCATAGTTGAAATAGAAATTGTATCTGCAGCTAAAGTTGACATCGTTGTAAACCCACCGAGAAGTCCGACAGTCAGCCCCAGCCTTAGCCATTCCGGAAGGCGGCGGTGTATTAACCAACCGATTAGAATACCGAGCAAAAAACTCCCTGTTACATTTTCAAAGATTGTGGCATAGGGCATAAAATCACTAAAGATTTTCACGTTGAGATTGTACCTGAGCAAAGTACCTATTGCACCACCAACTGCTATAGCTGTAATACCATAGATTTTTGCTGTCATAAGCCGGGGTCTCCTCAATAACACTGTTTTTAAACAAAAATATCCTGCGGTTAGCAGGAGCCATCAACATAATAGTTCGGGCAGCGATTCCCAGGTGAGCCCCATCACCCAAAGTTAAAAGCTCATAGTTATTAATATAATTAACCCCTTACTGTCAGTCAAGGGAAATTCAAAAAACCAATAATCAATAATACTTTTGACTTTTTAGTTTGTAATGGCTAGGATAGTAATAGGTTATATATGGTTTTCAATATATTTTAAAAACTTAACCTGGAGGTCATGCGGTATGATTAATAAGGTAAAAAAAATCGTAAAAGGTGAACATAAGGTTGACGGTGCAGGCGTACAGTTGATCAGAGTAATCGGTAAACCGGATATTTATGATTTCGATCCATTTTTAATGCTCGATGCCTTTGATAGCGATAACCCCGAAACCTATATCAAGGGTTTCCCCTGGCACCCCCACCGGGGAATCGAAACAGTTACTTACCTGCTTGAAGGCGAAATTGATCACGGAGACAGCCTGGGCAATTCAGGAGTTATCAGAAATGGTGACTGTCAATGGATGACTGCCGGCAGCGGAATTATTCACCAGGAAATGCCCCAACCCGCACCACGATTGCTGGGCACACAGCTTTGGGTTAATTTGCCGGCTAAAGATAAGATGACCGCTCCCAAATACAGGGATTTTAGCAATTCAGACATGCCGATAATCGAAAACAATGGAAGCATCGTCAGAATAATAGCAGGTGATTTCAAGGGGGCTAAAGGCCCGATGGAAGAAATAACTGTTCAACCAACATACTTAGACGTTACTGTCAAAAGCGGCGGCTCTTTCTATTATGAAAATAGCCCGGAAAACACCCTCTTTATTTATATTATTCATGGCTCTCTTATCTTCCCGGCAGAAGACAACAGGCTGCTGCCTGCCCGGCAGGCTGTATTATTTGAGCAGGGTGAAAAGCTGGGTCTGCAGGCTAAAGGCAATGAAGAAGCACGTCTGCTGCTCTTTTCAGGGAAACCTTTAAACGAGCCGATTGAATGGGGCGGCCCTATTGTGATGAATACAAAAGAAGAACTAAAACTAGCTTTTAAAGAAATTGAAGAAGGCACTTTTATTAAAGAACACCTTCATGATGGATCAATAAGAAACAAAGAGGTCAATAAAAACTATTACCGATAGTACAAAATAATGAGCCCGGAGCTGACTAAAGCTCCGGGCCCAGATATTAAGGCAATAAACTACCAACCATCAAAACCAACAGTTACATCAACTGCCTGGCGGGGACAACTGTTAATACAGGAAGCACACATAATGCATTCAGTAGATAATACTCTTGTGCCCCTATCCTTATATTCCAGTAACTTAATATCCATCGGGCAGTTCTTCTCACAAACGCCGCAGTTAATACATTTATCAGCATTAATTTGCACTTTAAGTAATGCGAACCTGGCCCCTATTTTTTGCAGGACCGGAATCGGGCACAGGTACTTACAAAAAGCCCGGTTGTCCTTCAACCTAAAAGCCAGCAGTAACCCGGAGCTATAATAGAATAAATTGCCGGTTGCGAGCCACATCAGTTCATTAAAAGATTTACTGTAAATATCTCTCTGCTCAAGAATAAACCAAAACAATAACACCAGTAACAGTGAAAAAACAAAGTGAATATAACGAACCACTCCAAACTTTTTCAAACGACCTTTCTCAGGTTGCCGCCAGGGAAGCAGGTCTAGAATCATTGCTGTCCAACAAGCCCAACCGCACCAGCCACGGCCGAAAATCAATGTGCCGCAAATTTTGGCTATAAAATAATGCAGGGTTGCCCCGGCGAATATACCTAGCAACAGGTAAAAGAAAAAACCCTCAATTTGCATATTTTCCCGGAGTATAAAACCTACAAAAAGTAGCATATAAGAACCGATGAGTAACTGGGCAATACGCCTGCCCCAGAGCTTTTTCGTTTTTGGGAGAGCGCTGTTGAAAAAAATACCCAAACCAAGGGCAGAGCCTATATAACCAAAGTTATAAAGATAAAAAGCTGAACCTGTAACCCTATAACGCCAAATGGCAATAATGTAAAATAGCAGGGTAAACAATACAGGTATCAATACCGTGGCAGCGGTAAGATTCCATTGCTCTTTTATTTCTTTCGTATTGCTCACTCCCTTCTTGTTTTATTCAGCTTTTTCTTTTTTACAATGAAAAAATAATCCTCGCTCCTCTACATTTTAGCAGGTTTCTTAAATCCTTTTTGCAAATTATCAAGGCTTACCTAATCCGCACAAATATAATCTGTTTCCTGAACACCATTATATATTATATAATTCACTTATAAATTACACAGTTGTGTAATAACAGAAAGGGAACCATGAATAATAAATTATTCTTAGTAACCGGAGCAACCGGACTTTTAGGCGGAAATATTGTAATTGATTTACTTAGTAAAGGTGAAAAAGTTCGCGTCCTTGCTATGCCTGATGACCCTGCCATTGCTGATATGCCTCATAATGTAAAAGTTGTCGAAGGTGATCTTTTAAATGAGGAAGCACTGGACCAATTCTTTTCCACTCCCGGGAAGAGAGATATTATTGTTATTCACACCGCCAGTATCGTTACGATGGATCCAAAACCAAATAAAAAAGTATACGCTGTCAATGTGGAAGGCACAAAGAACATTATTAACAAATGTCTGCGTCATAAAGTAAAAAAATTTGTCTATATTAGCTCAACAAGTGCCATCCCGGAACTACCCGGGAAACAGCTTATCCACGAAGTGGATGAACATAATCCTGACCAGGTAATCGGCTATTATGCAAAAACAAAAGCTGAAGCCACCGATTTGGTTTTGAGGGCTGCACGTGAAGATAATCTTGATGCATCTGTTATATATCCAAGCGGAATATTTGGGCCTAACGATTATGGCTATGGCATGATTACCAACTGTATCAAAATGGTCGCCGAAGGCAAATTACGTATCGCGATTGGTGGTTCATTCAATTCAGTGGATGTCCGGGACCTGGCCTCTGGAATTATATCATGTGCAGAAAAAGGACGTAAAGGAGAAACATATATAATGGCCAGCCGCTGTTACACATTCAGCCATTTAATAGAGATTATTTGTAAAGAAACCGGTTTAAGACATTACCCTTTTACAGTTCCATTGTCAATTGTCCGCCCTTTTGCAGGACTTGGCACGCTGTATGGCGTTATCACAAACAGGCCTGCCTGGTTCAGCCAGTTTACCGTTTACAACCTGGCCAGAAACAACAACTATCATACTAAAAAAGCCGAACACGAATTAGGGTTTCAGAGCCGTCCACTAAATGAAACCATTGCGGATACCATAAGATGGTTAAAACAGGAAGGGAAATTAAAAGCTTACATTTAAATAGTTTAAACGCTTTTAAATGACAGCATGAGTTATGTTATAATGATACATCTCTATTTATTAGACGGTGTAAAAATGTCAACAGAAAACAATAAACCAATATCGGGCAAGAATGAGATCTACAGAAGAGCCGGGACCAAAGATGTAGATGAGATCTATGAAATAGCTACCAAGATGCAGCTGGTAAATAAACCGGACAAAATGACATCAAGAGGCTTTTTAATTGATCACTATTCTTCCCTGCCAGAAATCAAGGATGAGTTTGAAAACAATATTTTTAATTCAATATTCCTTGTTTGTGAGACCAGGAAAGGTATTGTCGGTTTTTTGCAGGGGTACGATAGTGAGCAATGGTTACAGTTTAGACCAAATTTAAGCGGGCCAAATGGAGCAAATATTGATTGGTTTGATGAGCCTCTTGAAAAGTTAGGCATTAAAAGTATAGATTCTTTTAACAGTTTCGGAGTTATTGACAAGATCTGTGTAGATAAAACCCTGGGTAAAAAACGGGTTGCCTATAATCTAATCAAGCTTTTTGTGAAACTATTGCTGGAAAAAGAAAGAAAATATGTAATGTCTGAAATAGTCACCAGGGTGTTTTCAGATGACAAACCACTAAACATAAGAAACAAAGCATCCATAAAATTTCACCGAAAGCTTGGTTTCCAGAAAGTTGGATCTTCAGAAAAATATAATTATGACAGTGCTTTTCTCAAAGAAAAAGGCTATTTCCAAGACGATATTTACTTAGCCAGCATCAACGATCTGCCTTACCAGTATAAAAGAATTTTTAAAGCAATTAAGTAATATGTAGTTGATCAATATAGTTTATTAGATCAGCGATATTTTTTTTCTTAGTAAAATCAACTGGTTTGTCATAAGCAGCCAACATACCCTTTTCATCTCCTGTTAAAGTTTTCCCCTGCTTTTTCTTCCTGTTCAATTTCCACTTTAATAGGGTCATCAGCACTTTGTCGGTCAAAGGTAATTTGTTGAAATTAAAACCTCCCCGCAGGTAGAATAATTTAACCTGGTTGCGTTGTTTTTCGGGAATATTATTTTTAATTATTTCTTCTACTATCTCTTCACTAAACGGAGAAGCCCCCGAAGCAAAAACTACGAGCTTTTTATCTTTTAGTTTATCAAAATTTCCTGTAATGAAGTTAATACCAATAATGCCTACTGCGTGCAAGCTGCCACCATAAATAATAATATCGTAACCAGCCAATCTATCTATATTTACAGTTGAAAGTTCAAGAACATCAGCTAGCAGTTCTTCCGCAATCCAGCCTGCATATTTTTTAACATATCCTGTTTTTGATTTATATATTACAACAGCTTTCATCTGTGTTTTCCCCCTTGCTTAAATTTTATCTCTAGATCAAAAGAAAGCAACCACTTAATTTATATTATTTTAAACTGGTTCCACCAGTATCCACTTAGAATACGTAGCAAAGAGAAATATCTGTTTTTTTTCAGACAGAAAAGCAAGTAATTATTGATTTTTCTAATGAGAGGATTATTTTATCTGAACAGAGAATTAAAAGGGGTGGCTAACGCGATTTAAGCTCTAACCTTTCAATGGCTAACAAATCGGAGCCGCTAATAGCAAATATAAGCCTGGGGGTGGTCAATGATGAAAGCCGAACCTGCACGGCGGAAAAAGATGGCCGAACAATACCGGGGAAGAATTAATATCGCAGTTGACTATATCGAAAAAAACCTGGACCACGATTTTAGCCTCGATGAAATTGCAGCAGTTGCCGGTTTTTCAAAATATCACTTTCACCGCATTTTCCATACGTTTAGCGGAGAAAGCCTCTTTCAGTTTATCCAACGGCTGCGGTTAGAAAAAGCGGCAACCTTATTATTAAATGAACCGGCTAAACCGATAACCGAGATTGCCCTGGATTGTGGATTTTCCAGCTCATCCTCATTTGCCAAAAGCTTCAAACAGTATTTTGATCTGTCGGCAACCCAGTGGCGAGAACTCAAATCTGCCTCCTGCCTGCAGGAAAGCAAGCAGGGGAAAACAGATCGCAACCTGGGACAAGAGCTAAGCAATCAAGGAAAAGATTTATTTGCAGATAACCTCTATATTGAATATGTTAACAATACTCAAATATGGAGGTACGAGATGATGGACAACCAAAACAGGGTAGTTGAAGTAAAGGACTTGCCGGAAATAACCCTAGCCTACGTGCGTTATGTGGGCCCTTACAAGGGAGATGGAAAACTTTTTGAAGGGTTGTTTAACAAGTTGTTCCAGTGGGCCGGTCCGCGCGATTTGCTGCGTTATCCCGAAACAAAAACAATCATCATTTACCATGACAACCCGGATATAACAGATGAGACAAAACTGAGGGTCAGTGTTTCTATTTCAGTTCCACCTGACACAGCGGTTGACGGTGAAATTGGCAAAATGGTTTTACCGGCAGGGAAGTATGCCCTGGCCCGGTTCGAACTCAGCGACCAGGACTACCAGGAAGCCTGGGACTGGGTATACAGGACCTGGTTACCTGAAAGCGGCTACCAGCCTGACGACCGCCCCTGCTTTGAAATGTACCATAACGATCCCAAAACCCATCCGGAGGGCAAGTCAATCGTTGATATCTGTATTGGTGTCAAACCGCTTTAATACTTTAGTTTAGTCAATCACCGATTTAAGAGAGGCTAATTCATTCAGGATTAGCCTCCTAAACTTAAGCAAGAACATAAATAGCATTCTATGTGCCAGACCAGGGGTAATCCGAATACCTATCCATCTAAAATAGGAGTAAAACAATTTTATTGACGCCTAACCACACAGATATTGTGAATATACGATATCTTATTGTATTATAGTGCAGGGGTGAATTAAATGCATGAACAAAAAAGTTCAACTAAAATTTTTCGCTATAAAAAAACCTATCTCAATGTTTTGGCAGTGGTTATCTGCTTTATTGGGTTCTTTTTGTTTATCGGCCTGTTTATTCATACTTTCAGATATTTGGGTAGGTTTGAACCTTTACTGCATTTATTGATTCTTGTATTTATGGGTGTTTATCTTTTGGTTATTAAGGTTTCTATCGCTCCTCCTGCATATATAAAACTTGGCTACAAACAATTGTCGGTGAAACGTTCATTGCTTGGGAAATGGAATGAAGTAAACCTCTCCAACATTGTCAAAACAGAACTGACAGATGATCAGGAATTTTTGGTTGTTTACACCAGCCAGAAAGATTTGCCTGAAGTTAAGCTGAAGCTTAGCAATTTAACTGATAGTGAATCGGCGGAATTAAAAAAGTTACTCGGCGGCCGGCAGAGCAACATTTGATTTTTCCGATCAAAAAACCAGCAGAAGGTTATTACATCATTCAACTTCCAATTGGCATCTATACACAATACCTGGTAATTAACATTGCAACAATACCTATTGTAATCATTATCTATGAGTTCGTGATAAAAAAAATATACCTTATACGATTTCTATGTGGAATGAAATAAACAGTGGGCCACTCTTATTGGTAAAAAGAATTATATTCACAACCTGCCAATTACTGCTGAACCTGATACACCCAGCCAACTGCAGAAAGATAAGGAGATTTATAACCAACTAGGGCACAGGTCAAGTAGCTTCAGTAATTAATATTTAAAGAAACAGTAAAAATCTTAAAGCAACCAGGGCAAGAAATATGGCAATGAAAAAGCGAAAACGTTTTTGAGGAACTCGTCGAACAAAGCGGCTTGCTACCCATGCACCAAGCAAAGAAACAGGAATTAAAATAATCAGGCCCCACAAGAATAATCCTTCCAGCCTGGCACCTCCTGCCAGGTAACCTGCAATACGAGTAGTATCAATAACCAGCGCCATTGCACCTGAAGTAAAAAGGTAAACATCCCTGGGCAGATTGAATGCTGTAAGGAAAGCACCCCGAATAGCGCCGCCAACTCCAAATATTCCCGCAGCAAAGCCTGATGCCAGTCCCCCGGCTCCTGCTGTAAATTTATGCTCCGGTAATTTCCATTCACTTTTAAAAATAACGAACGCTACATAAACCAGTAAAAAACCGCCCAGGATGCGAGTTAGGATTACCTCATCAATAGTTAAAGATATAGATGCGCCGAGGTAGCTTGCCAAAATACCGGGAACAGCAAACCATAGAATTAGGCGCCACTTGCGAATACCGGTCCTGAAAAGCACCATTTTCCATATATCTCCGAACCAGTGTATGATTCCAACAAACAAGAGCGTTACCGGAAAGGGGAAAAATAACAGCATAACAGGCACCATAATTGTTGATGTGCCAAAACCGGAAAAAGTACCAATCATTGATGCTACAAAAACAAGCAGAGTAAGAAGGAGAAGTTCAAAACTCATGGAATAATTCCTTTTCTAAGTTCTATTTATATAGCTCATTACCAGCTACCGGCAATAAATATCAAACAAATTATTCTTTGCACATTAAAAGTTGTCAACAACCCCGTCCCCCTGTCAATTATATCAAAAACATAAATAACAGACCATTTACAATATTTATGTAATCTCTTATTATTAAAGAAAGGGGGTTATGCTAATGCTTCTGGAAGGTAAAAATATTGCGATTCTTTTAGAACAGATTTACGAAGATCCGGAATTCTGGTATCCTTTCTATCGTTTTCAGGAAGCCGGGGCAAAAGTAACTGTAATTGCTCCCGAGGTGAAAGAGTATAAAAGCAAGTATGGTTATCCCGCCCAGGCTGATCTCGCTGCAGTTGATGCCAAAGCAGAAAGCTACGATGCTGTTATCGTGCCGGGAGGCTTTTCACCTGACCACATGAGACGTTCCCCCGATATGGTCAATTTCCTTAAACAAGCTTACGAACAGGGCAGCATAGTTGCAGCTATTTGCCACGGACCCTGGATGCTTGCTTCTATCGGCGCCGCAGATGGAAAGAATATGACCGCATTTTTCTCAATTATTGATGACATTGTTAACGCCGGGGCAATATTCGTCGACAAAGAGGTTGTTCGCGATGGAAATATAATTACTTCCCGAACACCTAAGGATCTGCCAGCCTTTTGCCGTGAAATTATTAACGCTTTGGCAGAATAAATAATCACCATGGGAATTGTTTTATAAAGTTGATACTTGCCATATTCATGACAAGCAATTGTATTCTGGCATAAGCATCAGAAGCACTTCATGCGTACTATTAAAGAAAAACACCGAAAGCACTTTAGCTATATTATTCTAAGAATAAAGGTGGTAGTGATAGCATAAGTTCAGCTACCCCTACCACCTGTTATTAGTGTTCTTACTTGCTGTTATTGGTGTTTTTTCTTACTTTTTTTCTTTAAGTAAAAGCCCGCTTCCAATCATGGTCAAACCAAGCGCTGCAAGAGCAATGCTAAACCCGCCTGATTGTGGCGTTTGCTGCGGTGTTTCCGGATCGAGACTCAAAACGCTTGTTGCTTCGTCTTCTTCACCTGCAGGGTTAATCTGCGGCTCTTCCGGTTCAACTGCAGGTTCTTCAGCTGCCACAGCCAGTTCTTCCTCTTCTATTTCAGCTTCCGGTGCTTCCTCTGGTATGGTTTGCGGAGGTTCCGGAGGCGACAAAATAACTAGCGGTGGTTCCGGGTCTTGTTCTGGATCTGGATCTGGATTTGATTCAGGATCCGGATCCGGGTCAGATTCAGGTAGTGGCGGTGATTCCTCTATCTGGTTTACTACGGTGACAGTAACTTCGCTGGTTTGCTCAAGCAGCATGAACTCCTCATTTGGGCTGATGCTGCTGAAGACATAGCCTTCCAACTCCACCTCTGCAACGCTGTAGAGCACTTCATATTCAAGCCCATCGCTGTAGTCGAGCAATGCCGGCTCATTTACACTAAACGTTACCTCCTCATCTTCAAAAGAGCCACCGTTCAATACAGCGGTAAACTGTACATCACTTTCTTCGATCGGTTCTTCATTTTCATCAAGCAGAACCTTTTCAATGATTAAAACCGGTCTTGATGAGTTGGTTACTATAACTTTTACGCTATTTTCTTCAGCAGAAGTTAAATCAACAACTCCATCCTCAGGATCCATTTCTACAACATAACCACTGCCTGCCAACTCTTCAACCCTGTATTCAGCCAGCGGAAGTTCATTTATTATTACTGAACCGAAGCCGTCAATTACTTCAAGCTCAATTTCTTCAATCACTAATTCATCAGTTTCATTATTATAAACATTAAAAGTAAAAGTTTTATTGGACGCAATAACTTCTTCATCATCAATTTCAGCTTTTACATATTTCTCAATCACTATTGTGCCTGTTTCTTCTTCTTGTTCTTCTTCCGGCTCACGGTTGATTATAGTTACAGAAACAGCATTGTTCTGCTCAGTTAGAGTAATTGATTCCTGTGATATACTTATAAATTCATAATTGCTATCTTCAACTTCTTCCAGTTGGTATTCAACATTAAATTCCAGCCCATCATCGGAACCTAATTCCCTGGCTTCATTAACGCTGAAAGTGAAGGTTTGCCCTTCGCCGAAAGAACCACCGCTGATAACAAATTCAAATTCCACATCGCTGTATGCGATAATCTCTTCATTTGTATCAAGCAGTTCTTTTATAATAGTCAGCATTGGGTAAACAGCCTCATCTTCATTACCGGGGCAGTAGTCGGAAATTACCAAACCTACTCCCGGACCCTTGCTACCTCCTTCAAGAGTTATGAAGGCGGTTAACTCATGCACATCAAAGTATGGTGTATAGAAGTGCCAAACTTCAGCATTTAGCGGTTCGCCCGGGCTGTACGTACCACTGCCCGATCCGCCCAGGGTCAGGGTTGCATTGGTTGAACTGCCCTTGGTGGTAAAAACCCAGTGAATCCATCCCGAGTCATCATCGGGCCTGCCGGCCTCACCGGCTTTACTGCAGTCAATCGAGTTCTTTCCGTTACCTGTCCAGTTATATACGTTACCAGGTTCTTCTTCAATAATTATTTCAGCAAGAGTGCCAACAGGCAAATAAAGCATCAAGGCAATTAAAATCATGGCAACCCCAGCCATTATTCGTTTAACTCTTATTTTAGTGGTTTTCATCTTTCTAACCTCCTTACCGATCAATAAATCTGTTCTAATCAAATACTACTTCTTCTATAGTAATTCTATTGTTTGTCTATATTATACTCATTTCCTGTTACCACTCTGTTACAAATTATTAACCGGGCTGATTTAGAATAAAGTATTAGTCCACAATACATATTTAGACTTAAAATATAAAATTGGACGAGCTCAAAGAATCTGGCAATGATGCGTGGAATTCAGTAAAAAGTGGTTTTGATTCAGCATGGGATTCTATTAAATCAGGTGTTGAGGATGCAGCATCTAAGCTAAAATAATAAGCCTGAAATGCAAAACATGTCTGTCACGTGAAGGAATATGTGAAGATGGCAGTGGTAAAAGTAATCGAAACCATTGCTGAATCACCAAAAAACTGGAAAGCAGCTAACGCTGTAACTGTTGCCGAAGCAGTTAAAACGGTTCATAACATCACCAGTGTTTATGTCGATTCGCAGCAGGCTATCGTCGAAAACGATAAGATTGTCAGATATCATGTTGCTACATACTACTTTCGGTCATTAATATCAAGTGATCGTCCGAACCTTGCTGATAAATCCTTAACCTGATCGTGATTCCCACCAGCCAGTTCTCCGTTTTCAGTAATAATGTTAGCCATTGACTCTATTATTGCCGCTCTGGCAGCCTGGCCCCGCTTCATTTTATCTTTATACATTGCATTGTCAGCCTCTTTGAAAACATCTTCGAGGGATCGATTGCGGTCTGTGTTAACAGACAAACCAATGGATATACTCAGTGGCACTCTTTCATTATTGGCATTAAACAATTCTATCTGTTTTTGCAGGCGCCTGACCAGATCTTCGGCTTCTGCCTTATCAGTTTCCGGAAGGATAATGGCAAATTCGTCTCCACCAACACGGGCCAGAATGTCGTAGGAACGTACTGATCTTTTCAACAAATCAGCACCATTCTGCAGGTAGTGATCTCCTTCAATATGGCCCAGTGTATCATTGATCAGTTTTAACCCGTCCAAATCTGCAGAGATAATTGCTATTGGATAATTACGCGCTTTGCCAAGTCGTTCAAGCTCATTTTGAAAATAATGACGGTTATACAAGCCTGTTAGTTGATCATGCAGGCTTAAAAACTCCAATTCAGCCATGTATGTTTTTCGTTCAGTTATATCACGAACAATAGAAACAACTTCTTTTGTATTGATTGGTGCCAGGCGCGCTTCGAAATAACAATTCCTGTTTCTAACCGGGAAACTGTATTCCAACACCTGCACTTCACCACTTGAGACCGCCTTTTTTATAGCTTTCATTATTACAGTAGCTACCTCTTCAGGCAGAGAATCATTAAGATTTTTACCAATTAATTCCTGATTTCTATAAAGTTTTTGTCCTTTTTCAAATAACAGTTCATCATCTTTAATAACTGCATCCAGGTAAAATCCTTCACTGCTGTAACGGAAAAGAAGATCCGGTATTGCTCCAATGAGAGCCCGATTTTTCAATTCGCTCTCTTTCAACGCCTGTTCTGCTTTTTTGCGTTCAGTTATGTCAAGGATCAAACCGTCTATGTAGAGGACATTTCCCTTTTCATCAGTTATGCCTCTTCCCCGCTCGTGAACCCACCGCACGCCTCCGTTGCTGTGAATAACCCGGTATTCGATATTCCATATTTCACCGCTGTCAATGGCTGCTTTAATGATATCATCATTGTTATTGTCATCTGCACAGATAACACTTGCATATGAACGTACCTTATTATTAATAAAATCACTTGAAGGATAGCCGGTAATATTATCAACATCGCTGCTCATGTAGATCATAGTCCAGTGTTCATCGTAAAGGCAGCGATAACTGGTGCCGGGTATATTATCCACCAGGGACTGGTATTGTTCATGACTTTCACGCAGTTCATCAAGCGCCTTTCGTCGCATCAGGGCAAAGCCGATCTGCGTTGCATAAAGTTCGATAATTTTTGAATTACTTAGCTGTTTGTAGCGAGGCATAAACATAATCATATCGCCGAGAATATTTCCATCATGTTCAACCTCTATAACGTATACATTACCTGTTCTGGACAGGCGCTTCAGTGAAGCAGCATTACTTTTTGATATTGCTCCGGAAGCAGCGTCATAAAGGTTTTTAAACTGGAGCATACGCCCTTCTTTTATAGCGTTAACCCTATCTGGTATTATTTCCCATTCCTTGCCTATTAGCTCATATCCAAGGATTTTGCATGCCATGCGAACAGTGCTGCTTAAGCCGGCAATCGCTTTTGTAACCGATTTATTTTTATCAAGATCATAGATGTTTATTGCTGCAAATTTTGCATCTGACAGTTCCAGCAAGCCCTGGCAAATCATCTGGTAGTCAGGTTCTACCCCCGGACTCTGTAGAATATCATGAGCCAGCTTAACTAACTTATTAAGAGCCAGGTTTTCATTTTTTTGAGCAGTAACCTCGCGAAATGAAACGGCAAAGTAACCAGGCGTATCACTGAAAGCACTGACATCATACCAGCGGCCTGCCGGTTCAAAGTATTGTTCAAAACGGATACTTTCACCCAGCTTCGAAACTTGCCCGTAAGCTGCAATCCAGTCAAAACTGGACTCGCCGATATCAGGGTGAACCTCGGTTACCCTGCGCCCAATAACCTCGTCCCTTTTTAGTCCTGTCAGCTTTTCAAAGGCTGAATTAATCTCAAGGAAAAGATAATCGGTAGGATTACCTTGACGATCATATATTACCTGATGATAGGCAAAAGCATCTGGCATATGTTTTATAAGCTTGCTGTAATTAATATAATCATCGCTCAATGCAACCAACTCCATGAGTTTAGTATAGCATAAGCCCAAAGCTCGTATTTAATGGATAACAAATTAGTTACGTCCTTTTTCTTTGGCCAGGTAAAGGGTCTTATCGGCGTCAGCTGTTTTTCTATTATTGTAATTGCTTGTAATCCAAGTATACTATATCTTAAGGGATACAGGAGATAATAACAATCTTAATTCCTCTTATCTCCATATACTTTCTGTGATAATATTTACTCATACTCAAAAAAAGACGGGGCGGGGTAGAATGACCTTCAAGGAAAATGATCAATTGACAGGGGTTAAAGAAAAAAACCAACAAGGCATCGGGCCACTGGTTAGAAAAACACTATTAATGTGGGCTCGTTCAGGTCCGAGTGGCATATTATTTTTGGCCAGAGCAGCATTGCGGGTGCATAAAGCAAACCGGCGCAGAGAGCTTATGGAAAAAGAGCTAAGAACGCACATACCCACCGTAATGGCAATCAGCCCTACTCTTAAATGTAACTACAACTGTCTTGGGTGCTACTCACGAAGCCGTCCAGAAGAAGAAGAAATGACTACAGCTGAATTATACAAACTGATAAGCGAAGCCCAAAGCTACGGCTTCTTATCTGTATTAATTACCGGGGGAGAGCCCTTTCTGCGATCTGATATTCCCGGTCTGATTTCAGCACACCAGGATTTAATGTTTGTCGTAATATCAAATGGAACAATGATTACAGAAGAAATGGCTCACAGGTTGGCAGCAAGCAGAAATTGTATAGTATTAATCAGTGTAGAAGGGTTTGCCGAACAAACCAATCAGAGACGCGGAAAAGGCGCTTATGAAACTGCTGAAAAAGCAATTAGAACATTGCGCCGGGCATCCGTACCTGTAGGCTTTTCTGTAACCAACCATGCCGAAAATAGTGCTTGTCTTGGCAGTGAAGCGTTCATCGACCAAATGATATCACTTGGTTGTGTCGCCGGGCTGTATAGCGAATATGTGCCATGTGGGCCTGATTTACATCCCGAGTGGATTCTTACGGAAGAAGAGCGGGCTGTTTTTCATAACCGGGTTCAGTATTTAAGACATGAAAAACCAATAGTTTTAGTTCAATTTCCACAGGATGAATACGGTGAGTTAAACCATTGTACCGCTGCAGGCCAGGCTTCACTGCATATAAATCCACAGGGTGGAATTGAACCTTGTCCCTTTGTACCTGTTTCTGTGGAAAATGTCCGGGAAAAAGGACTTATTGAAGCAATACGCTCACCTTTTTTCCAATCCATTCTCAGCAAACCTTACCTGTTAAAGCGAAACAAGTATGCCTGTTCTTTATATGAACATATTAGCGATATTAAAATTATGGCAGATGAGCTGCGATAGATATAAAACCGGATATAAACCTGTTTTGCTCTCGCTAAAACTTTGTTTTTTACCCACCCGGTCGATCTATTATCCAGCCTGACCATAATACCTTGAGAATAATAAGCAAGTTTTATTTTGAATAGCTGCTATTATGCCATTCGTCAAGAAATCCATCTCATATAAAAAAATGGGATCACATTAATATGCAATTCCCTTTAGCCACATCATATTTTTCTATCTAAAAAGCACCTCTTCAGTCTATTCTTTTTCAAAAGTCTTGTTGCCACAACGAGGGCATTGTGGCAAAGCATCGGTATCATTTTCCAAGTGTACAATATATCCACAATTAGTACACTTATAGTCACCTTTTCCCGGCTTTTCTCCTGTTGCTGGCATAGGTTGCCACTCCTTTCCTTTCTTATAAATAATTTGACAACAACTTGCCAAATCCTTCTCCCAGTTCCCTTTGGACTATTACACTCCTTTAGTCATGACAACAAGCTTCTGTATAATAAACTAAGTTAGTTATATTAAATACTCCAGCTTTTATAGTATAATTAAGATAAATGAATTAAGTGTGAATTATTTATTATTAAAGGGAGTTGATGATATGAAATTCTTAGTATGTTTAGATGGATCAGAAAAATGTAAGAAAATCCTTAAAGAAGCTTCTGAAATTGCAGCTGGATGCCAGGTCAACGATTTGGTTGTATTACACGTTTATGAACAAAGGCTGGATCCGGTTTCTCCCTCATGGGGCAGCAGAAGTCACTCTTTGACTGAAGAGGATAATGCATTTCTTTGCAAACTACGGGAGCAGGAAAAAGAAGAGCGGAAAAATATACTTCAGGAAGCTGTAAAGTATTTTGAAGAAAATAATCTGCAGGCACGAGCTATACTAAAAGAAGGTCATCCTGCCCACACTATTGTTACTACAGCTGTTGAGGAAGGCACCAACATGATTGTTATCGGTAGCAGGGGCCTGGGAGGTTTGGAAAAAATCTTTCTGGGAAGTGTAAGTAGTGCAGTAATTCAGGAAGCTGAAAACTGTATTGTTGCTGTGGTAAAGTAGAACCCTCATGATTAAAATGTCAGCCTGCTTGTTGCATTAATATAAATCTATGTCCTTCGTTCGCAATCATTTAATTCAATATAGGGATTATTAGAACCATCTTAATGGAGGGAATATATAATGGAACAACTAGATGAGAAAGTGCAAAAAGTAGCTGCCTTATTAAAGAATAGCAGTTATGCTGTCATTATAACTGGTTCAGGACTGTCAGATAAGGGTGACGAGGTGAATTTCCGCAGCCCGGGCAGTGGAATGTGGACAATGCTTGATCCCGACGAGTTTACTATTCAAAGATTTAAAGAAAACCCTAACGCTTTTTATGAAATTGGCGCACCCTTCTTCAGCATGCTGGAAGACAAGCCGGGGGAAGCTCACAAAGCAATTGCTGAGCTTGAAAAGAAAGGTCTGGTCAAAGCAATAATCACAAAAAACATCGACGGCTACCACCAGGAAGCAGGATCAAAAAATGTCTTAGAAATATACGGAACTTTAAGAAGTGCCAGTTGCACTGGCTGCGAATATAAAGTAGAAACGAAGGATATAATCGATGAGGTTGAAAAGGGAAACCTGCCTAAGTGCCCCGATTGCGGCCAACCACTTAAACCTGATGTAACATTATTCGGTGAACCGCTTTCAGAAGACTTTCACAAAGCAAAACATGAAATTGAAAAATCAGACCTGGTCCTGGTTATAGGAACCGCAATTATTACATCGCCTTCGAAAGAACTACTTGCTAACAGTAATAACCTGGTGATAATAAACCGTGACTCAACCACACAAGACTACCGGGCAAAAGAAATAATCAATACCAGCCCGGATAAAGTTTTGCAGCTGCTGCTGGAAGCATTGAACAAAGACGAATCTGCTTAACCATTGGTTATTCTGAAATAGTGCCGGGAACACATAAGAGCAGTTCTTGTGTGTTCCTTCTTTATACTTCTCCTTTCTATTACTACTTAGAAATATTTGCGCCTCACTAATAAGCCCATAGCTTAGCCCGGCTGAAGAATTAACTTCCCGGTTAAGAACTCAAAACCTTCTGTAATGGTTCTCCTGCTCCGAAAAATCGTATTTTTTTCTTTATTGCTGGCAGTGGGTTACCGATAAGTGTGCTAAGAGCCATACATACAACCTGGGTCCCTTAATCGCTTGAGATATTGGGCCTTCTGATTAATCATTTTTTTCTTACTAATTTTCATAATTTTAAAGGTATTCGTAATGATTCCATCGAATAAATATCAGCACACAATCGCGTAAATATTGCTTGTAAATATCTACCATTTGATACTGTCTGGTTAACGGAAGGTAACAAAATGAGATTCTTTCAAATGATAAATTACCGCCTGCTGCTGTTTACCCTGCTTATAGGGATCGTGCCAACTATTATCGTTGGATTACTTTTATATTCCAATGCCAAAAACGAGATTACCTCAAAAACTCATGAAACCATAGCCGCTCATTCGTTTACAGTTGGCATGCGTCTGGAAGACTACTTCGAAACGAGGGAACATCAGGCTTACGTTATTGCCAATACCCCGGTTGTTATTGAATCTGTCCGGGAATTCGTCAATAACCAGTGGAGATATAACCACCCCCTATGGCAGGAGAATATAGCGATTCTTGATCAATTTGCTGAAGTTGTCATAAGTAGTTATGATTTAAACAGCGTATTTATCACTGATAAGGATGGCATTCTTATCTATGATTTAAGTACTGAAAGTCCGGTTCCCCTGGGTCTAAATCTTCCAGAACGGTCTGACTACTTTAATAACGCTCTGCAATCAGTAAAAGATGGAGAAATAGCCTGGTTGGAGCAAAACTATTCACCGGTTTCTCAGTCGATTAACCTTATTTTATCTACCCCTCTCTTTGCTTCAGGTAATTCCGGTGAAGTAATCGGTTCACTTAACATGGGAATGGGCCATACTGATGTTGATCGTTTGGTTCATCGTGGTGTAGGTGAGATTGGACTAACCGCGAACGCTTATTTAATTGATGAACAGGGTATTCTGAGGTGCACCCCGTATTTTGAATCGTCATCGTCAATGGTTCCTCTGCAAACTCAGCTCGAAACAGAAGCAGTTCATATGTTAAGATCTTTACAGCATGTAGATCTGGAACAAAGCTATGATACGTCCGAGTATATTGATTATCGCGGTGAAATGGTTCTTGGCAATGTCACTAAAACAAGGCTTGGTTCCACTCCGGTAGGCCTGGTGGTTGAAATTCAGGATGAAGAAGTTTATGTCGGTCTCTTGAAATTGAGAAATAATTTAATCTATATTTTACTATCTTTCTTCTGCCTGATTTTGATAATCTCGTACCTGATATCAAATTCAATTGCCGGCCCAATTCGTGATATTCAAAGTTGGGCTCAGGATTTAACCTCCGGTAATTATTATACAAAAAAACCGGCTTCCAGTCTGATCGAGATAAAAGATTTATCAACCACGCTGAACAAGATGGTTGAAGAGATTGAAGGCAGAGAAGTTGCCCTGGCCCAGAAAAAAGATGAAATTGAGGCCAACTTTAATCAACTTTTAGCTTCCAATGAGGAAATAGCAACCCTAAATGAAAAGTTGGAATACCAGGCAAACCACGACTTTATCACCGGACTACCAAACCGACGTAACTTCATTGAAAAACTCGAACTGGAATTGTTAGATAACAAACAAGGTCTTGTGGCATTGGTTGATCTTGATAACTTTAAAGAGATCAATGACACCTTGGGGCACATGTTCGGAGACAAACTACTGTCAGCCATCGGCAGAAGGTTACTGTCTGTTTGCAGGGATAACAATATTTTCATAGCTCGTTACGGTGGGGATGAATTCCTCTTTCTTTTGGAAAACCATTCCAATATAGCCCTCCTTGAAGAAAAACTATTACTTGTTAAAAATACCCTTGAACAACCCTACAAGGTTGAAGACCGACAAATGAATATTCGTTGCAGCATGGGCGTTGTCAGCTATCCTACTGACGCTTCTAAAACAAATGACCTGATAACATACGCAGATGTAGCAATGTACCGCGCAAAAGATTCCGGATCTAAACGCTGGAAGTTTTATAATGAACAGATGGTGTTTCTGTTAAAAGAAAAAATGAGGATCAAGAATATACTTGAGAAAGCTCTGATAGATAATGAGTTTGAATTGCTGTTTCAACCCCAGGTGGAACTGCAAACCGGAGCAATCAGTTGCTTTGAAGCACTACTCAGGCTCAAAAAGCATAATGATATTTCTCCAGAATACTTTATTCCAGTTGCTGAAGAAAGTGGTTTAATTATTGATATCGGCAGATGGGTCACCAAAGCTTCAATTGAAAAGATTTCCAGTTGGCAGCAACAGGGAATAGTGCCTAAAAGAATCTCAATAAACTTCTCAAGCAAACAACTTGAAGATCGCACGTTTGTCGAATTTGTGGCTGCTCAACTAGAAAACAGCCAGGTTAGCGCTAACCTTCTGGAGATAGAAATTACCGAGAGTGTCCTCTTTCAGGAGACAGGCCAATCAATGCAATTGCTTTCAGGTTTAGAAAAGCTGGGTGTAACCATAGCCTTGGATGATTTTGGTTCTGGTTACTCTTCACTCAGTTATCTCACTTATATTAATTTAAACAAGGTCAAGCTTGATAGAGCCTTCTGTTATAAATTCCTCACAGAACAACATCAAGAAACCATGAAAAACCTGATGGCTCTCTTCCACAGCATGGGTCTTTTAATTGTAGCAGAAGGCATCGAAAGTGATGAACATTGCCGGGCACTGAAAAACTTTAATTGCGACTTAGTCCAGGGCTATATTTTCAGTAAACCTGTGGCGGCTGAAAAGGCAGAAACCATGTTCAAATACAAATTCCCAGTTTAACCAAGCTTTATTCTTCAAGCATCACACTTTAGATTTCTCTTCTATTGTGATCTGACCATGTGAAAATGACGTAAGGGAATATGTGCTTAATAATAAATGCTATAATTCGAATAGAATCAGCCGAGCAACATCTATTCTAAAAGGAGAGTATTGATCATGACAAAAAACGAAAAGCAAGTAAATGCTTTAATAACTGCCTATGCTGAAGAAGCTGAAGCAACTGGATGGTTTGGTCCTGAGGTGGTTTTTGGGCTTTTTTACACTTATGTGCAAACCGGTCAATCAATGCTGGATATTGGAATAGGCACAGGGTTGGGCTCTGACCTGTTTCGTAAAACCGGCTTGAAAATTTACGGTATGGATCATTCCCCGCAAATGATAGAAGCCTGCCGTAGTAAAGGTATATCTGCCCTACGATTACATGATCTCAGTAAGCAACCTTACCCTTATGACTCCGAAAGCATCAATCATGCAGTATGCACAGGGGTCATGAATTTCTTCAAAGATCTTTCCCCAATGTTTAAAGAAACAACAAGAATTATTCAGACTGGAGGCTTCTTTGGCTTTGTTGTTGGAGACAGAGGAGACAATGAAACTTGTGAGTTAATAGTTGGGGAAGAGCATACTCATTCAAGCGAATCTGTGACCATGTACCTGCATAGTCCGGCTGAGATTGATCAGTGGATGTCAAACAACAAATTAGTCCTCGTTCGAAGTCTGGCTTTTACTGTCTACTTAGATCGTAAACAGACAAAAAACATGCAGGCAAGGGCTTATCTGGCCAAAAAAATTTAGGACACAGTTCAGTGAAGCATTACCGGTTTATCAAATGCGACTATACACAACTGTATATAATCCTCGCCAGAGTTTCGTGCAGCCAAGTCCAGCTAGTCACATGTTATGTTACTAAATGATTTTCTCTACTTCAAAGCGCAAAAGGAATGTTATGTTTTTAAAAGGTTACAACCTGAACGCATTATGTTTTATTGGATAGGATAACACCTTAATACGCAAGACATATATTAGGAACTTAACTAACTATTTATCTTTTTGCGATAGTAGTAAAGCTTCAGCTATAGACAAGGCCTCATCAAGAATAATCCCTCTTATAGTTTTCTTTATCAGGGAAACCTGTGGTGCAGCAACGCTTAATTTTCTCAGCCCCAGGCCAAGTAACAAGGGCACCATCCGGGGATCGCCAGCTATTTCACCACATACTCCAACACTTATACCAGCTGATTTTGCAGCATCTACAGTTATTGCTATCAAACGGGCTAATGCAGTACATTCCGGTTGATATAAGTTAGACACTTCATCATTCAACCTGTCAACTGCTAAAGTATACTGTAACAAATCATTCGTCCCCAAGCTGAAGAATGAACATACTTGAGCCATCCTGTCAGCCGTAATAGCTGCGCTGGGGGTTTCAATCATAACTCCAAGCGCCATATCAGGATCATAGGCAATACCATCTGAGTGTAATTCTGCTTGAACTTCACTGGCTAAAATTTGTACCTTTTTAAATTCTTCGAGCACACTTATCATTGGAAAAATAACTCCAAGTTTACCGTGAACACTAGCTCTATATAATGCCCTGATTTGAGTTTTGAGTAGCTGGGGATATTTAAGACTGAAACGGATGCCGCGAACTCCTAAAAATGGATTTTGTTCGTTTTTCATTTCTAAATATGATAATTGTTTGTCACCGCCAATATCCAGAGTGCGAATTAAAACATCCTTACCAACAAACATTTTAAGAATCTTTTTATAAACTTCAAACTGTTCTTCTTCAGTTGGAGGTTCACTGCTATTATAAAAGAGGTTTTCTGTTCTAAAAAGACCTATTCCATCAGCACCTGCATTAATAGCATCTTCAGCATCATTGACAGAACCTATGTTTGCATATACTTCAACTTGTTCCCCGTCCAAGGTCTTTGTCGGTTCACAAGATAATTTGCTATCTTCATCTTTTTCTTTTTCGATTGTAATTCTTTTTTGCTCAAGATCAGCTATAACCTCACGATCAGGATCAACATATACCATTCCTTTTTCAGCATCCAGACAAATTCTCTGTCCGTTAATAAACGTATCCAGTTCTTCCCCAACTGCCAATACTACAGGTATCCCCAATGAACGTGCCAGAATAACTGTATGCGAAGTAAGCCCTCCCCCGGATAAAACAATCCCTTTAACACATTCAGGATTAAACCCGGCAGTTTGAGAAGGAGATAAATCATGTGCCAAGATAATCGAAGGGCTGTCGATTAAAACATTATATTCGTTGCTCCGGGAAAAAGAATGCAGCAGCCGATCAGCTACATCTCTAAAATCAATAGACCGTGCAGCAAGATATTCATCCGGGAAGCTTCCAACCAGGGAAGCCTGCTTTTCAAACACCTCAGCTACAGCAGCTTCGGCATTAATAAGCTTCCTTTCAATCGTTTTTTCAACCTCCTGAATAATTTCCGGATCAGAGGCAATCAGATACTGGGCTGTTATTATTGCTGCCTTATCTTTCCCAGCTGCAACACTAAGATCGTCTTCTATATGCTTAAGTTCATGTGAAGTCTTACTCATTGCATCATGGAATCGGTTTATTTCAGAATTGATCTCTTCAGGCTTAATTACATTTCTCTCAATACTTTTTTGTATATTCATTATTCTCACTACTTTACCACAGCCTACCCCACTAACCCCGCAGGTTCCCTTAAGCATTTTCATATTATAACCACCTTAACTGGCCAATAGCCGGAAATAATACCTGAATAAGTTCTTCTTTTAAAGAGAACATATTACATCTATAACAGCATCCAGTGCTTCAACTTCATCAGAACCTTCTGTTTCAATCAAAAGCTCAGTAACCTGCGCTGCTCCCAAAGATAAGATTGAAGTCATACTCTTGGCATTAGCCCGAGCTCCACCCTGTTCCAGTGAGAGGAAAATATCCGAATCATATACATTTGATGCTTGCACTAATTTAACTGCCGGCCTGGCATGCAGGCAGGCGGAGTTCTTTAGTTTGATCCATTTTTTTTGCAAAACAATACCTCCCGGAATCTCTTGTTAATAATTTGATAATATACAATCCCTTCAGACCACCGGAACCAGAATGCCAAACACCGAAGCCATAATGGCAATGATTATTACAGCAGTAATGACCATATATAAAGGTATTTTTTTCTTAATTATGATCAACATTACCATAACGGCAACCAAGGGGGCCAAGACTGAAAGCACCCTTACTATGCCTAAGTTCACCTCTTCCTGAAAGAAGCCCCAATTAAACGAAATACTCAAAACCACTGCGCTTAAAGCACCCAGGGCTAATATGGAAACAGGTAGCATTGTCTCATTTATTAATCTCAGTAAATCGCTTTTTAGTATAGACGTAATAGCTTTTTTCCCAAAACAATAACCCATCATATAAGTCCTATACCCAGTATATAACATTAATCCGCCAAATATTATTAAAAATAGTAACGATCCTATAATGTGTCCATCAATAACCAGAGAGATACTGACAGCAATAAGCAGCGGATAGATAGTTGCGTTGACCAAATAATCCCCCATACCGGCTAACGACCCCATCAAACCAGTTCTTATTGTATGAATATCCGTATTATCAGCTAATATTCCATTAACCTTTTCAACTTCCATTGAGGCTGCAACTCCAGCTATAGAGGGTCCGATAAATCCTGGCTCTGTATTAAAAAATACCAGGTAGTTTTTTAAAGCATTGCCCATCTTTTGCTCATCGTTCTTATAGAGATCACGGATTACAGGAATAATAGCAGCACACGTACCTACTGCTTGCAAACTCTTATAATTATAACAGGCTTCCTGGGAATAACCCCTTAACCAGTGCTTGATTAAAGAGATGCGCCTTGGTTCGTTAGTCATTGCTCCACAGCTATCACCTGATTTCTGGGTCAATTCAAGGTTGCCATCATAACGGCTTAGTACCTGTATAGCAACAATTAAAAACCCGAACAGCGCAATAACTCCCAAATGAAGATTCAATAAACAGACAGCGAAATAGCCCATGAAAAAATATGGAAGCACTTTAAGTTTGATTAAATAGTTCAAGACCATCGCTATTCCAATTACCGGAAGTAATCCACCAGCAACGGCAAGAGCATCAGTAATTATAACCGGAATATCCATGAAAATGTTCTTCAGTGTATCAGTATGATATATTAATAAAGATGACGGAACCAGGTGAATAACAAATATAGCAATTTGGGGATAAAGGTATGCAGTCAGCTCGATTGATTTAATTTTTCCCAAATCGGCATATTTTTCAGCAAGATCAACCCATCTGGAATTGATGGTCATCTGCAACCGCCAGAATAAATTACCCAATAAAGACATCGGGATTGCCAATACAGGAGCAACAATAGGATCCAATCCACAGATAATGGTGAAAACAGTCCCAAAGACGCCAGCAAACATAATATTCCCCGGCATCGCCCCTCCGGCAGTTATCCAACTCAAGTATAATAAATTAATATATGCTCCCGCTACTGCTCCAGAAACCGGGTCACCTAATATCAGGCCAACTAAAAAACCGGTAACAACCGGGTATATCATTGGCCAGGTCAATGGATGCCATATCCACCCGGTGGACAAAGTAGAAATCAGTGATATTAACAATATTTGTAAAAGCATATAACAACCGCCTTAAAATATCTTCTGTAAATAAACTCCTGACTACAGCTTAAACAAGATGTCTTACTTGTTCTACATTCATATCTTCATGGATTATTTTTGTAAGTGCTGATAGTAAGCCTGGCGGATTATTATGCTGAAATATATTTCTTCCAATACAGGTTCCTGCAGCACCTGCATCCAGAGCAGTCCTTGCCCAACGCAAAACATTCAATGGGTCTTCGCTCTTTTCTCCGCCTAATATAACAACAGGCCTGAAACATTGTTCTGTAACCCGGCGGTAAGTATCAGCATCGCCAGTTAAATAAGTTTTAATTATATCTGCTCCAAGTTCAGCTGCTATCCGGGATGCCATCGATATATTTTCAATTGTTACCTCTACTTCTACGCTCATGAACGTTTCTATTATAAGTGGCATCCCAAATTTTTCACAATCAGCAGCCAGTTTCGCAGCATCAATTGCTGTTCGAACCTCATGAGCCCCACCAATCCAAATCGAAGTTATAATAGCATCGGCACCCAGGCGAATTGCGTCCTCAACACTGTACATAATTGTTGTTGCTTCAGGATCATTTGCGTAATCCGTTGGGCCGCCGTCAATTCGTAATATTAAACCAATCCGGTTAAACAAATGAGCATTTTTTATGGCACTTCCATAAGTAGTTAAAATCGCATCAACTTTAGCTGTGACAAGCATGGCAATCACATCATCAACTCTTTCAAGCCCTTGCACGGGACCGGATCCCAGCCCATGATCAATTGGGACAATGAGCGTTCTATCATTTTTCCCAAATATCCTGCCAAGCCTGATTTTTTTGCCTGGTGTACTCATACCATAAACCCCCCTCACGGGAAAATGTGATATATACTTCGGTTTTTTTTACTCAAATAAATTAACAATATGAGTTTTACTAAACATCCCCGATATTTACCATAACTTTCAACCTGTTGCCCGAGGAAACCAACTTCATTCCCTTCTCAATATTTTCAAGAGTGACAGTATCACTGATTATTTTCTTAGTATCCAGATAACCCATTTCTATGAAGTGTAAAGCCTTAATGAAATCAGCATCGGAGTAATCTGATGAACCGGTAATATTAATCTCATCATAATGAATGCGCTTTGAGTCTAAAACAACCATACTATCATTCCGAATACCGGCAAAAATCACTAGTGTTCCCCCTACGCCAAGCAGGTTAACCGAATTCTCAACAGCTGTTGTCGAACTTGCTGCAACAATTACCGCGTTTGCTCCCCAGCCATCGCTAACCTCTAAAACCACATTTTCTAAATTTGTTGTAAGAGGGTTTACTACAAAATCTGCTCCTAACTCTAAAGCACAGTCCAGTCGCTCTGAAGAATAATCGGCAACAATCACTGTTGCACCAAAAAATTTGGCTGACTGTAGATGTAAAAGCCCTATCGGCCCCGACCCAACCACAACCACTACATCACCAGCCTTAATCTTTGCTTTCTCCACACCGCGCAAAACACAGGCCAATGGCTCTGTTATGCTAGCTGCAATAAGATCAGTATTTTCTTTTAGAGTAAATACATTTGCAGCTCGGGTAACATGATACTGTGCAAAACCGTTATATGCATCAGCCATTTTAATGCATTTATTATAATAACCATGCCTACACGCCGGACATTGCGTATAGCATTTTTGTGCCGGATCTACGACTACTCTTGAACCTATGGTAATATTTTCTACCTCATCGCCCACAGATTCAATCCAACCTGAAAATTCATGTCCGGGTACTATCGGTAACTTAACAGATGATAAGCCCTGGTATATCCGGTAATCTGATGGACAAATCCCGCAATATGCAATTTTGATTAAAACATCACCAGCCCCAGGCACAGGAGTATCTCTGTTTTCAATACGAATTTTCCCAGCTTTATAACACACTGCTGCCAGCATAATTATTCTCCTTGTCTCAACAAACCTTTATGATAATCTACGGGACGATCAGATGACAATATTTGAAATACTGGTATAACTCCTGCCTGTAGCAATTCATCGAAAGCGGCAATTTCATCTTTTGAAACAGAAATATTTCGGTAAATGGTTTTCCTGCCTGCGCCTGCACCTATTCCACCTATTATTAATGTGTTGAACTTGAGACCACCTTTTGATAAAGCTAAAGCGGTAACTGGTGTCTTGATAAGAAGCAGGACGTTTTCAAAAATACTTAGATCGGATATTGCTTCAGCAGTTGATACTATTTTAACATCAACATTCTTAGGCGCGGCCAATAGAACTACTTCAGAGAGAAAGCTATCAACAGCCAACTTGTCGTCGACTATTACAATTCTATTGCTGCTCACTAGGGGAAGCCATGAAATCACAACCTGACCATGAATTAATCTGTCATCTACCCTGACCAGTGCAGGTTCATACATAGTTAACTCCCTACTTTCCAATTATCTGTAATCTATAAAAGCTTCCATCATTGCAACGATATTTTCTGGTGGAACATCCGGCTGAATATTATGAACAGTACTAAAAACAAAACCGCCTCCCGGGGCTAGTATATCTATCTGTCTTTTAACTTCATCACGTACTTGAATCGTATTTCCTTTTGGCAGAGTTTGCTGTGTATCAATGCCTCCACCCCAGAATGTAAGAGCATCACCAAACTCCTTTTTTATTTTAAATGAATCCATATTGGGAGTATTAAACTGTAAGGGATTTAAAATATCTACACCTGTTTCAATAATATCAGGGATTAGCTCATAAATACTTCCACAAGAATGAAGAAAAATGTACACCGGCGCTTTTTTCTTTATAAACGAATACAATTTTTTTTGCCTTGGCTTCACAAACTTTCTATACATAGCAGGTGAAATCAGCGGCCCTTTTTGCGAACCTAAATCTTCATACTCAATTAAAACCATAATATCACCCTTCAGCTCATCCAACGCTTTATCAAGAAATCGCATCCGAATATCAAGTGTTATATCCAGGATCTTTTCTGCAAGCTTAGGATTTCCAGCCAAATCCATAAACCAGTTTGCGTAGCCACGCAGCCAACCTCCCAATTCAAAAAAACCCGCTGACATATGATCAAAGACAACACAAACCTGTTTCTCGTTTGTTAAAAACTTAGCTTTTTCTTTTAAACCTTCCAATCGAACCGGATCCTCTGGATCGGGCCAGGTATATTTATCCAATTCTGTTTGATTCGTTACATCGGCAAGTGGATGTTTATACATATCATAGTATAAACCATTTTTTTTCGGCATTCGCCAGACTATACCCCACTCATCTGTAAAATAACGGTAGCGATCATCCTCTTCACCTACAAACGTCCAACCTGAAGGGAACTGGGGAGCAATCCCACGGGTATCTACCTGAAATTTTTCAAGTAACGATTCGTTCACTTCAGCTAACTGATGAGTCATTTCAGAAATAGCAAATTCTTTTGCATTTAATCCAAGATAGTTAAGCAGGTTCCGATAAGCCTCGGCTGTAATACCGGTTACAAAGCTGCCACTCAAATCAAGAGGCACCCGATCCGGTTCCTTATGTTGTAATGCCGATAGCACCCTTTCAGATGAAGTCATCATAATTACACCTCGGATGATTTAAAAACTGTTTTTTAGAGACCACCACCTGACTTTCATGTCATTCTAGCTGTGTCAGTTACATGAAAACTTATTTACTTTAAAGTTACGACAAGATCACCAGGTGGCGGCAAATTCTGTGACGCATTAACAATTATAGATTATTTTCTATTCTCAACTACAGCTTTAGAGCTATTTGTTACTTCGTCATAATCAATAGCAATTTCCTGTGTTTTAACACAACTACCACAATCCTGCTTGATATCTTTCAGAAAACAGATAACTCCCGCGGTTATAAGAAACACCAATGGAAATGCACATGCTACAGCCAAGGCTTGTATTGGTTCCAAACCACCTATCATAAGCAAAGCAGTACCAGCCAGAGCCATAATTGCCGACCAAAGCAACCTATTCCAGCGAGCTGGTTCTTGATCAGGACCAAGATTCTCTGTGGTAATCGAAGAAAAAACATAAGCACCTGAATCAAGGGTTGTTGCCAGGAAAACAAACATCAACACAATAAAAAGAGGCATGACAACTTTACCGAAAGGCAACGAGGCAAAAATTGCCGCGATTGTTGCCGAAGCGCCGTGTTCAGCCATCAACGAGGTCAAGGATTCTACTCCGTATAACTCAACATTTAGGCCATATCCGCCATATATTGCAAAATGGAGCCAAGCACCAAGGCTCCCAAAAACCACGGTCCCTAAAACCACTTCTCTTATTGTTCTGCCCCTGGATATCCTGGCTATAAATAGCGATAAAAATGGCGCACAGGCCAGCCACCAAGCAAAGAAAAACATGGTCCAACCTTCAGGCCAGCCGCCCTGTGCAATAGGATCTGTCCACAATGTCATCCTGAAGAAATTTTGAGTAACCAACCCCAGACTGTTAGTGAAAGTATTGACAATAAAATGGGTTGGGCCGGCGATTAGTACAAACAGGAGCAAAGCAAAACCAAGATATACGTTAACTAAACTAAGTATCTTAATCCCTTTTTCAAGGCCACGATATACACTTGTACCGAAAATAAGAGTCCAAATTACTATTATCACAATATTTAAATTAAAGCCTTCCGTTATACCATAAGCTTCTGATACTGTTGCTGACAACATTGGTACTCCAAAGGCCAGAGCAATGCCGATACCGGCCATTATCGCAAATAAAGCAAATACGTCAACTATTTTACCGACAACACCATCTGCCAATTTTCCAAACTGTCCCTTAAACATAATGCTTAAACGCAACGTGTGATTACGCCTGACATAGTAAGCATAGCTCAAAGGAACTGCAGGTAGCGCAAATAAAGCCCAGGGTACAAACCCCCAATGAAAAATACCATAGGCTGCAGCCCATTCAGCAGCTTCAGCAGTACCTACTGCAATCCCAAAAGGAGGGCCATCCATATAATATATCGGTTCAATAACTGACCAATATATCAAATCTACACCTATCCCGCCACAAAAGAGCATAGCTATAAAGGAAAGCAACGAGAACTCCGGTTTTTCACCTGGTTTCCCTAACTTCACATTACCATAAGGGCCAAATGCAAGCCATGCCAGAAATAATAATGCTGCAAAACCAAAAACCATATACATCCAGCCAAACTTACCCATTATGCCCCATAAAACCAGATCAGCTATTTCGCCTCCTTTAACAGGGTTCACTAGTACAGGAATTATTACAGCAAGAAGAATTATAATCGAAGGCCAAAATATTTTGTGATCAATTCGCGGATCCTGGAGTGAAACTCTCTTTCCATCAGAATTACTTGCTGACATTGTATTATCTACCTCCTTCTGTTAAATAGTTTATGTTGTTACTTGGGAAAACAGTCATTTTGCACTTTTTACCCATTAATCAACCCCTGATCATTTATTAAGTGACCTCTCAGCCAAAACTATTCCTTCCCTTCCGGCACAAAGTGCAGTTTCAATGATCTCCTTAGTAGAGGCTCCTTTGTTTCGGGAGATTATCGCTTCAAGCAACATAGGCAAATTTACACCAGCCAGGCAAAAGTAACTATCGTTATTCAAAAACCTCATTACAGTATTCCAAGGTGTGCCTCCTCTCATATCTACAAAAAACATGACATCATCTTCTTTTTCAAGGGTTCCAAGCAATTGCTCAACTCTTGACACAACATTTTCAGGGCTGTCATCACAGGTTACTGATTCAACCATAATATCTTTTTGTCTACCGGCAATAATTTCTGCAGAGCTAACCAATTCAGCCCCAAGGTTCCCATGTGTAAAAACAACAAAAACCACTTTCACACCACAACCTCCTTTCTCGCATTTATTAGTTATTAATGCAAATTACATACCACTTAGTGTGTAATCTACTTTTTCTGCAACAAGTTGCCCAGCTATCCCGGCTGTGATATATTTGACATGGTTACTCCAGCCATAGCAATATAGCGCACAGTTAAGGCTTAAATGCTGAATATTGTTTAATATGATATTAAGTACGAGCATACAATGTCTCTATATTTCATGAAATGAGTGATTGAAATGAGCCAAATTAAAAATCGTAAAGCACTCATTTATAACACACTAAAAGAAATAATTGAAGAAAATGAAGAACAGTGTGCAGGTGGTAAAGGCTTTGACACACTGATGATAGCAAAAAGATGCAAATTAGAACGCACAAATGTCAGCAGAATATTAAACGAATTATGCCAGGAGGGCCTTTTGGTAAAATCTGATGGTCGACCTGTACTATATAAACCAGCATATAGTTTTGCCTTTCAATCAGATAAACCAGCCATACATACTGACAATCATTGGTTATCATTTATCGGCTTCGATGGAAGTCTGGCTTCTCAGGTTGAACAGGGTGTTGCTGCAATAACATATCCTGATGGCCTTCATATCCTAATTACCGGTTCATCCGGAACAGGAAAAACCCTTTTTGCCAAACTTTTATATCAAACTGCAGTTCAAAAACAGATTATACCCCCCCAGGCGCCTTTCATTACATTTAATTGTGCTGATTATGCCAGTAATCCGCAACTGCTCCTGGCACAACTTTTCGGCTACGCAAAAGGAGCCTTTACAGGTGCAGACAAGGAACAACCGGGCCTTGTCAATGCTGCAGATAATGGTTTTTTGTTTCTCGATGAAATACACAGGTTGCCTCCTGAAGGGCAGGAAATGCTATACCTGCTGTTAGATCAAAAAGTTTATCATCGTTTGGGAGAACCAGGAAATCTACGGCCAGTTAACATCAGGTTTGTGGCAGCAACAACTGAAAACCCTGAAACTTCTTTATTGCTGCCTTTCACCAGAAGAATCCCTGTATTAATTAACCTTCCCATGTTGTCTGAAAGGCCTTCATCAGAAAAAGAAGCAATAATAACTGCCTTTTTCCAGAGTGAAGCAAAAAATTTAGGCTGCACCCTGATCCTGAGTGGAAAAGTCTTAGAATATCTACTGGAATGCAATAGTCCTGGAAATATTGGACAATTAAGAAATTATATCAAGCTAATCTGTGCGAATGCTCTATATAGAATTAAAACGCAGAATACTTCCAGTGAAAAAGAAAATACATATAAAATAAATTTAGATGCCCTACCACCTAAAGTACTTCTTAATAAATCATTATTCCGCTGGGGTACAAGTGAGTCGTCAATGAAGAGTATTATTATAACCGGAAAATCGATTAAATATAAACTTTCACACACTTCCAAGAAGAACTATGACTTCAACAATCGCACCAGCCTTTCAGGTGTCTGTAAAAAACACCTCTTGAAAGTTGTCGTTATTACACAAGGCCATGCGACTGCATCCAGCATAGCAGATGCAACTAACAATATCTTAAATACCAACCTCGTGTCTGCCCTGAATCTTGATCTTAAAGCAGATAATTTAATTACTGAACAGAAGATTGAGCATTTTTTCAATTCCTTGAATGATTTCAGTGATTTCTTAGTTTTTATTGACACACCGGCACTTACCGGTTCGATACTAAACATTGCGCAAACCATGGAATTTAATGTTAACATCGCCAATAATATTACAACCTCTTTAGTTACAGAGGCAACACGCCTTGCCTTACTCAAAGGCTCATCCTCTGAGGGGATACTAAATCAACTGGTTGCTAATCCTTCAATACCTTTTCACACAGATAATATCGAAACAATAAAACAAAATTCAGTTAAAAATAAAGTTATACTGACTACTTGCATATCGGGTACAGGAACCGCAGAAAGAGTAAAAAGACTTCTAGATGACATATTCCCATTTCTCCCTTCCGTTGGCTGTGAAATAGTCTGCTTAAAAGCTGAGCAAGTAAAAGAAAATTCTGCTTTCAATGTTAAGCAAAATCTTTCATCTTTCTCGAACCAGATTGCAATGGTAATAGGTACTATCGATCCTAAAATAACAGGGGCAACCTTTATCCCTGTTGAAGATTTCTTAACTGAACAAGGTGTAAGAAAGGCTGCAGATTTACTAAGAAATAAATTTGATATAAAAAAGACGAAAGATATATCCAAACAAATAATAAAATCATTCTCAACAGAAACACTTCTAGAATATCTGACAGTATTAAATCCACGGATTGCTGCTAATTCAGCACATAGATTTATAGAGAATGTTGAAAATACCCTCAGAATTTCTATTAGTCACAATGTTCGATTACGTTTGCTGGTTCATACCGCCTGTATGTTGGAAAGACAAATTTTATCAAATAATTCCCTGGATTATCCGATCAGCCAGTGGAAAACGCCTCCAGCAAAAATGGAGGCAATGTTGCAAGTTCTGAGAGCAGCCGCAATAAACTTAGAAAAAGGTTTTACAATAACAATACCCGATGATGAGCTAGCTATAATCGCTGATATAATTTTAAATAAAAAAGAGGAAACAACGTGCCCAGTCAGTGATTAATATTCTCTTTTATGTTTAAAAATCACATATGTGGTGAGTGGGTTAACACCTGAGTTACAAATTCCTTAAGTCAACTTCGGTATAAACTCAGGCCGCATCTCTGTATCTTCCAATCAAGAACCTGGTACAAGATGACCAGGCCTTCTGATTATTTTTGCACCAAAGGGAAGAATTGCCAAAAGGGCAAGTTTAAAATGTTGAATGCCAAAGGGTATGCCAACAATAGTGATACACAGCACTATTCCAAAGGCAAGATGGGTAATACATAATTCCCAGCCAAGAATCAGAATCCACAGAATATTACCCAGAAGACCGCCAATACCAAAGCTGCCAACCTCAACGTCCCGTCCAAAAGGCCAGAGGATAAAACCGGCAAACTTAAAACACTGCAATCCGAAAGGTATTCCAATTATTGTTATACAAACTAATACTCCGGCTAGAAACCAGAGCAATGCTCCAATAATACCACCAAACAGTAGCCAGAGAATGTTTCCAAGAAAACGTAATAGACTCATATCCTCAGACCTCCATCATTCAAACCAATTATAAATTAGCATCTCATAAAATGTAGACACCGTAAAGAAAAACTTTTTAGGTTTTCTATACACGGTCATACTATTGGTCACTGAAGTTAATTCTTAAAAATTCAGCATGAGCGTAACAGACAAAATATTTGTGCTGCTGCAATCTTAAAAGGATTACAAATATTGAAGTAGTATTATAGAAGCAGAACATCTATAGCTACTCTCTTTGTGAAAACTACAAAGCAGTAACCGGGGGTTGAAAATGAAAAACATTCTATGGTGTACCGGGCATCCGTTGAAAATAAAAAACGTGGTTAAGGCTGAGGGAAGCTTTTTACTAGACGACCAGGGCAGACAGTATATGGACCTGGAATCAGGAGTGTGGGCAGTACCACTGGGGCACAATCATCCGGGAATCAACCGGGCAATTGAAGACCAGCTGAGCAAGATAACCCACTGTGGTTACTATAACAGCAACAGTATTGTTGATGATGCAGCCAGGGCGGTTCTTGATATAACCGGTCTTCAAAGGGGACAATGTATCTTTCTAAGTTCGGGCAGCGAAGCAGTAGAGTGCGGTATTCAGGCTCTGCATAAAGTATCCGGTAAGTCCAGGCTGCTCTGCCTGCACGATTCATACCTGGGTTCATATGGTTATGCCGGCAAAAAACAGGCAGAGAATTGGTACTTGCTAGACCGGACTGCTTGCCGCACCTGCAGCGAAGCTGATCGCTGCCGACCGGACTGCCCAATATTTGAATCAATCCCCTTTGAAGAACTGGGCGGTTTTGTTTTTGAACCCGGCAGCGCTTCCGGCCTGGTCAGGTTTCCTTCATTGCCTTTTATCAGAAACCTGGTCAAGCTGGTAAAAGATAATAATGGTCTGATCTTAATTAACGAAGTTACCACCGGCCTGGGTAGAACCGGTCGGTGGTTTGGCTACAACCACTATTACCTGCAGCCCGACCTGGTAGCAGCAGGAAAGGGAATTGGCAACGGTTACCCGGTTAGTGTGCTGGCGATCGGGGAGAATGCAGCCAGGCTCCTTACCGAAAAATCTTTCTATTACCAGCAGTCGCATCAAAACGATGCCCTGGGCAGCAGGGTTGTTTGTGAGGTAATCAGAGAATTGAAAAAAAACAACCTGGTCAACAGAAGCGAAAAATTGGGTGCCGAATTACTTAACAACATAAAGAAAGTCTGTTTAAAATATGATATATGCAAAGAGATTCGAGGGAAAGGTTTAATGATCGCTCTTGAATTTGAGGGAACCGACGACCAACCCGCCGCTTACTTGCACGATCATTTGTTTAAAAAAGGCTTTATAACCTCTTTTCGCCGCGGTTATAACACACTGCGTATCGACCCACCATTAACAGTTGAAAGAATACACCTGAACAATTTTATCGAAACGCTTGATAAAGCACTGGCCAACACTTCCCAATTAGCAAGTCCACTTGAAACTAATCACAACTGACGTTACATTCAAGACTTAACCTCATTGCTATATTGAGAACTAAAAAAATCCTTGCAACTATTTAGTTTTGGTTATAGTAAAAGCATAAATTATCAGGATATAATAAACAGTGAAATGATATAGTATGTCAATCGATATATCAGAAAAAAACCGATTACTTGTTTTACCTGCCTTCCCTTTGCTCTTGTATTTCTGGCAGATCTTCCGATTTAATCAACCTTTCCATAATAAGACCAATTACAATTACTGCAGTCAGGGTTAATCCAAACCGTAGTGCTGTAAAAGAAAGTCCGAGAAATTCTGCTTCTACCAATAGCTGGGGGATTTTGATCGCTGCCCAGGCACCCAGAAAGATCACAATATTTGAGATCTTTGCTCCTTTTTGCAGCAATGTTCCTGCCATAGGAAAAGCAACATAGAGCGGACCAGTAGGTAAAGTACCCATCAAAAAGGAAAAGAATAATCCTTTTAAGCCTGAACCTGCACCAATCAGCTTTTTAATTGTTTCTTTAGGCACCCAAACTTCAAGCAAACCCATCAGAACAAATACCGGGGGGATAATCAAGATCATCTCCTGCAGGTAATCAAAAGCAACTTTTGTTGAGCGTCCGGAAACTTCGGGCCACCACATTGCCAGGGCTACATAAACAAGAACCAGTAGCAGAGGTGCCTTGAATTTTTTAAATAAGCTCACCCTAAAACCACTCCCATCAACCCGGCTATAACCAGGGCAGCAATAAAACTCAGACCATTTCGCAGTAAGGTAAACTTTCTGCCCAGGGCTTTAATTTCCATCGGGGCTGTGACAAAGCCAACCATTACCAGGGTGGTGATAAACGCAGCTATGGTGGTTACCGTAGCTCCTGACCTGAGCAGTGAAGCAGCCAGGGGAAACGAGATTAATGCAGGGATCAATGTAATCGCTCCCAGGATAGCTGCTGTGGTAGCGGCCAGAAAACCTGCCTCTTCTCCGACAAGCCGTGCGATTATTTCTGGCGGCAATAAACCCAGAATTAAGCCCACTACTCCAACAATGGCCAGCAAACCGGGAGCCATCTTCCATAGTGCCCTGGCAGCAACTATAAAAGACTGCTTGGTCTTTTTCCGGCTTTTCAACAAGGACCAAACCAGGCAAATAGCCAAAAGGCTGTAAATAACCATAATTGTTGTCATAATAGTCCCTTCTTTCCTGGCTACCCCTTTCAGCTGTATTGAATAGCTAAAACGGTCATTTTACTCTCTGCTTTTATTTGTCTTTCAAGCTCCGGCTCTATCAATATGATTGAACCTTTTGAAACCTCGGCTTTTTCCCCACCTTCAGTAATTATGCCCCTGCCTGCAACTACATAAAAGGCAGTATTGCGGCTCATCACGCAGGGTTCTACAGCCTGGCCAGGCTCAAAACATATTAATAAGAGTTTAAAATTATCAGTTACAACTAACTCTTTTTTCACAAATCCGGCCGCGGCAAACTCCTGTAGTTTATTCAAATCCAGATGCTGCAAAAAAACACCTCCAGTTTTTTAAAGCAATATCAGACATGTTCATAGCTATCCATAAATCTTCTCATAAATAATAAATATATTCTGAGCAACTCTGCATCGTCGTATTGTTATTGCCTGTATATTCAGGCATTCCTCTTTTGCAGGATTACGAGAACATACTTCACAGGCCAGGTCTCCGCAGCCTGGTCTGATACCTGGATTTTACTATAAGCTTAATAACACTATTGACATTATACTACTACATGATTATATGTCAATAGCCAAAACTATTATTGTTTAGTTGGAAAAACAATATTAAGCATATATTGTGTTATTGACATTAGTGTGCGTTACACAGTATAATGTAACCGAGGTGATCTTTTTGAGCTATAACAAAGAGCTCTTAAACAGCCTGGTCCTTGAAATGCGGAGGGGAGCAATAATTTTAGCTGTTATGAGCAGGCTTGACAGATCAGAATATGGTTACTCTCTGGTACAAATACTGGAAAATAATGGCCTGACTGTTGAACCAGGAACTCTCTATCCTCTGCTAAGGCGGCTTGAAAAACAAGGTTTGCTCGAGAGCAGTTGGGATACAAGTGAAAGCCGACCCCGTAAATATTATAGGGTTAGCACGCAGGGTAAAGAACTCTACAAGCGACTATTGGAAGAGTGGAAAATTTTATCAGCAAGTATTGATGGCCTGACTGAAAGTGGAAAGGAGTCCTGAAAAATGGAAAAAGTGGAGAGATATATTTATGCTGTGACCAGAAAATTACCTGAAAAACAACGAAAGGACATTGAGCAAGAGTTACGTAGCTTAATCGAGGATATGCTAGCCGATCGAGCAGGCGAAGTAAACCCTTCAGAAGCAGATATTGATGCGGTGCTGACTGAACTTGGTGATCCAGCTTTGCTGGCCGATAGTTACCGAATGGCCAAAAAATACCTAATAGGCCCCCAGAATTATGATACATACCTCTTTGTTTTAAAAATTGTAATTGCTGCCGTAGCATTTGGCATTACGCTAGCTATTACAATAGGGTTTGTTGTAGATCCTCCGCAAAGCATTGGCGAGCTGATTGGAGGTTACCTCGGTTCGCTTTTCGGTGCTCTTTTTCAGGCTATTGCCTGGGTAACAATTATATTTGCTATTTTTGAACACTATGAAGTATCGCTGGGCAAAGAGTTTAAAGAAGGCGACAAGTGGGATACCGGTAAATTGCCGGCATTGCCTGCCATGGAAACCGTTATTAAACCAGCTGAAGCAATTGCAGGGCTCTTATTTACAATAATGGCAGTAATTTTATTTAACTATGCGGAACATCTAATTGGTATCTATAACTTCAATGATGAAGGTATTACCACTGTTATACCTTTATTTAACCATGTTGTTTTTCGTTCGCTATTACCTTTGGTAAATATAATGTTGGCAATCGGAGCATTAAAGGAACTGCTTAAGCTGGCGCTAGGCAAATGGACTATAGGGTTAGCTGCAGCAAATCTCTTTTTTAATGCTATTTCATTCAGCCTGTTCTTGATTTTTATTCGCAGTTCCGGGCTTTGGAATGATAAATTTTTTGCATATTGGACCGATATTGGGATAATACCACCTGATATTGAGCCATTGACCCTATGGGGTGGCATTATAAATGGATTAATAGCAGTAGTTGCCTTCGCTTTGCTGCTCGATGCTTTAGTTAACCTGGTTAAAGCCTTTCGGCACCGGGTTAACCATTAAATTCGCTACAGGTTCAAGTTAACAGCATTGGTGTAAATAATAAGAGAGTAAAGCAGATATAATATTTGTGTCAACCACCCGGGATATAGCAGGTATTAACCACTATTCCCGGCTATTTTTAAGATCAGCAAGCTCTGCTTTCATTACGGCAATTTCTTTCTTAAGCGCTCCAATTTGTGCCAGGGCAGCTAAAGCAAATACAAAAGCGATTGGAGCTAATAAACCTATGAATTGCATCATTTAACCTTCTTTCTTTAGTTTCTGTTCATCTTTAACCAGTTAGAGCTTCCGGATCAAGTTGTTGAGCGCTTCGGCTAGTTCAATCAGCTTTTGGCAATCGACGATTTCCGGTTTATCTTCAGGCGTATGAGTGATAGGCTGGCTATCAATATTATCAACCGACAAACATAGCCAAAACCACATTGATGTTCTGTTTGATTGACTTCTGGGGATTATCCCAGTTCAGATATGGCCGGATTAAATCAATCAACAGGCAGGCAACAATTGCCGGCAGACTGGCCAGCAAACCGAGAATGACAACCAGGATTAGTTCCAGCAACCTAATTTGAAACTTCTGGTAATCCAGAAGTAAAACCACAGCCTTGATCGCAGTCAGTGAAAACAAGACCGTTAAATAGATTGAGTTGGCAATGCCAAGGGTGAAATGCATATACCAGGTTAACGCGACCAAGCCAAGACCGAACAGGGCGATGGCCACGATATAGGGCGGACGCTTTTCACTATAGAATTTTCAATAAAGCTTTTTTCATCCCAGGGCAGCAGGTGCATGTAAAATGGCTTCAGGAGTGCGGCCAGACCGAAAATACTGCCAAGAACTTTAAAGTAATTCATATCTAATCCTCCCCTTAAAAGATTAACAGATTTAGACTAACTGTCCAAACTATTTAGGGGGCTAAAGAGCTATCTATTGCTAAATAACTGCTTAGATTAAATTTTTAAGCCAGGGCAATAAAATACGCCTTAAGAAAACTGCAATCAGAGCTCCGATGAAAGCAAAAATTACCCCTCCATAAGCATCATCAATACTATTAGCCATGGACAAACCAAGAGCTACCCCCGCAGCGGGTGGATGCTCTGTATCAGTAATAACCATTAGAAAAGTTGATATGCCAATAGCTGCGCCCCCGCTCAAGCTGGGGTTTGTTATATAAATACAAAAGAGGCCTACAACAATGCATATAAGATACGAACCAATAATATTTCTGGTATTGGCTGTTCTGTTAAATGGCAAAGCAAAAATTGTAAAAATTGTTGAGCCCACACCAGCCAGGATAATCAGGGCAATTAACTCAAAAAATATGTAAAGGACTATAATAGTTATTATGCCGGCAGCTGCACTTTGCCATACATAATTAACCCACCGCTCCCTAAGATTTTTACTGATTAAATAAATATCTTTTTCTTTTTCATTATATGCCAGGCTAAAATCGTCTTTACCACTACGCTTCAAAATTCTCACCCCAGTTCACAGGCTATTTAAGCTGCCTGAAAATCTAATAACCCGTTTTATTTGCTGATTGGCTAATGATCTTTCAAATCCTCTATTATAAATACCAGGCCAGTTATTTCTTTATACAACCGGGGATAGAATGATCGAACAGTTTTGACTGTCTTGTAATTTGTTGGGTTGCAAAAACTGATCCCAATTTTTCTATGCAATTTCCTCCTACACTTTCCCCATATGATTTTAATACAGGTGCAAATCCTAAATAAGGTTATTAATAATTCCTGCCAAAATCTTTCAGGAGACTATGCAAACCGTAATATAATACTAATTAATGCAAAAAAGCTGATTAATAAAATTGCGCAGGTGATTAACACTCGTAGTAAAAGTAAATATGAGATTTCATTTTGATCGGAGGTTAATTGCTTTGTATGATGTGCTTATTGTTGGAGCCGGACCGGCAGGCTCCACCCTGGCCAGAATGATTGGCGCTGCCAGGAAGAAAATCAGGCAGAATACTACTGCTTTCACTAATTTATTCATGACAATACAATCCTTATAATTATTTACTACATTCACTTTAATTACTTCACTAATATGCCATTACTGATTTACATTTTTATCAGTAAAAATACCGCTTTATTTATGTTGTGGTAAACTCCTTTTTTAACTTCCGACATAGCCGCATAATTGTATCTTTACCGGTAATCAATGCAACAGGCAAACCTCCCGGAGGCTGCAACCACTGACCGCTCAAGACAAGATTATCTATACCTCTAATTTGGCCGGTATGGGTCAGCTGTTTGCCTTTTAGAGTAGGCCAAAAAGCCATAAAAGCGCCACGATAAGCTTTGCAGTAGCGATTATAAGTTTGCGGGCTGGCTACATCAAGCAGTATGAGTTTGCCAGCCATTTCTGGAAAACGGGTTTCCATAGCTTTGATAACCTCTTCACCAATGCGGTTTTTCTCTTTGTTATAGGCATCTCTATCTTGTACAAGTTCCTCCCATTTTTCCAGTTCAGGCTGAAACTGGTTGATAGCAAAGGTAACTGCAGTATGGCCTGCCGGGGCAAAATCTGGTTCATAACCATAATGAGTCATCTGTAAATGCTTGATTGGTTTTCGATTTTGCTCAATTCTTATTGAACCTACAGGGAATTTAAGAGTTCTGGGAATGTCTTCCATACTGCCCTCGTAACCGATTCCCACATATATGTTCGAAGCTAAAGGGTAGGTATTTGGGTCGTTGAATCTCTTTTTAAATTCCGGGTCGGGGTACTGCCCATTAAGCAACTTTTCATAGAGCACATGTGCATCACAGGCTGCAACAAAATAATCGGCCTTAAATGATTTACCATTACTGCAGGTTACCCGCTGCACAGAATCTCCTTCAATCTCCAGTTCCACTGCTTCACAGGAAGTCTCAATGTTTCCGCCCAGGACAAGATACTTTTCTTCCATCCGTCTGGCCAGGGCTTTTGAGCCACCCAGGGGAATAGAAGACTGGCCACCGGTAAAGGTCCCAAGTGGAAAAATTATTGATATCGCACTATAGTCTCCTTCAGGCATGAACGAATTTAGAGCTTTTTTAAGAGCCGGATGCTTAAATTTACCTGCCAAGCTCTGCACACTTAGTTTACTGTATTTCTGCATAATCGGGCCGACATCTTTCATGGAAAACATATATTTAATCTTTTCAGTAAAACTCATCATATCCAGCGGCTTTCCAACAGGAAAATTAAAAGTATGCAATTTGCCGATATCTCCACAAAACTCTTCGATTGCTTCTTTATCTTCCGGTGATATTTCAAGCCAACTCGATTTCAGATGTTCAAGGTCACGGTAAAAGTGTACTGTTACTCCGTTATGTTCAACAGCCATAAAACTTTCCGGCTCATGAATATCTACTCCTTCAAGAGCGCCCACAGTGTCCCATAATTCCCTGATCGGTGTTCCTTCTTTTGTCCCAACCAGCCAGTGAATACAGCCATCAATGTGATAACCCTGGCGATCCCAGCCAGTGCATTCTCCGCCAGCGGTGTGGTGTTTCTCCAGGATGGTGCTTTCAAAACCATTCTTTTGGGCAAAAATACCCGCGCTGAGACCTGCAATACCTCCACCAATAATTAAAATCTTTTTCATTTTTTATCTTCCTTTCTTTGAATCTGCTCAACCAGTAGTATTTGATCTCCCGTTTCCATTAACAGTTTTTCGAACTCCTGTTCATCAAGCCACGATGGTACATGTCCGTTGGCCACCATCGCTGAAAGCCCAAGCTGAAATATCCGCATTTTTAAAAGCAGCCTTCTCCGTTCTTCCATGGTCCAGTCTTTCATCTCGCTGTTGTCTTTGAGGGCTTCCACCATAACTTTTTCAGTTTCCTCATATGACGCCATATATGGGTTAGGCGTAAGGATCAATTCCCTGAATAATACCGGGTAATCTCTGGCAAAAGCCAGGCTGGCTCTTCCTATTTTTTTAAATAGGTTTTGCCCCTTTTGCTTTGCCAAAAGCTCTTCCGACAAGGCAAATACCATCCGGACCACAGCCTGGACCAGCTCTTCAATAGTTTCGAAATTAACGTAGATCGGTGCAACTGATGAATTAAGGCGGCTTGCTACGCTGCGGGCAGTTATTTTCGAAAATCCTTCTTCCTTAGCAATTTCGAAGGCCGCTTCTACTATATCTTCTCTGCTAAATTTACTCTTTGGCGGCATTATCAACACTCCCTTATATAACTTAAGTTATCTAACATATGTTATATATTAAACCATGTCTTACTTTCTGTCAAGGTGCATTTTATTATTTCGTAGGTCGAAATACCTTCTGTCATAACGGTGTAACTGAGCAGCATATAGGCTGCTAATACTTTACTTCTTCCTTCCTGTATGGTGATTGAAAATCATGAATTCAGGTGTTTAGTAGCTTTGAACTGTATTAAAAACGATTATCGCTAAATATTTATTGATAACCGTTTGCCGTGTACTATATTAAAATCATAAATGCCAGAGGTGAATTCGCGCTAAGTTTTAGCTCACACTCATCCTTCTTTGCAGCAGAAGTTAGCAAAAGATAGGTGTATTTGCTTGACATAAACATCAGAAGCATGGGTATAATCTTTACGAATCAACAAAAGAATAAAGCGGAGGCATTGTCATGAATAAGCTGTGGCTAATGATGTTTATATTTATTGCTATCTTGCTGAATGGCTGTTCCCAGGACTGCATTCCTTTGGAGGAATACCAAAAAATATTAAATGAAAAAGAAGCACTTGAACAAGCGCTTTATGAAAAAGATGAATATATTGATGTTCGGGTAAATGGCGAATTCACAGCAACCGTAAGGGCATTTTTACCTGATTATGTATTAGATGACAGCACTCCGTTAGTAGCGGTGCTTACGATATTTCAATCAGGTCCGTTTACGGTTCATATGAACGAAGAACTTATTTCTGAGCTTGAAGTCGGAGAAATTTATCGCTTTATAATTGAAGATACACTCATTGGGAAAAGCCACCAAATAACACCTTCTATCTTTGAAAAAGGAGTTCCACCGGTAGAAGAACTATTTTGCAAATACAATATACGCATAGAAAACTTTCGCAAACCACATGAAAATGAATTGGGATTAGAATCAGTGAACTTATACTGGGAAAGCTTACATTAAGATACCCACCTGACAAGAGCTGACTACTCCTTAAACATTAAACGATTTTGTAAAGACTTTTTACAGTCTGTTCACCTCATCTCTTATACAGCCCTTAATCAGCATAGTTTATTTAATTGAAGTAGCGCTAAACACTTAACAAAACCTCAATTTTAGAGAATATTTGATGTCCTGCCACGGCACACAGACCAGTGCGATAATTTCTATACTTAACTATCACATCTTTATTGTTTCTTTCTTTTTTCTTCCCAAATATGTTTCCGTTCATCAAAGCTTACTTCTTTATGCACCTGATGCAGCATCCAGAAATAACCGAATTTATCACTAAACATAGCATTTGATACACCGTAGTCAGGCATTTCAGTTATTGGCTGAACCTCGGTGCAGCTCTCACTCAGGGCCTTTGTATAAGTCTTATTAATGTCGGGCACCATTACATTAAACCATATCGGCTTAGGATCATCAGGCTTAGGTGCAATCATTTCAAACTGAGGGTTTTCATCCAAGAGATGAAATCTTACTCCATATAGGGAAAATACCACCTCGTTTTCACCCTGATCAAAATCAGTAACTTCAATTCGTTCAACATCAAATATTTTCTCGTATATCTCCAACGCTTCTAAACTGTTCGGCACAATCATATCAATTTCTACACCAACCACTATTCACTCACTCCTTTAGACAATTATTAACTACAGCCCATATTTTCAATTCAGTTAACATAGTGCTTTTTACAACCACGTTCCTGTAGGTATTTGCCGCGAGACGAATCACATTCTAATATCTATCTTGCTCCTGTTGTTAAAGCTGTTTGAAAACATATTACAGTCGTAATGATTTAACCGGTATAATAATTCGGCAGGCAAAGATAAGTGCTTTTCTTTGCAGTAAACCAATTGTTTCCAAGATAATGGTTGAAAATGTAGTGAATGCACAAAAAACCAACTCACAAAACATCGGAATAATTCTTGTCGAGTTTAACAGGGAGTGGGCCAACGGCCGCCGCTACTTCGATATGATCGGGTTTGAATTGTAGCTGCAAGGCCGGTCAGCTAATTAAAACATAGTGACAAGGATAATGTGATGCCGATGTTTCTAACCGAAAATGTTTTACACAAAATTACGGGCTTGATCATCCAATCCCTGATATTAAGTGTTCAACGCTATAAGTCTTTATCCGAGTAAATATATAGATTATTGAATGCTGCAGAAAAGTTGCCAACAACCCCGTCTCCCTGACACTACCCCTGACACTAATTGTTTGACCCTCCTAGGGCTGTTAATATCTCTTCAATATCCGGCAGCTGAGAGATTGGGTATATTTTTACAAACGACACCTTCTGGTTTTCATCAATAATGATATTCGCTCTTTCAGAGGTACCATTTTCTTCAATAAAAATGCCGTATAGTTTGGCAACCTCACCATGTTTCCAGAAATCACAAAGCAATTGGGTATGTTCAATATTTAAGCTTTTTGCCCAGGCTTTCTTGCAGGGCACAGAATCAACGCTGATTCCAAAAGCAATAGTATTAAGCTGATCAAATTCTTCTTTTTTTTCTTCCAGGGATTCCATCTGCTGGGCACACACCTTTGTCCAGGCCAGGGGATGGAATGACAGAAGTATCTTTTTACCTGAATAATCTTTCAAGGATATATCTTTCCCGTGCTGATCCTTTAAAGTAAATGATTTAGCTAAATCTCCGACTTTCACGGTCATTAAATAAAGCCTCCTTGATAATTTAGAACAGCCTTGTCAGACACTTTCAACATTTATGCAGCTCATGCGGCCTGATTCCGGCTACCCCACTAGTTTTTCCGGCTCGGTATATTTTACTCATCAAACGCTTCCAGGCGGGAACATAAGAACATTCCGGTTTAGCCTTTATAAAACTTTCACGGCATTCTTCTGAACAAAAGCTATACACATTGCATTCAGACTCATTATGCTTTACATCTTGCGACAGGCATAAATCTTCATCACCACAAACGACCTGGCTTAAAACTTCCTCACCTTCAAAAATCTGCCTGCTGCATACCGGACAACTTCTTTCATGATCACCCTGTTCTAACATGGCTATACTCCTCCTTTTTCAAAGTTATAAAACATTTACTATGGATATAGTATACATTACCGGGCAAGCATTGTCAAATACTGAGAATAAAACGGTTTTTCACAATATCCCTAATTATGGCATTTATTTTATGGGCGTCTGGAATATCCTTCTGTTTTCCTGGATCTCGGTGGATGATCAGCTAGTTCATTTTGAAATTGAGAAGATTAGATGCAGTTTACTCTCTATTACGCCCTTGTTTTCCAGCGGAAAGCTGAAATTCCGGCGATTATAGTAATAACCATGTATGTTGTTACCCAGATTAATTCAGTATTGATTGCTCATCCGCGGGTTGCTGGACACTAAGATAAAAAGCTATAATAACCTAGTAGCTATACAATTCTTAGGAAAACAGGTGTAACAATGAAGCAAAAATTAAGACGCTTAATTATTTTTCTTTCACTATTTTTTTTCCCGGTTACCATGAACTATTTCTCTCCCTACCTGCCGGTTGATGGCGCTTTCAGGGGAGTAATAACGGGCAGTGCCTTATTCTTTATTTTACTCCTTATTGCAGCCGTTTTTTTGGGCAGAGCCTGGTGCGCATGGTTATGCCCGGTAGCAGGTTTAAGTGAAATATGCATGTCAATCAACAAAAGGCCTGCTGCTGTGAATAAACTAAGAATAATTCGTTACAGCATTTTTAGTTTATGGGTTATTGCTCTTGCTAGTGGCTTTATTTTGGCCGGTGGAGTTAAGGAAGTAAACATCTTTTATATGACAGAAAACTATATCTCCATTGATGAGCCTTTCAAATATATTACCTATTATTTTGTATTATTAATCCTCTTCGGGCTCTCAATCTGGCTGGGACGCAGAGGAGCCTGTCATTCAATCTGTTGGATGTCACCCTTTTTAGTCGGAGGTTTGAAAACCGGGAAAATGCTTAATCTGCCCCGGCTTAAAATTGCAACCACTCCATCTCTCTGTATAGATTGTAAAAAATGCAACAAGGTGTGTCCAATGAGTATCGATATTAACTATGAGATGAAATCAGGGGAGATTAAATCTACAGATTGTATCCTCTGTGGGGAGTGTGTGGATACCTGTCCAGAAAAAGCCCTTAAGTTCAACTTTGGAATCAGCGCTAACCACAAGCCCTAATAATTCCCATCAAGATCCAGGAACCAGATGACCGGGAAGCCTGATAATATTTACTCCAGAGGGGAGTAGTGCCAGAAGAGCAAGCTTAAATTGTCAACAACCCCGTCCCCCTGTCAATTCCCCTGTCAATTTAGCACAGCAAACAACAGCTTTGAAAGTAACCGGGGATCTTTATCCCCTGGGTTTTTTTCCACACCGGTCATTACATCAATAAATTTTGCACCTGTTGAAGTTAGAATACCACGAACATTTTCATGAGTAATACCACCGGCAACGATAACCGGTTTCGAAGACAATTTAATGATCTGCCTGACAAAACTGTTGTCGAATGCAGTTCCTTTTGCAGCAGCATTAGCAGGAGATCTTGAATCGGCAAGTAATGCGTAAATGCTGGTTTTATGCAAGGCTTCAACTATAGTTTTTATATCAGTAGCTCCAAATTGAGCAAGGCGATCTTCTTTTAATGATGGTACGGTTTTGATCACTTTTATATCCATCTTTTCCAGAGCATTTGTAATGATATTCGTATCCTCCAGACTCTCCTGGTAATGCAACTGGACCATAGACGGCTTCAGCTGAGCAGCTAATGAGATCACTTTATCCGGACTCCCCCCGGTAACAATGCAACTCTTATGGGGTGAATGGACTTTTTTAATCAAGCTTGCAGCAGTGTTACGATTTAAATTCCAGGGAACGATTACCGGATATTCGGTAACAAAACCAAGAATATCAACTCCCTTGTCAATGCACAGAATAACATCCGATCCCTTCATTAAACCGCAAATCTTAACAGTAACTTTTTTCATCAAACCCTATTCCCTCTTCCACCACTGAATTTCCAGTAACATTTAAGCATATCTTCTGCCTGCCAGAGTGCCGTACCAACCAGGACAGCATCAGCACCAGCCTTAATTGCCACTTCCACATCTTCTGGTGTTCGAATAGCACTCTCACTGATCAGCACTGCTTCCGGCGGTGCATGTGCTGCAAGCAGCTCAGTAGTGGATACATCTCCATTATCTCTTTCCAGTTCAAGGATATTACGGTTATTAATTCCCACAAGCTTTGCTTTCATTTTGCCGGCCCATTGCAAATCCTCGCATGAATGTGTTTCAACCAGTGGCTCAAGTTCGAGCCTTAAAGCCTCTTCATATAACCTGGTCAGATCTGCAAGGGTATGAGCTGCGCAAATTAATAAAACTGCTTCCGCCCCGCACTCCTTTGTTATCCTTAGATCATCAGTGTTGTGAATAAAATCTTTGCGTAAAACCGGCAATCTGGTCTCCGCAGCCACCCTTTTTAAAAGCTGCAGGGAACCGCCAAAGTTTTCCGGCTCAGTTACTACAGAAAATGCAGGTGCGCCTTCCGCAGCCAGTTTCCTGACCACTTCAATTGGATCTCTGCCCCGAAAAAGATCTCCTTCACCGGGGGAATACTTTTTCAGATCCGGTATAACCGGAATGTATCCCATTTCTTTTCTCGTTACTATCGCCTCGGAGAATTTGGTATTCATCTATCTACTCCCCGAAAGAATTTGACATTAAACAAAGCTGATCCAGCTTCTTTTCCGCTTGTCCGTTATCAATTAGTACGCCGGCGAGAGCAATACCGTCCTTAAAGTCAACAGCTTTTTCTCCCACAACCAGTGCTCCGGCAGCATTTAGTAAGATCGCATTTCGCCTGGGGCCAGTATCTTCACCAGCAAAGACACTGCGGATTGTTTTTGCATTTTCCTCCGGGGTAGCTGTTTTGATATCCTCTAGAGTGCATCGGTCCATACCAAAATCCTCGGGTTCTATTTCGTAAGATCTGATTTGTCCGTTCTTCAATTCATTTATCCGTGTTTTACCCAACAATGATATTTCATCCAAACCATCTAGCCCAAAAACAAACATAGCCCGGGTATAACCAAGCTCTTTAGCAACATAAGACACCGTATCAAGAAGCTCCGCCTTATATACACCCAGGATATGCCTCGAAGCAAAAGCAGGATTGATCAGCGGCCCGATAATTGTATAAAAAATAGTCTTAATACCGAGGTCTGTCTCCGCAGGCAGCACTTTACACATGACCGGATGGAACAGGGGAGCATATATAAAGGCTATACCAATCTCCTCTATCAATTTTTCCGCCTCTACCGGGGTCAGGTTAATATTAACTCCCATGGCTTCCAACACATCAGCGCTACCTGACAGACTTGAAATAGAGCGGCTGCCGTGTTTGGCAATCGGAATTCCTGCTGCTGCCGCCACAATAGCTGTTGCTGTAGAAATATTAAAAGTGCTTAAACCGCCGCCGGTTCCGCAGGTATCCATGAGATCAACAGTAACATTGGGCTTTAAGGGTATACAGTTTTCACGCATTGCCCTGGCTATCAATGATATTTCCTGCAAGGTTGCACCCTTCATCAAAAGGGCAACCTGCAACCCCGCAATTTGAACATCACTAACCTCATCGCTTCTAATCGCACTGATCAGTTCAGATATCTCCTGTTCGTTCAACTCCTGGTGGGTTGTTGCTTTGCTTAGTATATTTTTATACATGGTCAAATCTTCTCCTTTTTTTTATTACCCTTATTTAATCGAATCTTCCACAGCCTGTATCATTGCTTTTACATACTCAACCACCGGCTCTATGCAGTTCCGGCCATGTTGTTCAACCAGCTTGACAATGGCACTGCCAACAATAACCCCGTCCGAGATTCCGGCCATGCAGCCTGCCTGTTCGGGGCTTGAAATACCAAACCCAATAGCACAGGGAATATCGCTTACCTCGCGGACATTCTCAATCATTGCTGTAAGATCGGTTGAGATATCTCGACGCATACCGGTTACACCAAGTGAAGACACACAGTAGATAAACCCCCGGGCTTCCCGGGCAATCCTCGCTATGCGTTCTTCCGAAGTAGGCGAGATCATCGATATTAAGTCTATTTGATTTTTTTCACAGATGTCTGCCAGCTCATCTTTTTCCTCAAAAGGCAGATCAGGTACAATAATTCCATCAATACCACATTGCCTGCAGCGGTTTAAGAAACGCCCTTTTCCATAAGTAAAAACAGGATTAAAATAAGTCATAAAAAGCAGGGGGATATCGGTTTTTTTTCGAGCCCCTGTAATCATGGCAAATAGCTTATCCGTAGTGCATCCATTTTTCAGAGCCCGCTCATCGGCATCCTGAATCACTACCCCCTCTGCAACAGGGTCTGAAAAAGGGATACCAATTTCAATTAAATCAGCACCGGCATCCGCCAGGGCAATAATTAGTTTTTCAGTTGTTTCAAGGTCAGGATCACCACCGGTAATAAAAGGTATAAAAGCTTTACCCTGTTTGAACGCTTTACGTATTCTACTCATTGATAACCGCCCCCCTGTAAGTGGCAACTGCTGCAACATCTTTATCCCCGCGGCCAGAAAGATTAATAACAATAACCTGATCTTCGCTCATCGTCGGACCAATTTTCCGGGCATAAGCAACAGCATGAGCACTTTCCACTGCCGGGATAATTCCCTCAATCCGGGCAAGATATTCAAAGGCACTCACCGCTTCAGCATCAGTTACTGGCATATATTGCGCTCTTTCGGTATCAAAAAGGTGAGCATGCTCCGGCCCTATACCCGGGTAGTCAAGCCCTGCAGAAATAGAGTAAACCGGGGCAATCTGACCGTATTTGTCCTGGCAGAAGTATGATTTCATACCGTGAAATACCCCAACTGAACCGGTAGTTATTGTAGCTGCATTTTTTTCTGAATGAACACCGAATCCAGCAGCTTCACATCCAATCAATTTTACCGATTGATCCTGAATAAACTCATAAAACGCGCCGATTGCATTGCTGCCTCCTCCAACGCAGGCGATTATTGCATCGGGCAATTTGCCTTCGGCCTGCTGAATCTGCTGTTTGATTTCAATGCCAATAATTTTTTGGAAATCCCGCACTATGGTCGGAAACGGATGCGGTCCCATCACAGAACCAAGAACATAATGAGTGTCGTCAATGCGCGCCGTCCATTCACGCATAGTTGCATTAACCGCATCTTTTAATGTCATCGTACCGCTGGTTACCGGATGAACAGTGGCACCAAGCAGCTCCATGCGAAAAACATTTAAAGATTGACGCTCCATATCTTCCTTCCCCATGTAAATATCACAGATCATATCCATCAGAGCCGCTGCTGTAGCAGTAGCAACCCCGTGCTGACCTGCCCCTGTTTCAGCGATTACCCGTTTCTTCCCCATCCGCTTCGCCAGCAGAACCTGCCCCAAGACATTGTTAATTTTATGTGATCCGGTATGGTTCAAATCTTCTCTTTTGAGATAGATCTTTGCCCCTCCCAAATCCCTGGTCATCTGTTCTGCATAATATAAGCGCGATGGCCTACCTGCGTAATTATTAAGTAAACCATTTAGCTCATCCTGAAAGTCGAGGTCATTGGCATAATATTCGTATGCCTCTTCAAGCTCCTTTACCGCTTTAATCAACGTTTCCGGAATATATTGCCCTCCAAAAATGCCGAATCTTCCTTTTTTCATACCATACACTCCCCGGTAATATTTATTATTTCTCCAGCCCGTAAAATATAAAAAGCTTTTGCCCTTTTTTCCAGGACAAAAGCTTATCACTTCTGCGGTGCCACCTAAATTGATGCAATTGCATCCACTCATTTTCGTACTATCATACGAATTCCCTTGATAACGGGCGGAAATCCCGTTGGTCATTACCAGCCTCTTTCCGAGACCTTCCTACCACCTTCATGAGTCCATTCCATACAACGCTGCTTATTGCCTTTTCACCACCGGCAATTCTCTGCAAAGCAAACTGTTGTATGTACTCTTCTCAATCAACAGTTTTCGATTATGTTTCTTCAATTTACAGCACCTGCTCAAATTTGTCAAGGATTTTTAAGCGATCAAGCCATCCCCATAAAAAAGAATGCATCTAGAAATCACTCAGTGGAGAATCCATCTCAACATCTTGGAAGTTTCTGACAACCCTCTTTGAAAAAGTTGTCAATAACCCCGTCCCCTTGACAACTACGGAATAACAACAATCAACAAAAGAACCGTCTCCCTGTGTTTTATTCTGTTTGAGTTTGTGAATGTTCTTGATATATTTCAACACAACTGTTATATTAGATAAAATTACAGCTGTGCTGTAAATTTAAGAGGCAACAACCATGGATGAAGTCAGCAGAATGATCCGAAAAATTCGCTTAGCGAAAAAAATAACCCTGCAAAACCTCAGTAAAAAAACAGGCTTATCGGCAAGTTTTCTTTCGCAGGTTGAAAGAGGTGAGTCGAACATGACGATCACTTCTTTGAAGAAAATTGCCTCTGCACTTGGTGTATCAATAAAAAATCTTTTTCCGGATGAAGAAAATACAGTATATGCAAGGAAATTAGAAGAACAGCAAAACGTTGACATCGGTGGGTCCGGCACCAGCCATAAGCGCCTTAGCGGCATTTTTGATGGTCGCTTACTTGAAGCAATTGTCAGTGTCTATAAACCAGGCGTTGTGAATACTGAAGCGATTGCTCATAAAGGAGAAGAGTTCGTTTATGTCCTTGAGGGTGAAGCGTTAATTACAGTTGATGGTCAAAAGTATATTGTCAGCAAGGGTGAGTCAATCCATTATCCTTCAACATTGGAGCACTGCGTATCGAGCAATAGTGATTCAGAATTGAAGCTACTTTACGTTTTAACACAGTTTCTGTTTTAAGAATAGTGTTGAATATATCCCAGTATTTATACATACTTAAAAATTGAATGGAGACAGGAAATGAAAATAATCAGTGACAGCAAATTAGATACAACCACTCATGAAGGTTACCTGATGCAGCTTGCGTTTGAAGAATCAAGTAACACTGACAAAAAAGTAACCTTTGGCAAAGCAGTAATTCGACAGAACGCAAAAATTCCCCGACATGGCTTTGGGGCTCATGAACAGAATGAGTTTTCGTATATCATAAAAGGAAGTCTAAAAGTTTTTTCTAATAATGAGAGCTCTTATGTAAAGGCTGGTGATTATTCTTTCATTCCAGCCGGCCAAGAACATCGTTGTGAAAATGTGGGCAGTGAAGATTGTGAATTAATATGGGTCTTGGTTTAATCTGAAAGCCGGGGTTTGAAAGTTTGAAAGCACAATTGAAGATGTCCTGTTATTAGAATTAAGGTTATAAAAAATCGGGCTTGCCGATTGTGAGACAGATATGATGATAAATAGCAGAGAAAGAAATAACAACAGTTTGTTGGAGTTAAAGAACCTTACCGTCCGGTTTAGGACAGTAGAAGGCGTTCATAACGCTGTTCGTAATGTAGACCTGAGATTACAGCCTGACGAGGCTTTGGGAATAGTCGGTGAAAGTGGCAGTGGTAAAAGTGTAACCGCTCTTTCAATTATGCAACTGATTCCCAATCCTCCCGGTGAAATAGTCAACGGCCAGATTATTTATAACAACAAAGATCTACTGAAAATTCCGGATGAAGACATGAGGAATATTCGCGGCAATGATATTTCTATGATCTTTCAGGAACCGATGACATCATTGAACCCGATTCATACATGTGGACGGCAGATCATGGAGCCGCTTTTAACCCACCAAAATTATGGTAAAAAGCAGGCTTCTGAGCGGGTGCATGAATTGATGCAACTTGTGGGAATACCACTTCCGGCTCAGCGGTTTAAGGAATACCCCCATCAACTTTCGGGCGGAATGCGGCAAAGAATCATGATTGCCATGGCTCTGGCCTGTCGGCCCAAGCTTCTTTTAGCTGATGAACCTACAACTGCTCTAGATGTTACGATACAGGCACAAATTTTGGATTTAATGATGCAGCTACGCCAGGAGATAAATACAGCAATAATTCTGATCACCCACGACCTGGGCATTGTAGCAGAAATATGTGACCGCGTGGCGGTAATGTACGCAGGTCAGGTGGTCGAGAATAACTCAACAAGTGCTTTATTCACAAAACCGTATCACCCTTACACCGAGGGACTGTTGCGGTCAATACCGAAGATTGGTAAAGAGAAAACCAAGCTTGTTGCCATCGAAGGAACTGTACCTAGCCCGTTCAACATGCCTGTTGGGTGCAGTTTCCAGCCGAGATGCTCTTACGCAATGAGTATTTGCAAAGAGAAAAGTCCTGACTTGTATGAAGTAACGGGGGGTGGGGAAGTTCGTTGCTGGAGGTATGTATAGAGATACTTTGTAACTATGCTAGGAGGATAGAATGTGTGTGACAGGGCTATAGTGAGGGTTGAAAAACTTAAGCAGTATTTCCATTCGGAAGGCAGCTTTGCGTTCAGACCAAAATATATCAAAGCTGTTGATGATGTTTCCTTTAGTGTATATGCCGGTGAAACTCTGGGCCTGGTCGGTGAATCGGGTTGCGGCAAAAGCACCCTTGGAAGGAGCATCATGGGTCTTTATAGCCCCACTGCCGGACAGATCTTTTTTAAGGATCAAAATATCAATAAACTTAACAGACGCCAACTTAAAAATGTTCGCAAAAAGATGCAATTTATTTTTCAGGATCCGAGCGCTTCTTTAAACCCCAGAAAAACGGTAGCCCAGATTTTATATGAACCACTTCATATTCATCAGGTAGGGAGTAAAAAAGAAGGACTAAAAAAAATAGCCGAACTGCTGGATTATGTTGGGCTTTCATCATACCACCTCAGCCGCTATCCGCACGAAATGTCCGGCGGGCAAAAACAGAGAGTGGGAATAGCAAGAGCACTGGTTCTAAATCCCAGCCTGGTGGTTTGTGATGAAGCGGTTTCAGCGCTTGACGTATCTATTCAAGCCCAAATAGTAAATTTACTTGAAAGCTTACAAAAAACATTTAAACTTACCTACTTGTTTATTTCACATAATCTTAGTGTCATTCATCATATAAGCGACCGTGTTGGTGTTATGTATCTCGGCAAATTAGTAGAAATAGGTAGCCATTCGGATGTATACAAAAACACACTGCATCCCTACACCATGGCGCTCATATCAGCAATCCCGGTGGTCGACCCAAGTCAGCGCAAAGAAAGAATTATTCTCAGGGGAGACGTGCCCAGTCCGGCTAACCCGCCGGCAGGCTGCCGTTTTCATACAAGATGCCCTCAAGTTGATAGCATTTGTCTACAGGTGGAACCACCTCTCGTCCAGAAAAAACCCGGACATATGGTCGCCTGTCATTTTGCTTGATAATGTGGGACATTGCATATTGATGTGTAAACCACGTGAGAAGGTGTGCAAACACATCTAAAAGTACCAGTTTTAAAAAATACAAAAGTATCAAAATGGAGGTTAACGGTATGGTTAAAAAGAAATTGCTTCCGGTAATTGCTATCTTGATTGTGGTTGCTTTTTTAGCAGGAGGATGCGGAACTGGAGAGCAGGATCAGGGCGAAGGTGCGCCAACAGAAACTACTGATGAAATAAAACAGCTTATTGTTGCTGTAGATCCAGACTACAACACCTTTGATCCAGGTCTGGCATATGAGCTTTACGGAATGATGGTATTAAATCCTGTCTATGAAACTCTGGTGCATTTTGTTGACACCATCGATGTTCCAAAATACGGTATTGCTGAAAGTCATGAAGTAAGCGAAGACGGGCTTGTTTATACTTTTAAACTGCGCCCCGGTATTAACTTCGCCAGCGGAAACCCACTGACATCAGAAGATGTAAAGTGGAGCATCGAACGGATGATCAGTCTGGATGGCAACGGTGCATTTATGGCTAAAGATATAGCTTCGATCGAGGCACCTGATGATGAAACTGTCATAATTACCCTGACAGAGCCGGATGCTTCTTTCCTGGTTAAGCTCACCTATAATGCTTTTGCTGCTATTGACAGCGCTCTCGCAATGGAGCACGGTGCTTCCAACGATGCGCAAAATGATACAGCCAAGCTATGGTTTGATAACAACTCGGCAGGTTCCGGCCCTTACATGATCGAATCATATGACCCAGCTGTTGAAGTTGTCTTGGTCCGTAATGATAATTACTGGGGCGAGGCACCATATTACGACAGAATTTCCCTGAAAAGTATTGCCGATCCGGGAACCCAGTTAATGATGCTGCAAAAAGGTGATATTGATATTGCTTTTAATCTCGGACCTGAGCATGTAAAACAGCTATCTGGTGTTGAAGGTGTTGATATACTGAGCGCCCAATCGATGACCATATCATTTCTGTTAATGAACAGAGACCCTGCAGTGGGTGGCCCCATGGCCAATCCTGATGTTCAAAAAGCAGTTCGCCTGGCCCTCGATTACAAAGAAATTCAGGCTCTCGCCGGTGAAGGTGCCGTTACACCTGTGGCTCCCTTCCAAATTGGCTTCTTAGGCACAGTTCCACCAAGAGATCCAAATACTGCCCGTGATGTTGAAGCGGCACAAGCACTAATGGAACAAGCGGGGTACCCGGAGGGATTTTCCGTTACCCTCGAAGTACCTACTGTATCAGTAGAAGGACTTGACCTGCCCACACTAGCCCAAAAAATACAGAATGACCTTTTAGATATCGGTATCACTACCGAAATAGTTACAAGCGATATAATGGTGGCACTTGATCCTTACCGTTCCGGACAACAGGCATTCTCACTTTGGTACTGGGGCCCTGATTACCCGGATCCAAACAACCAGCTGGCATTTCTACCAGGCAACTCTGTAGGTTTACGCGCAAACTGGACCACAGAAATGAATCCTGAGCTTGCCGAACTAGGCCGCAAGACTGCTGTAGAAGTTGATCCAGATATTCGTGCCCAGTATCTTGAAGAAATACAAATGATGATGGATGACGATACCGCATTTGCTATGCTGCTTCAGTTCGCCCGCCAATTTGCAGTGCGTGACAATATTGAAGGGGCAGACTACATCGATCCTTACAGAATAGACCTGCGTCAAGTTAGAGAAAAGTAAGAAAAACGAGGCAGGTAGATAAACTGTCTACCTGCTCTGTTTTTAAAAAAGGTATATTGGGAGTGAATTAGAGTGGGCTTTTTAAAATATTTTCTCAGAAGACTGGTCTTTTTGGTAATCCTTATTATTGGAGTATCGCTAGTTGTTTTTATCATTTCCCACTCTGTTCCCAGTGATCCTGTTTTGGCCAATCTAAGCCAGCGTAATATTGACAACGAGGAAATGGTGGAAGCTTTTAGGACCAAATGGGGCCTGGACCAACCAAAACATATTCAATATTTTACCTATATAGGAAACCTTGCAAAAGGCGATATGGGTATCTCTATTTTAACCCAGCGACCGGTATTAGATGATCTAAAGCGATTCTTTCCTGCCACAATCGAATTGGCCTTTTTTGCAATGCTGATTGCAGTATTTTTTGGAATTATTTTCGGTATAATATCATCTTTGAAAAGGAATAGTTTTATTGATCAGGTATTGAGATTTGTTTCGGTTATCGGGGTATCCGTGCCCAGTTTTTGGCTTGCCTTAGTATTTCTTTTGGTATTTTATGTTAATTTGGGGATCGCCCCGGGTCCCGGTAGAATTAGCCCTTATTTTACCGCACCCCCGGCCGTAACTAACGCTTTTGTACTGGATGCGGTAATTGCTGGCAATTGGCCTCTGGCTTTAAATGCCCTGCATCATCTAATGCTTCCTGCACTGGTGCTGGGTATGTTTTCAATGGGCTTGATTACCCGCACAACCCGTTCCAGCCTACTGGAAGTGTTATCCACAGATTTTATCCGTACTGCACGGGCTAAAGGGATTACAGAAAAACTGGTCGTAATCAGACACGCCCTGGGTAATGCCTTAATTCCCGTTGTAACCGTTATTGGCCTTGCTTTTGGCAACCTTTTAGGTGGTATGGTTTTGGTAGAAACAATTTTTGCCTGGCCGGGTATTGGCCAGTATGCTTTCAAAGCAGCAAGTACCCTTGATTTCCCTGCAATTATCGGTGTGTCAATCTTAATTGCCGTTAACTATCTATTCATTAACTTACTAATCGATATTCTTTACGGGGTTTTAGATCCAAGAGTGAGGTACAAATAAATGCTAATAAGATTGATGAAAAATAACTTATTATTCTCAGTTGGAATTATAATTTGTTTCCTCTGGATAATTGTTGCACTGTTAGCGCCGACGATTACGCCATATAACCATTTAGAACAGAATATGGAAAGTCGTTTTCAAAGTCCAACTTCAGATCACTTGTGCGGAACAGACAGTCTCGGCAGAGATGTATTCAGCCGCATCCTGGTCGGCAGTCGAATATCTCTGATTGCAGGCGTAATGACCATTGCCCTGGCCTCTTTGGTGGGAGTTATTTATGGAGGAATAGCAGGCTATATCGGTGGGTGGGTAGACGAAATAATGATGCGGGGAGCGGAAATGGTAATGTCTTTTCCAGCCATTATCCTTGCAATGACAATCGCCGCGGCTTTAGGGCCAAATCTTTACAACACCCTGCTGGCGATGGTGGTTATCTGGTGGCCAAACTATGCCCGCGTGATGCGCAGTATGGTTATTGCCACAAAAGAAAACGAATATGTATTAGCAGCAAAATCTCTTGGCATGTCACATTTCCGTATATTCTTCAACGAAATTCTTCCTAATTGTCTCGGTTCAGTCCTGGTATTAGCCACGCTTGATTTTGGCAATGCTATTTTGCTATTTTCAGGTCTCAGCTTCTTGGGTTTGGGGTCTCCTCCTCCTGCTCCTGAATGGGGTGCCATGGTTTCCGATGGGGTATTAAATTTTAATTATTGGTGGATCGGAACATTCCCTGGCATAGCCATCCTGACTATGGCTGTGGGTGCAAACTTTATTGGAGATGGCATGCGTGATTTCCTTGATCCCCGCCTGCGCAAAGAATTGTAAAACAACAAAATAGAAACGTCCCTCTGTGTCTAACAATAGTATTCTTCCCATACCCGATACAATGCCCGAATACCTTCTTCAATTTGCACATGGGTTAAATGCCCATATCCCAGAAGAAGCTTATCCATGTGCTTGTCTGCCGTTGAGCAATATTGTATTACAGTAGCTATTCTTATACCTGCATTCCTGCATTCACTGATAAACTCCCTGCCGAATGTAATCCCCGGAAACTGTAGCGATAGATGAAGGCCGGAAGCATCGCCCCAGGGCTTTACCAAACTTCCAAATGTATGCTCGACGGAGCTTAAAAGAATCTTTCTTTTTTCGCCGTAAACACGGCGCATTCTCTGAATATGTTTATCCATTTTTCGGCTATGCAGAAATTCAGTCAGTGCTACTTGTTCTAAAATTGAATTTTGCACATCCAGATAATTCCGACCATGCTCCCATTTTTCCTGCAATTTCCCGGGTAATATTACAAACCCTATTCGCAGGGCAGGAAACATAGTTTTACTGAAAGTACCTACATAAACTACATGTGAAAAATCCATGGAGTAGATTGGACTGATCGGAGAACCGGAATACCGGAACTCACTATCGTAATCATCCTCAATTATATAGCAGTTATTATCGCAGGCAAGCCTGATCAGCTCAGCCCGGCGACCCGCCGGAAGAATGCCACCCAAGGGGAATTGATGAGATGGCGTTACATATATGGCTGACAATTTATTATCTTGTATAGTGGAAACATCGGCTCCCTGATTATCAGTCGCCATCCATTGCAATGGGTACCCCCTATCTTCAATAACTGTTCGAATTCCCGGGTGCGAAGGGTTCTCCAGCACAAATGAAAATTTATCTTTATTAAGAATGTCCACCAGCAGGTGAAGCGCTTGCGTTGCACCCGATGTAATATAAATATCTCCCGGTTGCACTTCCATACTCCTGCTGCGCAACAACCAACCGGCAATTTCTTCACATAGAGGCTCATAACCTCTTGGGCCACTGTATCCCAATTGCTGAGCAGGTAAGCAGCTTGCTGCGTTGTTAATCATTTTACTCCATAATTTCCAGGGGAAAAGAGATAAATCAGGCTGCCCTGTTTTAAAATCCCATACGATAGGGTTGTGTTCTTTTTTTCTTTCTTTCTTATGTTCAGTATTTCCTGGTGTAATATGTAACCCTTCAGCTACTCTTGAAGACGCACCCTGACGACTGATAATAAAACCTTCCGTCCAGAGCATATCATAAGCTTCACAAACGGTATTTCTGGAAACACCCAGACCCTTTGCCAGTTCACGTGTTGATGGCAATACTTCGCCCTCCGGAAACCGACCGGTCAGGATCTGTTGTTTAAAAGATGAATAAATCTGCCGAGCCAGGCCAACTTCACTGTTATAACGCAGTTTAACTCCCCACATCCCAACGCCTCCAACTGGAACTATAATTATGGTCTATAAGTGGCACTTTTATTAGTCCAGTTATTATTATAGCATTGTAGAAAGAATTTCTCATATCGTGATCTGCGGTAGAATATTGTGCGGTGAAAGGTGCTGGATATGGATGGTATTAAGGGTAAAATATACTTGTTACTTGCCTTTTCACTGGCGGGCACCTCAGTTGTAACAGGATCGATCTTATCTGAAAAACTAAGCAGTTTTACAATAACTACCGTAAGTTTAGGAATTATGATTTTTTGTTTGTTTCCTTTTTATAGAATAAAAATGGTTCAAACGATTCGCTTGCTTAAAAAAAATGACTGGAAACTGATTATAATGCAAGCAATCTTTGGGATATTTCTGTTCAGAGTCTTCCTGCTGTTTGGTGTAAGCATAACAAGCACATTAGAAGCAGGAATATTAGTTGGAACTACACCTGCAATCACCTCAGTGCTGGCTTATTTTGTATTAAGAGAAAAATTATCATACTGGACAGCGCTGGGTATTGGATTTACTGTTGCAGGCATTATTTTGTTGCAGGGTATTAATCAATCTCCCATTCAGCTAACCGTTTATCATGTTTGGGGGAATATGCTCATTCTCGGCGCTGCGGCAAGTGAAGCTGTTTTCAGTATTATTTCGAGAAGGCACAGGTTAAAAATGCAGCACCATTCAAGCGTGCAAATTCACCCAATGGTCCAAGTTTTACTGGTATCAATAATTGCGTTTATTCTATCTATCGCCCCGGCTTTAAGGGAACAACCTTTTGCGGCATTACAAGTTATTGGGCTGCAGGAGTATTTGGCTTTAGGATGGTATGGGATGATTGTAACCGCCTTAGCTTTTTACTTTTTCTATGAAGGGGTAAAACGTTGTGATGCGTATACTGCTGCAGCGTTTTCGGGGGCAATTCCGCTTACTTCTGTACTACTGTCGCTGTTCCTTTTGAAAGAACCGCTGGGGCTTGTACAGTGGGCAGGAGGAACCCTGATTATAGTTAGCATGCTGCTAATTGCTAAAAGCCATAATTCGGAGATAATTAAAGATATAAATGTTTCACCTGAGCAGCGGCGGCTTAATATCTGGTAAAATATTAGAATATGGGAGGATAATATGCTTACTATTGATGAAAAAGTTCGTGCTGTATATCCCGGAGCAAAAATGGGAATCATGGTTATTAAAGATATCTCTTATTCAAGCTTAATTCCTGAACCGATGATAACTGAATTTCGTAATAATTTATACGGAAAGTATGCACATTTAGAAAGAAATGAGTTAAAAAAGCTTTATCCGGTAGATGTATATATCACCTACTACAAAAAGTTTGGATATAACTATCATCTTCTGGCACAGCTGGAATCTGTGCTTAAAGGGAAAAAATCGATGAAATCTGCTTCGGGGCTGCTGCTGGCAATGTTTCTATCAGAGTTAGACGGAATGTTACTAACTGCCGGCCATGATTTCACTAAATTACAATTACCCTTACAGCTAAAAATCGCAGACGGCACAGAGTTTTACCAATCTATATCTGAAAAAGAGGTAGTCACTGTTAAAAATGATTTAATACTATGTGACAGTAAAGGCCCTGTATCGAGCATTTTAAGAGGTCCCGATTATAAAAGCCGAATCACCTCATCCACCACGGAAGTGCTTTTCTCAATATACGCGCCCCCGGATATAGATGCAGATTATATCAAAGACAATCTGCTTAAATTGGAGAAAAGCATCAGCACATTGTCGCTTTCATCCAGAACAGATCTACTGCAGGTATTCTTTTGATGTCCGGGGTTGAATAGGGTTGTTTAAAATTGAGTCTTCTCTTTACCATCCATAATTCGAACACCCCAGGGGTAGGACGGAAATTTGCGATCTATTGAAAAGCAGATGAAGTAAGCCATGAAATTAAAAACAAGACAGAGCGAGAGTCGCCTTACTGCTGCTTATTGTGTGGGCATATTTACTTGCGGTATTATTAAACTATACAGTATTTCTTGTTCAAGCTCTCATGAATTGGAGTTTGTGGATAACAATAGCTACGCTAATAATCGGACTGTTAACTTGGTTCGACAATTTTAATTGGATTTGGCGTGGTTGATGAACCTGAGAAGGAGCTTACGCTACTCTTGAAAAGGTAAGAGATACTATATTAATTTCACTGCCGGAACACGTATAAACCATGTTTTGTCAGTATGCTGAGAGGTGATTAATATGAAAAAAAATTGATTAAAACAGCCATTGTGCTATTAGCATTGTTTACTCTAGTATATATAAACAATAGTTCTCTTTTCGTTGCTGACACATCAAAACCACCTTTTTTGTTAGCTCATCGCGGGCTTGCTCAAACCTTCCCCATGGATGGGATAATCGGAGATACAAATACAGCAGAAATTATCTATGAACCAGAACACCCATTTCTTGAGAATACTATTGACTCAATTGCTGCTGCTTTTGCCGAAGGTGCGGATATGGTTGAACTTGATATACATCCAACTGTGGATGACCAATTTGCAGTTTTTCATGACTGGGTATTAGATCATCGTACTGATGGCACCGGGGTTACAAGAGAGCATACCCTGGCCCAGCTCAAGAAGATAGATATTGGTTATGGATACACTGCAGATGGCGGGAGGACTTTTCCTTTCCGTGGCAAAGGAATCGGCTTAATGCCAAGTTTGGATGAGGTTCTGGCCACATTTTCTGAGCATGAACTACTTATCCACATAAAAAGTAATGATCCTGATGAAGGAGAACTATTAGCTCATTACTTATCAACTATTTCTGAAACAGAGCTAAATTATTTAGCTGTCTATGGCGGAGATGAACCTATTGCTGTTTTACAAGACAGACTGCCCCAATTACGAGTAATGTCAAAAAAATCAATGCAAAAAGCACTTCTGGCATATATGGTTACTGGTTGGACCGGCTATGTACCGCCTTCCATACACAATGCATTTATAATCTTGCCCCAAAATTATGCGCGATTCCTCTGGGGTTGGCCGCACAGATTTATACAAAGAATGAATAGAGTAAACACACAATTTATTCTTGTGAACGGTGACGGCCAATGGTCTGAAGGATTTGATACTATAGAAGATCTAGAGCAGCTACCTGAGAACTATAGTGGTGGTATTTGGACTAATAGAATAGACATTATTGCACCGGTGCTTAGAGATTAGTGTTTCATCTTTAGGGAATTTATGATGTCCTTTCACAGTGGACTGACCGGCAAGGCAGCCACCGCAGAAAAACCTGGCCGTTTTTTTAAGTGTATTACCCATCATATTGCCGTTTCGTATGAACTGCCGGATATAATATTTTGTTCACTGTTTCTTTATTTCTCCAATGATGTTATTGTTATAACTCCCTAGTCATCGTTTTCCCTCAAAGATACAACAACTTTGCTTTTAAACGTTATAGAATGTCCAGGGGAAAATAGCCTGTTATTTAAAAGTTGACAACAACCCCGTCCCCCTGACAATCCCCTTGCAGTATTAATCTTGCACTATTACTATACCTATGTTATATTACATCTATAGAATAATAATGAGGAGCTAATTACTATGTTTGATCTGAGCAATTCCGAATATATGCTTCTATCACTGATTAAAGAAAAGAAAACTGTTTCAGGCTACCAGTTAAACACTGATATAAAAAACAGGGGCTGCCGTGAATGGGCAGACATCGGTATGACGTCAATCTACAACGGGCTTAAAAAACTTGAAAACAAGGGCCTTGTTCAAAGTAAACTGATCACCAAAAAAACAACCCAGGGACCTGCGGCAAGAACTTTTTCCCTTACTGCCAGGGGATTAACAATGTTGGAGAAGGAAACCGTTAAAGGATTATCTGAAACCAGGGAAAGAGATCGTAGGTTCGATCTCGCATTATCCGCCATTAATCTTTTACCTTCAAAAGCTGCATTAGACTGTATTAAAAAAAGAAGATCCTTTCTGGAAAAAGAGCATAAGCGTTTAACAGAGATCCACCATGAGCAAAAAAAGTATATATCATTTCAGGGCAAGCTTTTATTTAAACATACATTAAACTTCATTCAAAGTGAAATCAGCTTTTTAAATGAACTTATTAATAATTGGGAAAAGGAGACTGAATATGATCATTAATGATTTTGAAGGCTTTGACGGTAAACATTGTGAAACCACTGCCACCGGGTCACTTATGAAACACGCAGGGATGGAGATTAGCGAACCTATGATGATAGGTCTTGGCCAGGGTTTTGGCTTTATTTACTGGAAAATGAGCACAATGAACCTGCCATTTATCGGAGGACGTTCGAAGCAATTCGAACTCACTCAAAATCTCTGTGCCAACCTCAACATTACCCTTGATGATATAGAAACCGGTTCAAGGAAAAAAGCATGGGCGAATATTACAGAATTTATTGATCAGAATATTCCAGTGGCGCTTCAGGTCGATTGTTATCATTTAGAATATTTTGATTGTGCTTTTCATTTTGCCGGGCATTTCATCTGCGTTTACGGATACGATCAAACTGATGCATACATTTTCGATTCGGGATCTTTCTATAAAACGGGATTAGAAAATCTTGAGAAAGCCCGGTTTGAAAAAGGGCCAATGTCGGCAAAAGCAAGATCCTGGTCAATAAAAATTAATCAGAATCAGCCAGCAATAAAAGACGTTATCCCTAAAGCGATCAAAGCTGTTGCTAAAGAATTTCTTAATCCTCCGATAAAGAATTTAGGTTATAAAGGTATTCTAAAGATGAGTCAAAACCTTTCTAAATGGATAGAAATGGCCCCATCTCCTGAACAGGATCTTGTTGACTCAGCAGATTTAATGGAAGGCGGAGGTACCGGGGGAGCACTATTCCGTAATTTTTATCGAGATTTTCTAAAAGAATGCCTTGAATATTTGCCAGGCAACCAGGCTTTAGAAAAAGCACATGATTTGTATAAATACGCAGCAGACTATTGGACCGAAATAGCTGCCCTAATCCGCAAAACCGGCCTAACTGGCGAAAATAAACACCTTGAATCAGCAGCAGCTATTTGCTTTAAAACTGCTGATATAGAAAAGAACGCGATGGAAATACTAATTAAGATATAACTAATAAGGGAAATCAATGGAACACACGTAAATATCCGCCCTATAACACTTTCGTTACTATTGCTCAATCAGGTGTTACCTTTGCAGCACTAAATTCGGCTTGCATTTGTTCATAGAGCATGGAGCAAGAAAAAACACGGGCTATATGTAGAGCTATTATTTTGGCCCCATCCATGATAGCCTTCTCTGCCCGGTTACCCTTTGTATAATTAGCAAATTCACTGGTGTGAATCTGCACCCCCTCATCTGCCAACTGTAGTGTGGAATGAAAGGTAGGGCATACCATGCTCACATTACCAATATCTGAACTGCCAAAAAACAAGCTTGATTCGTCATTTATTTTGAGGTTTAGTTCTTTATAGATACCTCTCAAAACTTCTATACCAGTTTGGTTGGTGAGCAGGTTATCATAAGAGTTTGACGTTGCTTCCTTCTCCCACCGGGTTCCGGTTGCTATCGCTGCTCCTTCGGCGCACTTATCGATCATGCGATTTACCTCGTTCAGATATTCTCGATTCATGCTTCTAGAATAGAGCTCCAATGAGCACACTTCCGGCACGATGTTGGGTGCATGACCAGGATTCCTGATAATTCCATGCATCCTGATGTCTGGTTTAACGTGCTGTCTCAGCATATCGATAGCATGAAACATTAATTGGGCGCTATTGAACGCGTTTCTTCCCTCCCAGGGTGAAGCAGATGAATGTGCTGACTTTCCATGGAACGTGTATAAAGTTGTATCGATAGCCAGCATGGCCGGGGACAAGACATTAGAGTCAAACATGTGCAGCATTATGGCCATATGATACTGATTAAAGACTCCATTTTTAACCATGCTGGCTTTTGCTCCGTCGGTTTCCTCAATGGGCGTGCCTATCAGGTGTATATTAGCATTAAGCTCCTGCTGGTGATGTCGTAACATCAGGCCCGCCAACAGACTGATGCTGCCGCTAACGCAATGACCACAACCGTGGCCGATTTCCGGCAAAGCATCATATTCCACCAGAATAGCCACATTTCGTTTGTGTATCTGCGGTCCAAAGATTGCCTTGAATGAGGTGCTAATACCGTCAAAGGGACACTGAACGTCATATCCTTCAGATTCTAATAGCGCAACTATTCTTTTTGAAGCCTCCACCTCATGCCCCGATATTTCCGGGTTGTCCGACATGTAATCGTTCAGCGAGACAACTCTTTTGAATAGGTCTTGCAATTGTGGGATGTTTGCTTCTTTGATTCTTGTCTGCAAATCCATTACAGCAGATCTAGCCTTGCCAATAATTCATCTGTTTTTTCTGAATTGGCATATATTTTTTTGATGCTCTGTAACGCGTTTTCGTGCCTCTCCTGGCTCATGGCGTTGATGGCGTCTTCAATGATAACTACTTCATAGCCTAAATCTGACAAATCCCTCACGGAAGTACTGACACACTGATCCGTGTAAAAACCGGCGACAATCACTTTCTTAATGTTCATGTTTCGCAGCACCCTATCGATGGGCGTGCCAACATGTATACTGGAGCATGTCTTTTTTAGCACAATTTCATCATCTGCGGGCATGGCTTGACCGATAAAGCTTGCGGGTTCTGAATTGGGAACGTAAACCAGACCGGCTGATTTATGCAATCTGCCAACATCTCTGCCATCCTGTAAATATGATTCGATATTAATGTGAATGGGAAGTATACCCTTCTCTCTGCATTTGTTCAGGATTTTTTCGATGTTTCCGAGGGTTTGATTGGTGTTAGTTTCGAGTTGATCAAGCGCAGCAAGAAAAGGTGTCGCGTCGAATCCCATGGCAGCAAAAGACTTAAGGTAATAATCCTTTGTAATGCAATATTGCGCATCAATAATAACCAGCGCCGTGTTATCTTTCGAAATCTCCACGGGGTCCTTGTATACGCTACCTCCCAACAATCCATAATACTGCCTTGCAAATTCGTTCAAGCTTGCGTTATTATCCATGACCAACCTCCTATCATTTTTTGTCCAATACCACACATAAAGAATAAACCCTGTAACAGTTACAGGGTCAATAGTGGTTAAGATATTTATTTTATAGGGATCCAAATCTCATAGTAATCAACGTTCTTTTTCATCTGATTACTCAAAGAAATTACCCTTACAAACATGTCTCCAGCCGTTTCGATATAATTAGCCCTGATATAGTCCTGAATTCGTATAATGCTAGAGTAATCCTGGTTTTCAATTACCTTGGCTATGGTGTAAAGGTATGCTTTAGGTGAGTTAATCAGCAGACCCTGTTGCTTTATATGAGCAGCGTTTGTGCTGTTATCCATGATCAAAGAAAGTGCATTGACAAGCACACACCCTCTTGAGTGTGGTTGAGAAAGCTTATCAAAAAGGCCTTTATCCATTACCTGCTCATGACTGCAGATGAAAGTGAACCGAGGAACCCTACCGGGAAAGCGGTGTTTAAAATTCTCCATAACAGTTAATAATGAACTGCTTGCATCGTCTATTATCTGGTATATGATGCTTTCTCCTGATGTTGAATGGATTCTTTGCATGAACTCAGCTGTGTTGTGATAGCCTTTTTGGTAGTCTTCGATCCTGAACAATAATTCCTGTAGTTCATTAATTTGCTGTGCTACTTTAGCATGCCGTGCCTTCAGGATGTC